>Ga0265300_10003948_pt1 | contig 11957 bp, 10 predicted proteins | sample AusTroGonzalo_MG_FD_193482 | JGI IMG/M metagenome (GOLD analysis project Ga0265300, IMG submission 193482) | Bovine rumen microbial communities from tropical cattle in Woodstock, Queensland, Australia - Gonzalo_03 | ecosystem: Host-associated > Mammals > Digestive system > Stomach > Rumen ... | reverse complement strand
TTCCTAACAACCCTGCTGCGTAGTCAATCGCTGATTTGCAGTCACCAGTACATTGGGCACCACGTATTTTGTTAATGTAATTATTTTGAATATTTCTTACATCATCAGGATTCCATTCATATACAGCTTGGACTGCATCTTGGGCAACTGTGTAACCATTGATAACTGTGAATTCAATACCTTTGACCTCGCCACCTGCATTACGTGCGGCACGCAATGCTTTGTTTGCATGTTCAACTGCTTCTTGGTATTGTCTCAAAGCTTCTGTTTGTTGTGCAGAATTTCCTTCATACAAAATAAATGTTTGATATGCAGAGTTTGCTTTATCCAATTCAGAATTACATGTTTTACCGGCTTCATTCTTTTCTTCGGTCTGTGTGTATTCGTTATTCTTTGCACTTAACAAACCACCCAATGTGCCACCTTTCTTTTGGATAGCATCCATACCGACGAATCCACCGATACCACCAACGGCTGTTCCGCCCAATGTGAACCACAATTTTTTGTACCAATCAGCATCAGAACCTTCACCAGCTTCTTTACGTGCTTCTTTACCCACAGCTTTACTGATGTTGTCTAATGTAGATTTACTGATCCAAGAACCACATGTGAAGGCATCACCAACTGCAAAGTATGCAACTGAATCGCCACCCAGGTTGTCTTGAATGTTTTTATCATCGGACACAACTGTAATCTTTGCACGGCAGAAAGAACCATACAAATCATTACTTGCAACAAATTGATTTGTGGTCAAACCTTTCATAGCATAGTTCTTTGGAACTTTGTTAGATTTCAATTTTACCCACATAAATGTAGAACCATTATCTTTGCTACCCATGATTCCACCGTTGTTGTTTTGCAAGCAAATATTTTGTTCCTTGGTCAATTTTGCATTATATTTTGCCTGGGCTTCTTTTTCGATATCCATCAAAACTTCTTGGAACAAGTTTTCTGCAGATTGACTGATAGAATATTCATCCCATGTTTCTGTAACTTCTTGGTCGTATAAACATCCATCTTCGTCCATATATCCGCAAGCTTCGATTGTGTTTTCGTTGCACATATCACTTACTGTTTTAGTCTTACAACCTATAACAACATTCGAATCTTGTCTTTTTGCAGATATACTGCCTGCTGCGCCCAACCAAGTGTCACGAACACCGCCAGAACCCCAAGAACTTTTTTGTGGATCATCTGATGATTTCAATTTGAAAGCTTCGATTTTCAAATGTTCTTCACAAACGTCCGCATTTTTAACTGTACCGATACACAAACCTGTAACGATTGTGTAATCCAATACACCGCCAACTTTGTTCATACTTTTATCGAATCCAGCTGCACCTGTATCATATGTGTTGGACATAACGTCTGTTCTGTTACGATAGCAGTTGATATAATCTTTACCGCACAAAGATTTGACACAGCTGATTGCAACATTACCACATTGTTTTCTCATTTGAGAAATTGCAGCAGTATTATAAGAAGAACTTAATGAAGAATTCAAAGTACCAATTACACTGATTGGATCCTTGTCACCTTCTTCTTCGTATGATGGGAATAATGCTTTAAATACACTGTTGTCTGTGTATGTATATGTATACATATTATTATTTACAGATGCAGCAGCATATTGACAGTTGGAATCTGTGTTAACAATTGATTCACATGCTGTTTTGATTGTTTCATATGTTGCTTTGCCACTGATTGTGTTGTTGCCGTTTTCACCAAACACTTGGCTGTAACATACAGAACCTAAACCGCCACCGCAATTACGCATAGCACATGTTTTGATTGTTTCCACGCATTTGTTTTTAGCTTTGGCATCAAATTTGTTCACCAAGTCTTGAACTTTTTGACGCATTGCGTTGTTCATACGTGCAGCATATGCTTCATCAAAGATTTCTTCACGGTTATCTTCGTCACGCAATTGTGCATTTGTTGGCATTTGACCATTACCAATAAATGTAGCATAGCAATATTTATTTCCACCGATTGTTTCCAAACATGCATTTTTCAAATATCCAGAAACATCTTTAGTTGTCAAAGTTGATGCAACCGTGGCCAATTTTTCATTTGCAACCAAATTACCTGTGCTGATAGCTTCTGCAATTTCAGCCAACACGCCGTTTGCATCTACTACACATTTGTTTGGATTTGAACCACACGCATTCAAAATACATTGATCTGCAATTTTATAACAAGTAGAAACCGCGTTCACAGCCGCCAATGCAGCACCTTCGCTGATTGCGGTACCAACACGTGATGTTGCAGCAGGGGCGGCACTGGTATTTGTAGAACCAAACAATTCTGTGATTCCATCACCCTGGCAACGAGCCAATGTTGATGCACAGTTTATAGATTGTTTTTTGAATTCGTTATTTGTTGTACATAATTCGAAATCACTGCCACAAACACTTTCTTTCTGCAAACATTTCATATATTTTTTAACACATTGGTCAGATGTCAACATATTTGACAATTTTGCACCTGTAACCATTTGACCCAACACAGAGCCGTCTGTTGGGTATCTGTATTTGGAGACTTCGCCATAATTGTTTGTAGATTCAACTTCGGCCAAGGCAGTAACACTGCTGGTTCCGAACAAATCGTTAACACCGGATGGGGAACATTGGCCCAAAATGCTTAAGCAATTTGGCATTTTTGCATGCAACAACACATTTGTCGTACATTCTTCCAAACCTGGACCGCAGACATCTGTACCCTTCAAGCATCCAGAATATGTTTCGATACATTCGCTGTTAGATAACAACGAAGCTGTCGATGATGATGATGACGAACTGGTAGTAGCCGTTCCAGTAACGATGTAACCTGCAACTGACGGTAACCGTGCAGAAGCCGATCCGGTCTTAATAGCACCCATTACGCTGGCACGCGGACTGGCCGCATTTGCCCCGGAAAATGTAGCAATTATTGCAAAAAAGCCAAGTGTTTTGACGATATTTTTCATCCCCTTTCTCCATTTACTATGTCTTTATTTTATCATAGTTGCAAAAATAAAGCAAAGGGAAAAATGAATATTTTGACCAATAATTTTTATTCGTTATCCAGAATTTCTTTCAATTCCAACATATCATCTGGTAAACGTGTCTTGAAATGCATTTTTTTACCGGTTACAGGATGAACGAATTCCAACAATTCCGCGTGTAACATCTGGCCTGAATGAGTTTTCAAAAATTCCAACAACATTGGATCTTTGACACCACCGATATGAGATTTTTCTTTGCCATACAAAGAATCACAAACCACAGGAAAACCATGGGCAGATAAATGAACCCTGATTTGATGCGTTCGCCCCGTCATCAAAGTGCAACGGAACAAAGAAATTCCAGACCGTGTCCAAACATCCGCAACATTCACAATTGTGTGCGCAGGTTTGCCACCTGTTTTTACCATGGACATTTTTTGACGGTTGCGACTGGAACGGGCAATATTACCAGTTATATCCGCCCCACCCCATGTTGGAACACCCCAAACAAAAGCGACATATTTACGGGTCAAATCGTGTTCTGAAAATATTTTTACCAAACCACGATATGCTGCATCACTTTTTGCAAAAACCATTACCCCACTGGTATCTTTATCCAAACGATGAACAACCCCAGGGCGCGTTAAACCACCAAGGGTCGACAAATGTGTGTATGCCAATAAGTTTTGAACCAAAGTTCCAGTTTTATTCCCCGCAGATGGATACATAACAACACCACGCGGTTTATTGATTACGATAATATCATCGTCTTCGTATAAAATATCTAAATCAAAATCATTTGAAACATTGTCATACGCAACATCAGAAGTTTTTTCGGATATAGTTACAACAAATTCATCACCTAATTTTGTTTTCTCAGACAATTTTGTTATATCTGCATTATTGCGTTTAATATCAAATTTTTGGATTTCACTGCGTGAAAATTCAGGCATTTTTCCCGCCAGAAATTTATCTATTCGAATACCAACATTTGAATCATCAACTAAAAAATTACGAACATTAGCCATTATTTGTATTCTTTCCACTTTTTACCTTGTTCGCACTTTGAAATATCAATTGTGAAATCGCGTTTTTTACCGTCGATTTTACAGGTCAAAATCCCTTCGGTCACAGCGTCAGTTGCATCTTTATCTGCGTTACGCCAAGCAAAAGAAATTGTTTCAGGTTTATGTATGCATACAAGACGCAATTTTCCATCCATTTTCCCATTTGGTGATAACCAAACACGAACGCTGTCCGCTTCACCATAGCAAGGAAAAGAATCTAAATAATATAAAATTAACCCCTGTTTAACCAATTGTTTGTCTGTCCCTGTGACCGTGCCATTATATTGATGCAATCTCAGTCCTGTAACACCTTCCCAATCAACAGTTGTTGAAAACACACTAACACACGGTGTTGGCATTGGTGCAGGTGATGGCGTTGGTATCATCGGTGAATCTTTGGCAGATGCAGAACAACATACAAAAGCCATCATAACGAATAATAATTTTTTCATGTTTAATCCTTTAATTCTATGGCAACGCGTTTAACATCAACCGGGTTCACAGACAAAGTATAATTAAATGCAACCGTCGTTTTAGGTTCAACAAATGTTGCAGGTGGCAAAAATGATTGGTTTGATAAAACATTATTTGCCGCATCGTATGAAACAATTACTACATTGGGTAATCCCTGTAAATCCTCAGAAATATTTACTATATATCCTGAAACAGAAACCTGGTTATTTTGAACAACACTTTGAATACTGGCCTGGTCCACATACACAGGTTTTTTATCACCCTTGTTTTCTTTGTATGTTATCATAACCGCAAAAGCAAATACACACGCCGCAATCAAAGCACAAAAAGACGCAATAAATTTCAACAAAGTATTTTGCCAAACGGGTTTGTGTGGCAACCAAGTATTCCCACACACGGCACATTTAACCATACCTTTTGGGAATTTTTTTAATTCATATTCTGTTTTACAAAAATCACATTCTATTTTCATGGTCTGGCACTGTTATTTAAACTTTTGATATACTCATTGTATTGCGCAGAAACTTTGTTTGCCAAATTATTTAAATACATAATATATTCGGACACAGGCACATCTCTGCTACCTTTTACTTTGTCGCAAAATTCTGTGGCAGCAGCTGTCCCTGAAATATAATAACCACTGCTTGCAACACAATATTTTGCCACAAGTGTTTTAAGGTCTTTTAGCACAATATCTTTCAAATTTCCAGTTTTTTCATACAACAGCAACTTAAAATCACTGTCTTGGGCTGATATTATACTGTTGTTTACTTTTAAATCTGTGGTTACGGTTCCCACGGGCTGTTTATTTAATGGCGCGTTTGGTTCTACCTGAGTACCTTCTATAGAAACAAAATCTGCATCAACATTACTAACACTGGTTGTCCCGACAACAACTCCTATCTTTATTTTTTCATTATCTATGATTTGAAATCCATTCAATTCCAAATTGCTGAGTGTACTTAACCCGCCCGTTTCTATTTTTCCAAAAGTACCAGTCGTAATAATATCTAAATCACCATTTACATAAATTGTATGTTTATAATCACCGTAAATATTACCGCTGTTAATCAATTTCAAATCTTTGGTGGTGTATGAAACACCTGTTAACAAAGAGGTATTTTTAAATTCCAATGTTGATAAGTTTGTTATATCGCCAATATTCAATGTTCCAAAAAAAGCAAAACTGCCGGTGACCGATAATGTATCAATATTCGTCACATCTTGACCATTCAAATTCAGATTTGAACGCATAGTTGAATCTGAATCACTATCCGTAAAAGCACGCCACAAATACATTGAATTTCTACTGGTCGCTGTTGGGTCAGTAGTTCCAACAATACCTGTGGTTATATCATTTTCTAATCCCAAACTGGCTGTGCTGGTTTGAAAAACATTAAAACCACCATAAACATCTTTGCCATCAACAAACCCGTATCTTCCATTTCCCAAATTTGCGATTTCGCGTGTTCGAAAAGCAGAAATATCCTTGTTATCAAAAACAACAACACCCTGTAAAACGACATTATCACCAGAACCTGATTTTAATACGCTTAATTGATAATCTTGACCATAATCTTTCACAATGTGTTGTGGTAATCCATAATCTATCAAATCAGATATTTTTACGGAGAAATTATGATTTCCAATATGTTGTAAAAATTGTGATTTTTCACCATTAATGTATCTTTCCAAAGCGTTTTGAACCATTTCTATTTGTTTAGCAACCGCTATGTTTTTCGCCCTGGATATTGCATTTTGTTGATATCTGACAATGAAAGGCAAAATTATTGCAGCGATTGTTATTGACAACATTAATTCAACCAGCATCCCGCCACATTGTGATTTCAAGAAAGATTTTTTTTCAACGTTTTTCATTCTTTAACTATACCTAATGCTTTTTCAATATCTGTATTAGTTATATCTATTACATTTGGCAAATCGCCTGATTCCAATGTTAATTTTGAAAATGATAATGCCGGTTTATTGCTTGCTATATCCCAAAATACTTCCTTGTTATTACCGTCATTACCCTGTCTTAATGTTAAACCATTAATACTTTCGACTCTGGGCCACAAATCTGATGCCACCGTTATTCCCAAACTGCTCTTTGTGAATTTTATTGTGTTTGCTTTGATGAAAGCCGTAGATAGACCTTTGGTGTTTATAGATATTATATCTATTATATTTTTTTGATCATCTGATCTGGGTTTTAATATAAGGTCTTTTCCCACTTGCAAATCTTCCTGTACTGTCACACTGTTACCCATAATCAAAGTTTTTAAAGTTTTTGGATTTTCATTAACTGTATCAGCCACAATATTAAAACCGTACAACGTATTCACATAGGATACAGATTGTACATCTAATAATTTTGGATTTTGTAAATTAAGCCCAGATAAGAATCTGACATTTTCTGCATTGATTTCTGTTGAATTTAAATATTTTACTTTGGCGGCAATTGAATTACGCATATTAAGTTTGTTCCCTGTCATTTTACCAACATTATACATATAATTGCTGTTCATATGTAAATCTCTTAACATTGTGGTTAAATTGTGGTCCCCAGCTTCACGGTGCAAATAATTTGTTTTATTTTCCAACGCATAATCACGACTGATTTTAAAAATCAAATCACCTTCTTCGAAATTTTTTTCATCTTGAACAGCCCAATTTTGTGCATATGCAATTCCACCAGGTTGAACAACCGCCGCATCATGCCCAATATATTTTACAACCTTGGCTGTTCTGGCAGATGTTTCTCTTTTTGGAAAAACCAAATAAACATCTATGACCCCCGTTTCGTTACCTTGATTATCTATGATCATATTTTTTGCCCCAGGCGCAAGTTCTTTCAATTCTTCTGGTTTAATTTCTGGGGTTACACCTGTTCTGTCCCAATCCGCCTCGTTTACACGAACAAAAGTAATAATATTATTACGCATACCAACTATTTTTTTTGCATAATGAATATCTTGAACCATATCTGTCATTTCAGATATTTGACTGTACAAAAATGGGGTAACGGCCAACACCAAAGCAATCGCCAAAACAACTTCCATCATTGACGATCCTGTTTGCCAATATTTTTTTTCAAAATATTTTTTATTCAACACCATCTTTCGTTCTTTATTTTCAATCTATGGGCCATGTATGGTCCCGTATATTTATTCTGTGTTCTAATCTTTCCCAAAACAGATATTGACATATTATATGTTGAGCCAATGAATATTTGTTATATTTGATATAATCTTTTTCATCAAATATCTGCTCACAAGATTTCAATGTAGAGTTCTGTTTACCTGGATCTTGTATAATATATATCTTTCCATTATTTATCTGATTCCCATTAAAAATTTCAACATAAACATCTTCAAACAAAGATTCCCCAGCCGGAGAAATTTTAAATATTATATTTGATTGAACGCCATCTTTTAAATCTTCAATCCCAGATTCCCCCACAATTATATTTTCAGCAATCAAATCATCCACCTCTATTCCGCCACCAGTGTTAGATGCCGCATCAATTGTGCCTTTGTCTTCCACAGCAAAAACATCCGTGTGCACATCTACTACGCCACTTCCGTCATCTGGTCTGGCGTTTAATTTATAATTCGGTGCCGATAAATTTTGCCCGATTTGAGTCCACTTTGATGGTAATGTAAAATTATCACTGTTCCCTATCACCATAAAATCATTTGTTTTTAACCTATGTGTATTTAATGAAGCCAAAAATTTTTCGCTTGCAAACAGATAATCACCGGGGATATCTGCATTACCAGAACTGGCCGATATATAATTCACGGTCATATTAGACCCAATATTCAGATCTGCCCCACCAATCTTTAAAAAACCGTATATATCTGTTGATCCGGTTACATTAAAGCTATCAATATTATTTTTAAAAGTGCTGTCTTCTTTACCAAATAATGTGATTTTTCTAAATTCACCAGTATCAAACGAACCTGTTTGGGCGCCATTTGTCACATTATTTACATCATCATCTGTAAATTCACTGCCCAATCCACCAAGACCATCAATATTATGTCTTTCCAGCACATTACCGTCTTCGTCTTCAAGTCCCATTTTCAATGCAGACAAAAATATTCCATCTTCGGGTTCTTCTTTTAAAACGATATCAGTATAAGATGTAACCGAAGAATCAACAGGAACAAACACAGATATATTACCATCACCCTCATCTCTGGCAAACAAATTTATTCTGCGAATTAATTCTGCAACCTGGATATTCGATAATTCACCACCACTGATTTTTATTTCAGCACCAATAAAATCTTCCTTCTTTACGATATTCAAAGACATTGTTTGACCGAATATTGTTTCATTTCTGAAACCCAACGGCAAACCATATGGCCGTAACACCTTCACCAAGATGTCGTCATCGTAATTTGTTTCGCCATAATTTAAATCATTTTTGTTTTCACGCAGATAATTTGTTGCGGCCTCATAAACATATTCGACCTGTTGAGTAACAGAATGCATTTTCGCATTCATATCACGAACAGATAATTTGCTTGCAAAAAAAGGCATGAAAACGAAGGCCAAAGTCAATGCCAACAATGCCTGTAACAGAAAATTTCCACGCTGATTTTGCAAAACATCCCTCCTACTTGAGAAAGTGTAGCAATAAAAAAAAATTATTGCAATCGCTTTTAAGATGTTTTAATATTTAGGCATGTTAAATGGATATGGCAATGTATTTTGCCGATGAAGGTATCCCCTTAAAAAAAGAAAGAACATGCAAAATAAAAAAAATCAAACATCTGTGGGCCAGATGATTCAACGCTGTCATAAATGGCGCCAAAAAAGAAAACAATATATCGATTTGGCTCGTCAAACTGACGATGAAATTGAACGCGAACGTCTGTTACAGACCGCGGAACATTATGGCCGTATTGTTAATGAAGAACAGGTAAAAATTGATTCTCAACGCGATCCTAAGGATAAAACCCCGGTCGAAGAAATCACAGAATCTGGTGAAACGACTGAAAATGCTGATTCTGGGGACGGCGAAGAAGAAGAAATTGGATTTCCTGATTTCATTACAAATTTAAAATAATTTCACTTTGTTTTTTATTGAAATTGGGTATTTATTTGCTATGCTTTAACCCAAAGGAAGCATTATGGAAAATAATTACACTGTTTTAGCACGCAAATACCGCAGTCAAGATTTCGAATCCCTGATTGGTCAAGATGTATTGGTAAAGACTTTAACGACCGCTATCAACACAGGCCGTATTGCACACGCATATATTTTTACAGGTATTCGTGGAACTGGAAAAACCAGTACTGCGCGTATCTTGGCCAAAGCGTTAAATTGTTTATCGTCGGATCACGCGACATCTAAACCATGTGGCAAATGCGAAAATTGTTTGGCGATTGCCGCGGGACAACATATTGATGTTATGGAAATCGACGCTGCATCTCATACAGGTGTGGATAATATGCGTGAAATTTTGGATGCTGCTTTATATCGTCCAACCAACGCACGTTACAAGGTTTATATCATCGACGAAGTTCACATGTTATCAACCAGTGCTTTTAATGCATTGTTGAAAACATTGGAAGAACCACCTGCACATGTTATTTTCATACTTGCTACAACAGAAATCAGAAAGGTTCCTGTTACAATTTTATCGCGTTGCCAACGTTTTGATTTGGCACGTGTTCCGGTTGAAACTTTGAAAAAACATTTTGCATGGATTGCAGACCAAGAAAAAATCGAATTAAGTGATGGTGCGAATGAATTGTTGGCACGCGCTGCTGATGGTTCTGTGCGTGATGGTTTGTCTTTGTTGGATCAAGCTATCGCCCAAACAGGTGGACATGTTGATGAAGCATCTGTTTTGGACATGTTAAAAAGAACGGATCGTGGAACTGTTGTTAATTTTATGCAAACTGTTTTGTCTGGGGATGTAAATGCGGCACTGAATAAATTGGATGAAATTTATAATAACGGTGCAGATTTAACAATGTTGTTAAATGATATGATGGAATGGACCCATTGGGCAACCCGCATGTATCCTTCTTTAAGATTACAGGATGCAACTTCATCACCATACACTGCGGACCAACGCGAAATTATCAAAAAAATAAATGAAAAAATTTCTTTGAACACCCTGTCCAGAATATGGCAGGTTATGATTGCATCTGTCCCTGAATTACAGGCATCCGGCAATCAAAAACAATGTTTTGATATGTTAATAGTTCGCTTGATGCATATTGCAGATATGCCTTCTATCCCTGAATTATTAAAACAACAAGATAAAGAAGTTGTTCAAGTGAAAATCGAACAACCTAAACCAGTGGTGGAAGAAAAAAAATTCATCGAAATAAAAACATCTGCTGATTTGACAAATGCACTGCAACAGGCACGCGAATTATTGTTGTATTCTTATTACAGTTCTAATCTGGAAATAGCCGAATTCACAGAAGGTCACATAAAATATTTTGATCGCAAAGACGATAAAGAATTTTCGAAAAAATTGGCAATTTGGTTAAAAGAAAAAACCGGCAAATTGTGGAATTTGGAAAAATTGGAACAATCTACAAACCAAGAAACAATTTCAGAACATGCAAAATCAGAAATTACATCTGATCCCATGGTGGCAAGTGCTATGGATTTATTCAAAGATGCTGAAATTGTAAATATATCTAAATAACAAACACAGGGGGAAAATATGAATCAACAATCTGGACGTTCTTTAATAGAAATTTTAGGCGTATTAACTATCGGTGCTGTAATGATTGCTGCGGCTGGTGGTATGTATCATGCCATAGACCAACGTCAAAAACGCGTGGTTGCATTGGAAACAATGAAAGATATTGTTAATCAAACAAAAACTTTGATGGAATATTCTGGCTCTTATGACAAAGTTTCCATAGATTATTTAATCGAAGCTGGGGTATTAAAAAATAGAAAGGCTCCTATTGGCAGTGACGAATGGCGTATAAAACCAACAAAAGAAGGATTTGAAATTCAATTATTTAATTTGACCTATGATGACTGTGCATTTTTTGCAACAAAAAATATCGAATGGGCCAGCTCTATTGTAATTAACGATAATACAATAACCGTTAACCAACCTAAAGAAAAGCTTGATGAACCCCTCCCAAAACCAATAGACGGCTTTGATTTAAAACCTGAAGGTTCTGAAGACAGCTCAACATATTGTATTGAACATCCCGATAACGTCATCACATTCGTGGTTGAATAATGAAATTAAATATAAAACTTTTATTTTTCATAACTTTGGTATTGGCGGGATGCCTGCGATATCACAGTCCGGATCGTGAAACATGGAAAACATATCTTCACGGGGCCAGTTTTATGGATATGACTGAAACCGCCAAAACCGCAAAGTTACCTGTGTACATGGGACATGGTGGCAAGATAGTAACCGCAACAG
>Ga0265300_10003947_pt1 | contig 11962 bp, 18 predicted proteins | sample AusTroGonzalo_MG_FD_193482 | JGI IMG/M metagenome (GOLD analysis project Ga0265300, IMG submission 193482) | Bovine rumen microbial communities from tropical cattle in Woodstock, Queensland, Australia - Gonzalo_03 | ecosystem: Host-associated > Mammals > Digestive system > Stomach > Rumen ... | reverse complement strand
ATGAAACAGGACGAAGTGTCGCAGGACGACAGCACCATCCATTTCTATGTCCCGTTGAAATATCCTACAGGATGTCAAGACTGTATATATCAGAGATGCAATACCTGCAAGTATAAGTTGGAGTTCAAAAAGAAAAAGGCCCCCGACAATCTATAATAGCTTCTCACTTCTATTAATTATTCCCATGTATCACTGCCGAGGGCCTGTTATACCCTTCTTGTTGATACATGGGAATATTGTATTCCTTAGTCATTTGGTGAGAAGCGGCTGCAAAGGTACTAATAATTATCTGAATACGCAAAGGACCAGTGGAAGGCTGCCATGGAACAGGCCGGATACGACCTTGAGGAATGGCCGTGCTACAACCGCTGCGCGCTGTACACCACAATGAACATGATTATGTCGGATTCCTCGGAGAGCATCAGGAAGTTCGTCAAGGACGACAGCCTGTTCGCCTTCGTACATGCCCTCGCGCTGGACAAGCTCATGGATTCCGACGGCAAATTCGTCATCAGGAAGTATTTCGAGGTATGACGGACGAGGAGAGGATGATGCTATACCTGCTACGCGACATACGTCGCAGACAGTCATGGTGGTACGACCTGTCGAGCAATGTCGCAGGCAATACCATCTTCGACGGTGCGGTATGGCTCATATCCCGTTTTATACGGAAACTATGACCATCATCTGCCGTGTTGGCCGTAAGGGTGGGGGACAAAATGTCCCCTCCCTTATAACTCGGCATGGAATATCATATCGAGAATCTCGTCACAGCTCTCGATGACATTGATGCTGCGGCCAGCATAGTTGATGGTTCGGCATGCAAGCTTGATTTCCTCGCCGTTCCTGTCTTCGGCATTATCGATGGCGCTCTCGATATACTCAGCACGGATGGCAGCCTTCTTGCCGTCATATAGAGCCGTGACTTCTATAAAATCCTTGCTAACCATACTACACCTCTATCTCGTCAAAACGCCATTGGCCACGACCCTTCATATTATGCTGCCTGATGATGTGCTTCATCAGCTTACGGCGAAGCGGATAGTCCGTCTGCCGCTTGGTAATGAAGCTCTTTATCTCAAGCATGACATATTCCTGTGTCTCACAGTCGAAGAACAGGAAGTCAGGGGTATATCTGGCCTCTTTCTCCTCGATAATCTTCTTGTCTATCCGCTTGACCTTCGTCTTGAGCTGCTTCTCAACGACAACATGCTCGGAGATTTCGGGAATGATAATGAAATGCCTGTTGTTCCTATGCAGGCCACGGATAAGGCCGGCCTTCTCCAACACGCCGTACTTATCCTCGATGACCTTCTCAATCTTCGAGTCGTATCCGCCCTGCTTCTTCGCACCAAACTTATTCATGTCTGCCCTTTTTTAAGTGTTCACAGATAGTGCCGAGATGGTCCGTTATCAGCGTGTCGTGAAGCACGGGGATGTAGTTCGGCAGCTCCGTGCCGTTCTCAATGGCACAGACGATGCCGTCGAGGGTCTGCACGATACTCTCATGGTCCTCGATAATCTCTATAATCCTATTCGTCACCTTCATGGCCGTCCTCCTTGATTTTCTGTGCCATATCAACGATGGCAGCACGGTGTTCCTCGTCAGCTCTCAGCTCATCAAGAGTCTTGTCATCCTCCTCCTTGCTGACAGCCTTGGCATTACAGCGGTTCATATAGCCCTTGATAGCCTTCGCCTTATCCTCCTGGTACTGCGCGTCGCCAGGAAGGCAGGTGTCCATATACCACATATTGAAGATATGCGCCAACGTCGTCATCTTATTCTTGTCACCGCTTCCAATGATACCGTCAATCATACCGAACACGTTCGTGTTGCAGCAGAACTCGATAGCCCATATACCGCTGATGGCCTCCACCTTGATATACGGCAGACCGCCGCGCTGCAAGTGCTTGCGGATATGCGGCGCGATATCCGTGCGGAGTTGCTCCACCTCACGCTTCGTTAATGACTTGGTGTATTTCAACACCGAAAAATTACCAACTCTCGCCTTCTGTCCAAAAGGCATTATCTTTACTTCTTCCATAATCGTTACTTTCTATAAGTCTTAACCCTGCTATGCTTGTCGCAACGGAAATTGCCGTCGCTCTGGTCGTAATAATGGATAAACACCCTCGAACCCTCCGAGGCAATGACGTTCACCACGCTGTCATGGCGGCAGTAGATGGTGACAACCTTGAGGCCTTTGACGTATATCGTCGCCACGCTCTTGCCAAGGAAGATATAGTAGCCGCTGTTGGCCTCATCGATGAGGGGGTTGTCGTCAAGGTAGATATTATGCCTGTGCAGCTCCTCCTTGCGGAAGTTCTCACGGCAGAAGTCAAGCGGCGGCCAGTCGTTCTTCACGGCAAAATCGAAGCCGCGAACATAGCGGTGCAGGCACTCGTCGATAGTGTCGTCGTCACTCCATGCCTCATACCATTCGTCACACAGCCCGACCTTACGGGCCATCTCTCTCAGCGTAATGTTTAATTCTTTCTCTGTCATAGTTAATCGTTTTCGTCAATAAATGTTCCTTTGTCACTGTCGTACTCAACGGAGAGGTCCTCGTTGAGGATGATATACGGGTGCATGAGACGCTCGGTAGTGCAGCCGAAGACAAGGTAGGTCATACCCTCTGCCTTGCGCTCCTTATGGAAGCCGACACCAAAGCGGTTCATGGTAGCACCGATTTTCTGCTGCGACGGCATCTCGACATCGTTGTCCGTGCAGAACTGCGAGATGCTGTCGTTGATGTCCTTGAAGGAGATATACTCGCCAATCTCACTCTGGGCGTTAGGCTCTGGGCGCATCTGATAGGCGTTGAGCCACGCCACCACGGGATTCGTGCGCAGCTGGGCGAGGAGCATCTGACGGCGGTGTCCCTCGCAGGACGGGAAGATAAACCTCTTCCTCACCACCTCCCTGGCTCCCCTGACTATCCAGTTGAAGATGCCGGGGTAGTTAGTAATCAGGTCCTGCGCAAGGCGAGGGTTACGACGCTCCCTAGGCACGGTAATATCAAAGCTGATGAACTGCAACCTACGCAGGAAACCAAGACTCTGGTCGTCGGGGTAGGGCAGCTCGTTGAGGTGAAACACCAGGTACGGCAGGTTGTCGTTCTTCGTGACGTTACCGCCCAGCTTGCGGTCCATGACAGGCTCGCCGCTGACAATCTTCTTGAAGATGGCGGTATTCCTGCGACAGAAGTCCCTGCTGTTCTCCTCCGTGCTCCAGTTGAACACCCTGTTACGCAGGGCAAGCCTTGCACGCATGCCCTCGTCACCGGTCATCGTCAGGTCGACATAGGGAACCTCGCTGACACGCTCGGAGCCGTATACGCCGCGTGCGGTACGGTAGATGACGCTCTTGCCGTTTCCACCGCTACCGATGAGCAGCAGGCACAGCTCCACACGCGCGGCATCCTTGCCCTCGTAGGGCAGGTACACCTCAGACTGGTCGATAAGGCCGAGGCCGAGGAACATCTGCAATATCACGCGGCTGTTCTTGTCGGGAAGCACCTCATGGAGGAAATTCATCCACTTGACACACTTCGCCCTGTCGTCGTACTTGTAAGGATGGTAGTACGTCACATGGAAGTGGTGGTCGAAATGGTCGTAGAAGATGGGCTGCTTGCCGCGCAGTATCGGACCGATGTCCAGCACGCCGTTCTCGAAGGCCACCAGGTTCCTCGACTGAACCATCGGGTTGTAGTACCTGATGGCGTCAGTGAAGGTCTTCGCATACACCTTGTTGTTCAAGGCAGGGAGAATCTCAAGGTGCTCGATGAGCAGGAAGAACGCCGCCACTATCAGCTCCTCGCGGATGGGAACGTAAATCTTCCCGTCGAAGAGCCAGAAGTCGCCGTCGTTGAACAGCACGGGACACTCCCTGCCGAGCTTCCTGGCATTCTTGTTCATCGTAATGATGTTACGCTGGTAGTTCTCGCTGGTCTTGTAGCCCCAGCTGCCGCGCAGCGAGCTGAACTCATAATCATAGCCAGTACAGATGCTTAGCAGCTGGCTATAGATTTTGTCAATAACTTCTCTGTCTTTCATATATCGTTAGTTTTCTGATTCCTATCTGAACTTTAAAGGCTTGAAGTCCGTATACTCCTTCGGAAGGGGAAGGCCCGCCTTCTTCAGCATCTTAGCCATCGTCCTGGCAATCTTCTCCTGCTGCTCCACGACCCTGTGCAGGGCGTAGATGTGGTTGTTCATGCGCCCTATGGTGTTACGGTACTTCTCAATCTTACCGTCCATCCTCGCACGCTCAAGGAACATACGCCTGTAGTCCTTGACAATATAATGTACCAGCTGCTCCCCGGGAATCTCGGGAGCCTCCATCGTCGTCATTCCGTTCTCGTCGGTAATCATAGCCTATCTGTTAAAGAGTTTCTCGTCAATGAAAATCATAAGCACAAAGAAGAAGGTGACAAGACACAACCCGGGAGCGAAGAGCGTCCAGTCCTTCTCAAGGTCCAGGCTCCAGTCCCCCGTATCAACAGCCACGATAAGGTAGCTCAACGCCGCAGGAGCTATCCACGCGGCAAGTACGACATACAATAGAATTTCAATCATAGCTCTATATCTTTTCGTTCAAAATGCTCACAGCATACGCGCCAGCTGAGCAGCACACAGCGCGACTCCTTCCAGAAGGGACAGGTGCCCAGGGTGGGCCTGCCGTCGATGCTCAGCAGGTTCTTCGGCTCCATGACGGGAACAGCATGGGAACAGTCCCCGCAACGGTGAAGCTCAGCCTTCTTAGGCTCCCTGTCCCTGACTATCCTTTTCCTCTGAACCATAGCGTTCCATATTCCTGCCCCAGCCGGCATCGTCCCTGCGCTTGCGTATGATGCTTCGCGCCTTGCTGGACATCATCTCATACATGTTGTCACACTTCTCGCCCCAGACAAGGTCCTCCATGAGGTCACCCCTCTCCCGCAGGTACCTGAGCTTCGTCTTCGCCATGTCCGACAGCTGCCGGATATCGTCGAAGGCCGTTATCGTAACGTCGGGCTTCGTCCTGTGCAGGATGCTGTTCATGTCCATCACGGCACTCTCGATGACGTCACAGGCCATGAACATCACCGTGAGCTTCTCCATCATCTCGTCCTTGTCCTTCCCCGGAACGTCGGAGGACTCCGTGCTGAACACGACGGCCTCGCTCTCGGCCTTGCGCATATAGCCGTCCAGCGCAACGGTGAACAGCTCCTCAAGGGTCCTGGCAAGCTCCATGGCCTCGGCGAACTTGCCGGCCTTCTGGAAATACTGCTGCCTGGTCCTCAGCTGACGGACCTCGTCCGTAGCCTCGAAGCGCATGCGCACCTTACTGATTATCTCGTCGGTAAGCCTCATGTCTCCTCCTCCTTATCCACCTTACCGCTATCATGGCCCTTGGCATACTCGGGGATGTCCGTTGTACTGCCCGTACCGCCTGTCACATTGCCGTAAACGTAGCCTACAAAGACACCCTCACGCAGGCGGTCGTACTCGCCGGCCAGCTTGTCGAAATTGGCACGGAGCCTGTCCAGCTCACGCTCCAAATCCAGCTTCTCGTCAATAAGGGAATCCGTATTCGCCATCAGCTCGTCATACCTGTGCCTCAGCTCAAAAGCACTGGTACATATCATGTCTATCTGCTCATTAACCTCCTTGTCCGCAGCCAAGCCCTTCATTATCGCCGGACGGCACCCGGCACCGAACCTGCCCTTCAAATGGCCAAAGATGTTCGCAAAGGCAAAACGGTACGCATCCAAATCCCTCTGCATACCGGCTATCGTAGCAGCAACACCGCCGTCCATGACAACGACGTCACGCCTGCCAAACACCAAATACAACTTCCTGAAGATGTTCACCTTCGCAAAACCACGAAGCCAAATCCCGTAAAGCACTCAGAAAAACGCCATACCTTAACTAATAGCACTATAACTGCCAAACGCCGTAACAGGTAGCACAGGTAATACCCGAAAACCTCTACTTTCTACCAAGTGTTAACAAAATTAACATTAATGTAGGAAATGTATGTAAGGTTTTTCAACAAAAAATTATCGTTCATAGTTCAAGGCCTTGGAAATCAAGCACTTAGAAAACCAAATGCACGAAAACACGATAATTTTCGGAAGTAATACCTAAATCTCCTCTGATTACCTTATCAAAGACTTTATCGAATCCAACAGCAAAAGTAATACATTTCCTGAAAATCCTACAATAAATCTACAAAAACCTTATCTACATTAAGAATTTTTAATACTACTACCCATTTTTCGTGCTATTTATCGTTCATTAGAATGTAGGATAATGTGCATTTTAGAAACGTTAACATTTAGGGGGTGTCCCAGAAAGTGAGACACCCTAATTTTACCGCTTTTTAGCCGATTTTTAACGGATTCCTAAAAAATCATGGATAACTAACGAGATTTTTTTTACTTTTCTTTTTTTCTCTTGGTAAGCTAAGGAAGGTAGGTAAGCCAGGGAGCTGGTAAACCAAGGAGCCAAAAAAATTGGGAAAAAAATTTTCGAGAGGTCACCACCCCGCCTTGACCCCGGTCTTGGCAGGGGGCACCCATCCTTCTGAAAAATTCTGACATTCAGTAACTGCCTGATATTCAGCAAGTTAGCGTGTTAAAAAGTGCAAATTGTCATATTATACCATATAAGTAGAAGCGGAAAGTGTTAAATTTATGTTAAATTGTAAACATTTTTGGTCGCCCGCAAGCCGTGCCACCACCCATTTTAACATAAAAAACCTTAAATATTCTGCCATTTTGTCAGCTTTTCGCGTAGTTAATTTAACTTAAATACGTATCATATTGTTAGTTATCATGCCAAAATCAAACCAAAATGAAACTAAAAGTATGACAAAATAGACAATATGATAGTGCATTTTGTGTCAGTGTGTCAGTCTGATTTTTTGGCACGCTGATTTGTAAAGGAATATTACTTAAGTGTAGTATTTACACCTTTGTAAGTATCTGATTATCAGATAGTTAGGTGTGCCAAAGTTGGCATATCTTTTGCAGTCTTATTAGTGACAATATATTAGTAGTTAACCAAAGGGCACAAGTCGGGCATCTGCCGCCTATCATATAGGAATAAGCCGACACGGAGATTATGAGTAAATCAGTTAATGACGAGAAGAAGACCCGCTCAATCAAGGTTGTAAGTCAGCCGGACTTTTTGAAGGTAGTTAACGAGGTGAAGGGCATTTTGAGTGCCGAAGATTTTGAGAAGGTAGTTTGTGATAAGACGGGCAACGGCTTGTATAAGTTCACTACCACCTGTCCAAACGACAAGACCGGAGTGAAGGACTTCGAGGCTGACGGTCTGAAGTGGTATAAGGTTCCAACGACCGATTATCGTATTTCCTTAACGTCCTATTTGCAGTACAGATTAACTGCCAAAGCCAAAGCGGTTGCCGCTGCAAAGAAGGAGTTATCAGACTTGAGTCTTGAGGAGTTACGTGAACTTATTGCCTTGCGTAACGCTGCCAAAAAGTAAGTAAGTAATCACTACCAGCAAGGAGATAGGGACGGAAAGCCGCCCCTAACTTCTTTTTGTGTTAATCCTGGAGAATATGAAAGCCCCTGATGAGTCTTTGAGAATTAAGACGAAACGCTATGCGTCGGGATGTAATCCTCAGTGTATCTGCCGACTGAGTAAACGGCTGAACAATTAAAACGAACGAACGATGAACGAACATTTAACGAACGAGCAGTATTTCAGCAAGGAAACCGCTGAACGTCTGCCGAGTGAGAGCCGCAGGAGGCAGCTGATGGTTGCCGAACTGAAGGAACTCAAACAAAGAAAGTCCGAGCTTCAGAAGGAGCTGGACGATTTTATTAATTCCGTTGAGTATGGTGTAGAGCCTACCGCTGAGCAGATTGCCGAGTACTGCCGAATCACTGATAAGATGGACAGCGTAAGTACTTCTATTTGCTTCCTTAAAATGGATATTGAGAGATTGGACGCAGGCGAGACGCTTGCAGATATTTACCGCAGTATTTTTGGTTGCTAAAGATTTACGGATATGCTGAATATTGTAAGATTGAGATTCATCAAGATTGCCGATAGGCATCTCAGAGAGGCTGAGGCGTGGAGCAGAGCAGGAGAGGAATACAGAGATTCTCTCGCTGCCCTCAGATATGCGAACAAAATGGTAAGAGCCCATCTTGATATGGCTAAATATTGGCAAGCTGCCTGTGACACGCTTCATTACAAGCCAGGAACGTGGGCGTACAGATTCTGACGCAGAGCACACGGGGAGAGTACGAAAACTCCCTGTGTAATGCGGCTACCGATTTATCGGTAACGGTTGCAAGCCCGTATTCGACAACAGCATTCGACCCGGTTTATAGGCGTAGGTGGAGACGCGAGAGCCACCGCCGGGGTCTGAGTAAGACACGCAGATTCGAGTAGCGAACGGACGTGTTCCGTATAGGCGAAAGGAGTAGAGTAGGCGCGAGCCCTTCTCGGCAGGACTGAGTACAGACTACGAGGGGATTCTGGCAGCGCAAACGGTGTGAGCAAAACTCCCCAATCTCTATAGGGTTCTATTAAGAATCATATTCTTTTGTCAGCCGTTAGGCGGCATGATGCAAAGGAGAGCGACGACGACCACAGTGACTGTGGAGAGTTTTCCTGCCGTAGGCTGAACGGATGGCTACTTGTCCGTTGCAGGGTGGTTCCCTGCGCAAGTACGAAAACTCCATTCTATTTCATGGATGAGTAGAGCAGTACGAAAACTCCCCCGTTTCTGGAGAGAATTCGGTTTTCTGCTGCAAGTACGAAATATCGTGGCACATTTAATCACTTTAGCATGCCACGGGCTGAGCAATCAGCGAACGAAAGATGTTACGGGTGCAAGACCCACAGAATAAAGAAGGTTTGGCGGTACGATTCATAAAACCGCCCGTTGTGGCGTTGAAAACCACAGCGGCATCGTAGTGATACGACGCAAAAGAGACTATGGGAGCGGTGCAGTTATCCTGTGCCGTTCCTTCTATTAACCAACTTATTACGAATATGAAAAAGCATTTTAGAATGATTGCAGGCATTATCCTGCACCCCGTGAAAGTTATCTTCCATCTGTTCTACAGGAAAGAAGATGAGTATGACATCAGGAGCAACATCCTTGATAATTGGTGGAACAAGAACCACGAGAGGATGCACCATTTCGGTCCTTTTGAATTTCCGTCAGCCAGCTGCTTCAACCATTCTGAGTTGTACGGGAATTTGTACCACGGTGCCCTTGACAGGGTTTAGTCTCTCTGCGGCAGTACGAAAACTGTCGCGCTATATTTTACCAACTAAACTATAGAGAGTATGAAAATTGCAAAAACCATTTTGAGTTTCGTGATTGTTTTGGCGTTGACGCTTGCAATCACTTTCGCAGTTGCCTGCGGAGTATTGTATTTTACGGGTCGTGACCAGGATTTCTTCTGCGTGCTTGTGTTCGGTGGAATCTTCGTAGCTATGATGCTTGGATTCTTCGACGACTAATCTCTTGGATGGTACGAATACCATCCGCTTATTTGTCTAACCAATTTAAAACGAACGAGTATGAAAAAGAGAAAGGTAGACATGGATACTATGTTCCATGCAGTTATCACGCTGAACAACGGCTATCACAAGACTCTGAGAGTCGCCCGTTATGTAGTGGCTTACATCGTCACTGAGTTCCGTAACTATCAGAAGAACATCTTCAATGATGTGTACAGGATTATGGTCAACGGAAAGACCATCATCTTGAACGACATCCGGGAGATAAAATTCGTGTACGAGAATTCCCACGATGAGTATCTCACATTAAGCTGAGCGGCTATGGAGTACGGGAAAGGATTCTACAAGATTATCCACGATGCAGGTGGGTGGTGTGTAGCGAGGAAAACGTCCGAGGATGGTCGCTGGCACAGGATTAGCAATCTCTACACGTATAGAGGTTGGGCGCAGGCCTTTGCGAGGCGCAGGGGACTGAAGGTAATGAATTACGAGAGCCAATACTCGTAAAAGTCTCTCGCAGGAGTACGAAAACTCCTGCACTATAAACCGAATAATGAATAGTCTTACGGCATGGGTGGGTTTTCCGTTCGTTCGCCTGCCTGTGCTGACTCCTAACCAATCTGAACGAAATATGATTACCGAAAAAGTTCTTTTGGGAGACTGTTCTCCTGCTTGTAATTTTAGGGCGATAGTTTATTACTATGACCACGGTGGACATCGTGCGGTTATAGATTTCTTCGATGCAACACTGATGGAAGTCCTATGGTACATTGAAACGACATTTCGTTTCGAGAAAGAGAAAATACATCGTGTGTGTTAGTCTCAGCAGCCGACTGGCTGCGCTATTGTCTAACCAACTAAATTTTCAGAGTATGATTTACTACAATTTCAAGAACTACGAAGAGTTCAAGCAGTTGTTCGGTATCATCGAACACGGAAACGGAGTGAAGTCACGCAAGAACAAGATTCTTCTTGCATTGTACAAGGACAGGAGCGCGCTTAAAAGGCACATCAAGCATCTTGAGCATCTTTCAGCTGCTGAGATGTACTACCGAGCCGCAACACGTTGTCGTCGTAGTAGAGACTACGCCTCTTGGGACCCAAGGTACAAAAACCACAGAAGGTGGCGTAATATCGCCCGTATGTACGACTTGATGAACGACAGGCTGTGCTTAAATCCCGGTGCGTTATACGACCTCCTGGATTGTACCGACCTGCCAAGTCTGAAAGGCTGTCTGTTCAAGAATCTGACCGACATCGCTTATCGTAAGTCCGGCTGTCACCGCAATCTTCATCTGATGAAAAGAGGATACTTCTCAGACAAGTTCGAGACGGACCACTTCGAAGGCCTCTGCGAGGACGGAACGTGTAACGCCATCCGCTACCGCAGCCTTGAAAAGGGCCAGGTGTTCAAGATGAAGGCGGGAAAGATGTTCAACCACATCCTCTCCTGCTGTACACTCATGGACGACATGCCCGAGCAGATTAAGCGTTGGCTTTCCGAGGAGTTCGTGGCTGACTGGATTCAGTATGTCACGGAGGAGACGAGGAAGGGCGAGTATACGCTGCATGTCGATTATAACTTCGGGGCCATCTACAGCTCAGAACGCTGTCTCGGCTACGACGAGGATTCCGACTGCTTCGGTTCGTGTATGGTGGACGACTACCAGCACCACTTCTACGAGGAGAGCGTGCAGGCCAAGGCCGCCTACCTTACCGACTGCAACGACATGATTGTCGCCCGCTGCATCCTGTTTACCGATGTCTATGACGAGGAAGGAAACAGGTGGCGACTGGCCGAGCGTCAGTACAGCTACGAGTCCGACCTTGCCATTCAGCGTCAGCTGATAGGCATGCTCATCAGGGACGGCCACATCGACGGCTACAAGCGCGTCGGTGCCAGCTGCCACGACAATCAGGCATTTGTGGACAACGAAGGAAATTCACTTTCCGACAAGAAGTTCCGCATCAGATGCACGATTGAGTATGGCGATACGCTGTCCTACCAGGACTCGTTCCGTTGGCTCGACAAGGATGAGCATGTGGCGTACAACTATCAGCCGTTCTCGGAGATGGTCGACCTTGCCGACACGTCTTCCGAGCTTGAGCGTCCCGACTGGGACAAAGACCACTCGGACGAATGCTGGAGCGACCACCACGACTGCTACATTCCCGAATGTGAGGCGGAGTACGTGGAATCCCGTGAAGACTACTTCTATGACGACGAGGTCGTCGACGCCCACATGTGGAACAGCGGAAATGACTCGCACTACCTAAACACCGAGCGTTGCTTCCTGGAAGACTGCCTGCAAATAGGAGGACAGTACTACTATGCCGGCAAAGACTGCGAAGACTGCGAAGAAAACGGCATCCGTAGATGCGCGTATTGCGGAGAATACATCACCGTCGATAACTGCCTGGAGTCGGAACTCACGGAGAGCAGATACTGCTGCGAGTACTGCCG
>Ga0265300_10003946_pt1 | contig 11963 bp, 6 predicted proteins | sample AusTroGonzalo_MG_FD_193482 | JGI IMG/M metagenome (GOLD analysis project Ga0265300, IMG submission 193482) | Bovine rumen microbial communities from tropical cattle in Woodstock, Queensland, Australia - Gonzalo_03 | ecosystem: Host-associated > Mammals > Digestive system > Stomach > Rumen ... | reverse complement strand
ATGGCACAAAACAATTCTTACATTAATCCCGTTTTAAATCATGAAGCTTATAGTAATCTTGAATCTATTGATTTAGATGCTCTTCAAAAGCAAATGGATGATGAACTTCGAAAGGCTAAAGCCCGTAGAGATGCAGAGATGATCGCAAAGGCTAATGAAGATTACGAGAATCTTATGAAGTTTAATTATACACAAGATCCTCGTAATCAAAGAGTGGAAATGAAGCCACGCAAGGAATATACTCACTTCGAAGATACCATGCCCAGTGGTGAAGAACTAATGGGTCTTTTAGATAATCCTGAAGCGGTTAAAATCCTTGCAGAACAATATAGAAATAAAGCTTCAAAAAATATTGCTGATAAAGAAGCAAAGGCTATTGCAGAAGGTGAAAGCAATATTGGTAAATATACTGATCCCCTTTCACGAGAAGATAGAAAAGCTATTTCAAGTGAAAATATGTTCGGATATAGACCTTCTAATTTTAAAGTGGAATATCCTAGACCTAAAGAAGAAGAACCAGATGTAGATGAAGAACTTGCAAAGGCAGCTTCTTTTAATGCAATTGATTCTATGAAAAGAGCTCATGCGCGTGATGTTCATGGTAAGCCTATTAATCCATCTGGTATTATAGCTTATCAAACTGATAATCCTTATGCGCCTGAATCTACAGTACAAGATAATAATACTAAAAATATTGAAGAAACAAAGGTCGAACAAAAGCCTGAAGAGCCAAAAGAAGAAGAACAGTTCTATCTTAAATATATTACTCCGCAGGTTAATGAAGCCCTTAAAGCTATAGCTGATAAAGATCCTTCTATGCTTCAACTTCCTGAAGTTAAAGCTCTCATGGAAAGATCTAAAATTGCTTATGGGAAGCAGAATGATCTTTTGTCTATAGCTCCGTGGACTAGTAATCCTGATCAGACAGTTCAAGTCGCTAATGCTCTCAGAGAACAAGGCGATAAGAACCTCATGGATGCAGCGGCTAATCTAGAATCTATTAGGACAAGACAGTTAGATGCAACCAAGGCTATGGCTGATGATCTTACTAGACAGAAGGGTAATCTTGCAGGATTCGGTAGTTCAGTTCTTAATATGCAGGGTAATGCTTTAATGCAATTGCCAGTGACATATGAAGGAGCTAGACAGTCTAATGAAGAGGCTAATAAAATTCATGATATAGGTGACGCTAAACTTAAAGCGGCTAAATCTTCGTTATATGATTTTATCACCTCAGCAACTGAAGCAATGATAAAGCCTTATAGTAAAGATAAAGCTGCAGCGACTGCTATAATTGACGATATTATGGCCACGATTAATACGGCTGAAGGAGCATCTGAATCTGCATGGTATGATAGGATTGATCCTGAAACTAAAGTTAAACATGAAGGGCTTCTTACTAAGCTTGGTAATCTTAAGAAGCATTTGAATGCTAATTCCCAGCCTGAACTCACGGCTATAATTAAAGGCATTCTAGATAACCTTGCCGATTATAAATCAGCAATGGCGACTGAACAACAGCACAGAGCAACAGCATTTAATGCTGCAATGCGTGGAAATCAAATCTTTAATACTGTAGCTGAAGTCGGTCAAAAGTTTAAGATGCCTTTAACTGGGATTGATCCTTCTTTAGACTTTAAATATCCTGGTGGTTTAGATAATTCTAAATCTAAATCCTCGTCTAATGGTAATTCTAATACTGAAGACCAGTCTAATGGTGATTCTATTATTAAAGAAGATCAAAAGACTGGTAAGCGTGATAAGAAGCCTAAAGGCGATCCTATAAAAGATGAAGAGATTAAATTATCTAAAGCAGAAAACTTATATGTTAATGGTATTAAGCTTCTAAATGATTATAAGAGAGCTGCAGAGAAGGCTGCAAATGCAAGAGCTGGTTTGAAGACTAATAACACAACTCAAGCAGCTGTTGATTTAGCAGAAGGTGTAATGCTTGAAAAGCGTAACGACGCAAGTGACTTTATTCAAGATCTTCTTACAGCTGCTAGTAATGGTAATGATACAGCACGAGTAGTACTTGGTGCGATATATCAATCTAGATATTCTCCTCAGCTTGATACTCTTGGTAGTAATGGCATTAAGATTATGAGTAGTGGAAATGTGAAATATAGAAATACTAAAGATAAGCCTAATGCTATTCTTAATGCTCAATCAGAGGCTATACAAGAAGAGCTTAAGAAATCAGGGCTACTTGGTTATTTCCAATAATATTAGATATCCATATGCACAATGCATATGGATATTTAACTCATTCATTGAATAAATTTAAGGAGAGTATATGCCTATACCAAAAGATAATACAAACGTAAAGCTTGTTAATCCGTTTGAATTTTCTAAAGCTCAAAAAGAAGGTTCCGGGATTCCATATAGCGAGCTGGTTAAAGCTTATATGGATCTTTATCCCGAACGGTCAAAAGTTTTTGGCAGCAAATCTTCGCTTGGTCAGGCTTTAGAATTGATGGAGCATCTTAACCCTGATGCAAATGATGCTCAATTAGAAAATAAGCTTGCAGCAAAGGCGCTATCTAACATTCATGAAATAAATTCTGATTATTCGGACAGGCCCTTGGCTCTTCCGGCTTCTGCTGATACAACTTTGGATGATGCAAAAATTAATGGAAAGACTATAGCTTATAACCCATATGATTTTAGAGCAGTTCTTAGAAATACTGCTAATGAACTTTCGTATAGAATTGGTCAGCTTAAATCGATGTCTAAGCCTGAAGTGACCCTTCAAAAGCTTAAAGAAAAATCTGGCAAAGATTATATAACTGATAAAGATTATTTAGAAGGGCGTGACCCTTATGCTGCAGCACCTGATTATAATATTACTAGTGAATTAGAAAAGAAGCCTATTGAAAAGCATAGATATGATGTAGCCAGGGATTCTTCTATATTTAACTTTAAGGATAATATTATTAGTCCTGAAGATAGTGTTAAAGCAGTTGAACGAGCTAAAGCAAAGAAAGAATATCAAGAAGGTTCTCATCCCATTTATACTGGTCTTAAATTTACACCGCTTAGTCCTATTGCCGTTGCAGCAGAAAATGGTGAACCTTGGACTAGAGGAGTAGCAGGAGCCATTCCATCTGTTGCAGGTACTATAGGCGGTGTTATTGCTTCTCCGTTTATTACTCCAGTAGGAGGAGCCGCTATTGCAGGTGCGTCTAACGCTCTTGGCGATGAGATTGCTCGTGGTGAAAGACCTGATGAATTAACAGGCTCTGAGACTGCAAAGTCTTATTTAATTCCCACTGCGATAGGTGGAGCAATGGGTGGAGGTTTAGGAGCAATAGGAAATAAAGCTTCTAAATATCTTAGAAATAAAAAGCTTAAGGTCTATGAAGACAAAGCTAAAGCAGCTGAAGATGCATATGAACATGCAAATCAATATTTGTATAAAGGTCAACCTTATGATTATACAAAGAGTGGTAAAACTACTGAAGACCTTGCTGCTGAAGCAGCCACTGCGAACGTAATGTCAAAAGCTAAACAGGGTAAGTTTAATGAAATTGATGTCGATGATATTGATAAAGTTATTCTTAATCCGCAACGTTATGAAGAGCTTTCTAACGCACTTTCTAATACTAGAGAAGCTTATGATAATGAAGAATTAAGATTAAATTTACTTAAAGCTCTTAACTCTAACCAGAATTTTATTAATAGAATTAATCAAGTTATTCCTGAAATGGGCGGTGAAGATATCACTAAAGTTACAATTAAGGGTAATGACCCAATGGTTAAGCTGGCTAGGGGTGAAGCTAGACAAGGTTTAAATAATAACGAGGACCTAGATAATCTAATCAACATGATGCTTGATCCTAGAGAAACTCATTATGAACCTTTAGCAGCTAAAGATATAGCTGCAAATAAAGTTCTATATAGTGAAGCTAATTTGCCAGAAACCGCAGATCAGGCTATATTCCATAGATATGGATTTGATGAACTTGGAAAGGGTCCTATAACTGGCACACCAGACAATATGTTTAGTGCCAATAGATCTTGGAGAAAAGGCAAAGGCCTTCTTATTAAAGATATTAAAGATATGGCTTCTGATGTTCCTGAAGAGTCAAAGCAAAAGCTTATTAACCCGTTTATTCATCAATATATAAATGACGATGCGGCAGGTGGCATTGCATTTGGTCGTGGTGTTCAAGCTCAAGCTCAATCTTATGTGAAAGAAGCTTATGACTTGTTAAAGGACGGTAAGTTAGATAAAGATAAATTAAATAATCTTGCTAAAGAATATATGCAGTGGCGACTTCCATTGAATCATAGACCAGCAGACGAGAAAAATATTCTTCGTGAATTCGTGGCTAATATATTGATTCAAGAAAATAAACCAGGTGCAGGGTATTCTTATTTAGATCCTAGTGCTATTTCCACCGCAGAGATTAATAATCGTGGAAAGAATATTATTAAAGCTATGCAGCATCCTGAATATAACCCTGAGCTTCATACCAAAGAACCGCTTGGTCGTCCTTCATTTGAATGGCTTAGAAGAAACTTTAATTCTGATGATGTAACAGGCGAAGACACTTTTGAAGCTATCAGATATCTATTAGATAAGAACGGTATTAATCTTAGACCTGATGGATTGCCCGGTAGCAATGATGCGGTCTATGGATGGGCTGGTGGCTTTGAAAGACCATCTGCAGAAGCATACGGAGCATTCGAAGGACGAAAAGGCAGAAATAAATTTAGATATACAATTGATCCTAATTCCTTGAAGTCCTAGAGCAGAATAAAGGTGCTTCGATTAATGAAGTTGCAGAGAAAGGAAAGGCTGCTAGAGAAGCTAGAGAACTGGTTAATATATTTAAAAAGCAAAAGCCTAAAGATATAGCTACTTATGGCACTCCGAGTGTTGCACAGGCACTTAATAATACTTATGAAAGCGGTGCATTCATTAATAATCCTTATGGGTTATCTAACGCTGAAGAAGCCACAAGAAATGAAGAACTAGCTTCTGATAAAGCTAATGAAAATATTTATAGAGCAGCTAGATGGGTTCCAATTATAAAGAACTTCTATAAGCCAAAGATTAAAGAAGCAAAGTATAGAGGGAACTTCATGCCGTTCAATTATGAGTATCAAAATAGATATAAGAATCAAAAGTAAATATATAACCCTATACCACCCGGTATAGGGTTAACTTACTCATTGAATTATAACTGGGAGAATCTATGACAGAGCAAAGAACGATTAAGATAGGCGATAGAGTTATTTATTGCTATGAAGACGGAAGTGTTGAGTTCTTAAGCAAAGCCAGAAATCGCTTAAAGCAGCCGTTGATAAGAACAATGGGTAGTACAGATAGCAGATATAAACAGATAAAGATAGAAGGAAGACATTATAAAGTGCATCGTCTTATAGCAACAGCATTTCTCCCAAATCCGAATAATCTCCCAGAGGTTGACCATATCAACCGTAATAAGGAAGATAACCGGCCAATTAATCTTAGATGGTGCGATAGCAAGTCTAATAATAACAATAAAGATCGTATCGATCAGTCTTTTGCAAGATATGGTGTGAGACAGTGTGATGACCCAAAAGCTTATGATAAATCTTATAGGAATAAGCACGTCTTCCTTAGTATGAAAAAGCCTGATGGGAAGCACACTCGCAAGGCATTTCTATCAGAACAAGATCAGGACTATAAGCTTATGAAACCTTTATCATTAAAAGAAAGATATCTTTATGTACACCAATTAAAAGGAGTCTAATATGTTTTCAACCCTTCATGATGCCCTTCCGACTTTCCTAGATGCAAATGGAAAGCCAGTTATAGGGAAACTCACTTTTTATGAAGCCGATGGAACCACCTATAAACCGATCTATAGTGATCAGAATTATACAACCGAGTTATCTAACCCGTTGCTTACAAATTATAGTGGCCAACCTAACGTTCAACCGTTCTTAAAGAATGGAATTTATAGAATTAGAATCGATAAATTCATAGGCGATAACCTCGCTGATATGAATGATTATCTATATGAAGAGGAAAATCCTAATCATCTAGGAACGGTAAGCCACTGGGAATTTGTAAAAGAATTTGTAATCGACTCCGGGATTGTTGATGAATCAGGAGCTGCAGCTTTAGATTTCTATACCGTTCAAACTATAGATGAACTTAGACAGCTTAATTATCTAGACCATCCTTATGCAACTGTTGTAGACTATGATGCAACGGTGAAAGGGATTGCACCAAGATCTTATATCTGGCAGCCGTCTAGTTCTAGACCAGAAGACTACGGAGCTACAATTATATCTAGCTTAAGCAATAGCGGTAGATGGGAACTTCTAGAATCCTCAACGATTGACAGCACGACATTTGGGATTAGTCCTTATGTAGACCAAGGCACTCTTCAATCTAGATTGAACGGGTTGTCCGCTTATAGCATGGCAGGGTATCATAAGGCTCAAGTGATATACTTGCAGGGTGGCACATATAGACTTCAAGACGGGGCTAATTTAAGCCTTGGCATTCCAGTAGTGTGTCATAGTTATTTGAAGTTCCTTACTCCTAACGGTCATGGTCGTGTATCATTCCAAGGGGGTTTAGATTATCTAGCCTTAAATAACCTAAACGATGAAAACACCACGTTAATCTTTAACCAAGAAAAGGTTCATGCAGCCTGGTTTGCAGGAACTGATTTAAGCTTTAACGGTCAGAATGTACAATTCAAAACCATCGTGGCTGATTCTACAAATAGTCCGAGGCAATATTATTCTAACCTTAATGTAGAAATCAATAGAGCTGATCAGGAAATTCATGCAGAGAACTGCAGCATTAGATTAGACGTGAACGTTAATGCAGGTGGAAGCTTTGAAGATTGTAGATTTAAACCGGGTGTAGGCAGCTTCATAGTAAGCACCCAGAGCTTTAGTGGCAACACGGTTATCTATCCGTGGATGTGGGCTGGTAACTTTGATCCTTATTCTTTAACTCTTGGTCCTGATGTTGGTTATTCTATAACTGATTGGGATGCTCAACTCTTTGCTGATTTAAAGGTTGTTCAAGGCAATCATAATATTGGATCATTAAATAACGGGTCTATAGATATAACCATGTTAGATAATAGCTCTGCAGAACCTTACACTATAGAAAATGGTTCTGGTTATATTGATTGTCATAGCTTTACGGTTGGATTGAAGCTGATTAATTTTAACGGCACTATAGCCAACTTTAATAGCAATTCTAGCTTAGATATAATCAACTCTTCTATATCTTTAACCCTAGCGAACAATTGCACTATTGCAGCTATGGGATCTAATTTAACCCTAGACGCACAAAACCCTGAATGTATAATGGCTCTTCGTGATTCATTTATTACCGGGGTAAGCGGAGTTCAATATGCGTTCTCTAGCTTTGCAGCGCAAGATAGTATAGTAGGAATTGATTTATATGCTAGAAATAGTTCCGTGAGAGGATCTGAACTTCAAGGTGAATATAGCCTTAAACCAGAACCAGGAACATATAGAGCAGTAGAATATCTCGGACAGACCGTGATTGTATCTCACTTTATTCATGGGTACTTTGATAATAATCTCTGGCGTGGCAAGTTTAAGATTGACGGAGCCAGTGCTTCGGTCGATTATAATGCTAGTCATGTCCTTGTAGATCATCTAAGGTTCCAGAATAATAGATCAGAATTAACCAGCCTTAATGCTTGGGAAATTACTAGACTTGGAGCGATGAATAGAGATAGTCTAAACGATTATACATTCATCAATAATACTGGCGGCTTTGAATGTTATCTAGAAATGAAAGATGTGCCTGTGGAAATAGGCGTTAGCATTATATTATCTAATGGCACTATAGGCAGTCCTTTAAGTCTAGAACAATATTCTACATATGGATGTTGGCAGATGGCTACAAATATCAATAGCTCCGGGGATGCAAATTATGCAGATGATTATAGCAAGTATTTTACAAAGATGAGAATGTTCGTGATAGGTCAACATGATGCAAGCGTTAACCTTGAACTTACAATCTTACCGGGTGAAGCTTCAAGTGGAACGGTTTATCATCTTCAACCTAACTCTATGCAGGGCTTTACTAATAATACTCTTTATGGCTTTGATAGCCCGTCTAGAACTCAAATGACGCTTACCACTGAATCGAAGTATGATAATTCAACTTTAGATAACGCACACCCGTTCGTTATACCAGACCTAGGAAAGCAGCCTAATACAACTACTGAAGAGTGGCAGATTAGAAACTTTGTCCTTGGTCATACGAATTATCATCTTAGCACTAGTGGAAGGACTTATCAGGTCAATATATCCTTTAGACAGCTAGATAAAGTCAGATAATAATATATCCTTATACCACCCGGTATAAGGATATAATTAACTCATTCATTGAATAAACCATGGAGAATTTATGCCTTTAACACAATCTTATCCAAGCATGTTCTGGCAACAGTTCCACGACGAGAACGGGAACCCGTTAGCAAATGGAACGGTTAAAACTTTTCTAGCCAGTGATCATTCTATGCCCGTTCAGACCTATACATATCCTGGCAGTGGGGTTAAAAATCCTACAAATATAACGCTCGATGATGCCGGAAAGTGCGTGATGGCTCTCGAAATAGGTCTAGCATATTACATTGAAGTCTATGATGTTAATAATAACCTTAAGGGAACATTCGATAACGTGACTGCAGGAGGCGGCACTGGTGAGGGCGGTGAGCATCTTACATTTACAAGCTCTGATGGAAGTATAACCATAACCAGAGTCGGCGATAATGTCGATTTATCAGTGGTTAAAGATACTGATATCTATGGAACAGTAGAAGGATATGGAACTAATTCTAGTGGAATTATAACCTTTTCTAGAATTGTAGACGGGGATATAACCTTAGACTCCGGGAATATAGTTGTCGATCCTTATAAGCTTTATCATCTAACCGTACATCTAGACTTTTCAAATAATAGTGCCGGAAATCTTTATAAGTATGCAAAGCTGATTGATAGTGAAGCTCATGAACACATGTTCACCGTTGATCAAAGCATGGGAAAGAATTATATTGAAGTATCCTTCGATATAGTTCCAAGCAAAGATTATATATCTTTGCAGTTAGAAAACACTGGAAGTACTTTAAGCTCTGCGTTGGTCTATATTCATAGAATAAACCCGGTGGTTGGTTCTAATTCTGGCGGTGGTGGGGCTACATATACTGCAGGATATGGTATCAACATAAATAGCTCTAATGAAATTTCCGCTAATATTAACGATCTTAAAATTGCTTTGACCACTAAAGCTTGGCATAATATGCATGGGTCTACGTGGAGCGATAACGGCGACTTGCTTGGTTATATAGTTGAAAATAGTTCTGGAAATTATGACCCGGACAATTTGATTACTATTGAAAAATGGACTAACGAAGACTCCGAGCATAATGTTTATCATTACGGCAAGCTTAATCTTAAAGCCGGACATTCTTATATGCTTGTAAGTAGCATGTGGTTTAGTCGAAAGCCGGACGAACTGGCACCTACAATGAATAATATAGCATTCTGGGTGGGTGGAACAGCTTTAGGTATTAACGGCGCTCGTCAAGAATTCTTGTATAACAATAGCCAAATGACTGAAGTCTGCCCTCAAGTGACAGCGTTTATTCCGGCATCTAATGTAGATACATATATAACGCTTCAATGTAGTGGCGGAGTTGAATGGTATGACTTTAAGCCCGATTATCTTTGGATCGCAGCTTTAAATTAACGGAGGAAAGATGTCTACACCTGAACCGAATCCTTATAGAAAGCTTAATTATCCTGTAAACAACTTGGCGCAGGACTTTAATGCAACTGAAAAAGACCAAGTTAGACAAAATATAGGCATCCCGTCAAGCGTTAATAAAGCCGGGAAAGTTCTAAAAGTTAATGATAATACCGGGAACTTAAGTTGGGAAGATGAAAGCGGTGGTGGCGGTACAGTGACGGACGTGACTGTTAACGGCACCAGTGTTGTAAGCGGTGGCGTTGCAAGCGTGACCGTGCCAACTAATACCAGCGACCTTAATAACGACTCTGGTTATCTAACTTCAGCTGATGTTCCTAAAGAAATTATATATGTAGATTTAGGGTCTGCTTATCAATTTCATCAAGTATTTGAAGATTGGGATGCTTTCCAACATGCAATTCTTGGTGAAAATAAATGTGTCATAGGAATTGAATGGAGCACAGGACAGTTTGATGCTTATCATCTTACTAGATTTGAAGACAAAGATCATGGGGCTACGGCTATATTTTCCCAGATTCCATATATAAAGTCTAGAAGTATTAGTGGAACAACTAACTATGCTTCTACAAATGGAGTAAAAGAAATTAAAGTAATAGGGAACGATAGTGCCACTTATAAATTTACAATTACAAGGGAAAGCTTTGATCAAGATATATATAATAAGGGCATGTATGATGCACAATTTTTAAGTACAAGCCCTTATGATTTTGCTACTAAACCAGGATCACCAGTGGTACATGGGCCAATTCCTTATGGTGCAGTAGTGTTAACTCCTGGCAAAATGTATAGATGTATACTTAGCTATTATCCACAAAGTACTGATACAACCTTTGATTCTACTCACTGGGAAGAAACTAAGTTTGATATGGCTATTTATAATATATGCAAGAGCCTTACAGATGCAGACACTGTTAGAATTTGTTATCCTGCTACCTCATTCTCCGCTATAAGCACTTGGTTAAGCTGGCACAAGCAATGCATTCTTATCGATACAGATGGACTTTATCAAGTATCTAGTTATGATGCAAGTTCTATTACATTTACTAGATGCGATATAGGTTCTAACGGCGAAGCGGTTGTATATAAAGATGTACTAGACTCATCTAATGTACATACAAAATCTACAAGCTCTACATTACCGGCTTATAGTATTGCGGATGTAGGTAAAACCCTTCAAGTTCAAGCTGATGGTACTTTAGCTTGGGTATAGAATAACTGCTTTAAATTATAATATCTAACGCTCTTAACATATTCATTGCGAGAATACAATATAAGCCTAAAGGTTAAAAAGTAATAATCCTTATCCCCTAACCGGGATAGGGATTATTTTATACTCTCAACTAGAAATTGAGAAAAAGTTTTCATGGATTTTGCGATTTCATTTGAACATATTTATTGAATGGTGTCGCGAACCAAACAAGCTTAAAGATAATATCCCTTATCCTATGGTATCGCGACTACCTAGGATAAGGGGTTTATATTTCAAATAGGTATATTTATGCAACCATTACAGGTTCTTAATTACAACAATCAGTCAATTCGCCAGACTGTTAACGAAGATGGCGAAGTTCTCTTTTGTGCCAAAGATGTAGCCGCTGTTTTAGGGTATAAAAACCCAACTCACCTTTATCAGCTTCTTGACGAGGGGGCCGAGAATGTCGGCCCCCTTGAGACTGAGGGCGGTGTACAAAACGCAGTGTTCTTTACTGAAGCAGAACTTTACGAGGTTCTCATTAAGACTCGTAACGAACGCTGCAAGCCGTTCCGTAGATGGGTAACACATGAAGTATTGCCGTCTATTAGAAAGCATGGTTATTATATCAACGCTCAAATGACTGAAGAACAACTTAAACTCATGAAGGAAAAGGTTAAAGAACTCATGCCTTATAAACATAAAGTCGATCACCAACTCTCTCTAGCAGCAGACTGGCGAGATGAAAATTCTGGCTCTAGACTTGAATTCATTAACATTAGAAGCGGAAAGAAGTCAACTCTATGGAAACTCACCGCTGATGTAAAGAAATTCTTGCTCACTAAGTCTAAGCTTAATCGTGGAAAGCTATTTGATGATTGGAAGATCTATCATAATTTCAACGAGTATTGTAGAAGCATAATGGAAGAAGAAGGCTTCGAAATTTAAAATTCATCCTTATCCCCTAACCAGGATAAGGATATTTAACTCATTCATTGAATC
>Ga0265300_10003943_pt1 | contig 11965 bp, 8 predicted proteins | sample AusTroGonzalo_MG_FD_193482 | JGI IMG/M metagenome (GOLD analysis project Ga0265300, IMG submission 193482) | Bovine rumen microbial communities from tropical cattle in Woodstock, Queensland, Australia - Gonzalo_03 | ecosystem: Host-associated > Mammals > Digestive system > Stomach > Rumen ... | reverse complement strand
TGGCCAGGAATTTTTAGCTGGCGAACCTTTGGGGCGTATGAATGAAAATCGGCCAGAGATGTATTTAGAGGTCAGACGTGGCAACAAATCGGTTGACCCGGCATGGATATTTAACGAACCAAAACACAGCTTATTTTTCTAACAAAAATAATTGATTAAAATTCAAATCTGACACCAACCAATAAATTGGTGTAAACCATATTTTCAGCACTGAACCATTCGCGATGCATTGTGCCTGCACTGTTTGAAATATTCCACATGATTTTTGGAATATAAATTAATCGCGCCTGGAAATCCAAAAACGCATAAGATGTTATACCGTAAGACAACCCCACCGCCCCCAACAGAGCAATATCCGTAGAATCAGGATACAAACTGGCATCAGTTGGGTTATCAAATTGTAAAATACCTTCGCTGTCCACAGTGCCATATTTTTGCAAATCTGTATCCGTAGACAAATCGCCATAAATATCAGACAAATGTAGTGTTGTTTTTGATATAGCATACCCCATTCCAAACCCAACATATGGAACTATTTGATTCATAGGTTTGTATGTGCCGTTAAAGAAATCATAGAATCCCATTATAGATATAACATCTGTCGCGATAGTAGATTTTATCCCCATACTGCCGACATGAACCACCGCATTTTCTATACTGCCACCAGTAACAGGCAAATTACCTTCTATCAAAGGCATTTGATTATAATTTGTTTCTGCTATGTGATCATAGCCCGCTTCAACACGCCATTGGGTATGATTTGGCACAGTAAATCCCAAACTGACCCCAGCAGTGAAAACACTTTTATCAAATCTTTTTTTGATTGGCAATTTAGACAAATCGCCATATCCCGCGAAAGTATAACCACTGGGCGATCCTGCGTTCTCATATCCAATCCACGATATAACATCACCATTATCATCGTTTACATAATAATAGCCATACAAACTGCCAATATCATTTTGCATTTTGGCATCGGCAAAAGAAAAACCACCGCGAACATTGATAACAAAACGTAAACCATCTTCGGTGTATATGCCATCATCCACGTAATAACCATCATATTCCCACCCCGCAACCGCAGGTGCCACAGACAGCATCAACAGCAATGAAAAAACAGTATTTCTCACCTTCATAATTACTGATATTATATCACAAAAAAAGAATCAAAAAAATATAAAAGTATTAAATAAAAATGCCCCGAAGGGCATTTTTTATCTTTCAACGGAATAAACATCAATTTCGGTATAATCAGTTCCTTTGTCAACATTACCATATATGGTAACCATATCATTGACACGAACCGTTTTACCGTTCCAATCTTCTTCTTCTATTTCCAACATGACAGTCCCCGAAGAATCTTCGAACATGTAAATATTATCACCCATATTTTTTGTAATACGACCGCGCATTTTCACAGGTGTGTTGTCTGGCAAAGTCATTACTTCTGTTACCGACCAATAGGTTGGTTGATTATTCGTATTGTTTTTTGCCTGGTTGTTTTGCATAGCCATGGCACCACATAATGGAACCAGTGTCAAAACTGCAAACAAAGATATTTTTTTCATTTTGTTTTCTCCTTGATATATTTTTGTTTTCCAATTAATTACATTATATCAAATAAATATACAAAAATATTCAGGAATGAAATGATAATATACAAATAAAAAACCGCCAATAACGGCGGTTTTTACTCAAACACATACTATCTTACATTTGAATATCCTGACATGTTTCAACTGGCGTACCCGATTTACATTCTACACCACGTGAATCCCACAATCCCAAGAATCCACGACTACCTTTGTTTTTACAATCTTGGGTAATTGTTGATGTACAAACATGACATATACGTGTTTCACGATTAAACGTAGACCACATTTCACGTACCCCACCATCAAATTCAGATGAGTATTTATCAGACGCTAATGCCACAACCGCCTTTGTCGCCGCATCAGTAATCATACCTGCAGGGTTAAAGGAAACAGCTGCACTGGCTATCTTTCCACCCATGCTTAAGAAACTACCAGACATTCCTGCCATGGTACCAGCAACTGTGCCAAGTGCACCACCATCTGAACCACCAGCGGCACTACCACTGGCTGTGGACATCCTTGCCCCGCCAATTCTTTGTGATGACTTCGTACCACCCTTAAACAAAGATGAATTTGCAACACCACCATATTGCAACACCAATGCATTAACGTTTTCTAATCCAGGTCCATCAAGCTCCTGTTTGCTAACTCCTGTGTCACCACCCGCAGGTAATTTATTACACATCAAATTCGCCATATCCACATCTGCCGCAGACATCGCTTTCGCCACATATTCATTATATTTTAGATTATAATTGTCTTGTGCTTTACGTAAGGCTGCGTTCGCTATTTGTATTTTCACTTGATTTAACAAATTTGGGAAACGTCCTTCGGTTTTTTCTGTCTTCTTTTTACCAGATTTAGTTTTTGTTGCACCCTTGATTTGTGACAAATCACGTCCTTCGACACAAAATTGGATTTTTGGATCGTTTTCTATCAATTTCACCGCACGATTTATCGTACCTTGGATGTTTTCCAATTCATACAAAATAGAATCAGCAATACCAACATATTCTTCTGGAACAACCTGAGCTTCAGATAAATAATTCACATAATCTTGAATATCTATCAACCCTGCATCTTCGGCTGATGTTCCAATCTTAATCTTTCCGAAACTTATTCTACCTGTAACCACATGTACACTACCATCTTTCTGATAATTTAAACTGCCTGTTCCCAAAGAATCATCGGTAGCAAAAGAGTTACAATCTGTTGTACTGCCACAAATCTCTAACATTTTTTCATCAACTAATTTTTGACAATTTTCCAGAGCTTTATTATCAATATTCAGATACAATCCCATCAACATATCATCCAAATCAGACATTTTGAAATCTGGGTTTGTTTGTTTACATACAACCAATTTATCGATTGGGCAGATATCATGGATATATTTATAATCCATACCAATACAATTTACAAAATCTTTTCCACATCTGTCTTCGGATGTAAAGCAATCTTTAACTTCCTGGGTACATGCATCAACACGCATAGCAGCCAATTTACTTACCACATAATCCCAAATTTGTGGTTCCATACGTTCACAAGGATCCAATTGAATCTTACAGAAAGAACGCGCCATATCTGGACGTGCTAAACACGCATCCATTGTGTCAACGCCTTTGCCTTCGATATCATCTTTACATGCTTTCTGAATACATGTGGAAATATCTTTCAAACAAGATTGACGTTTGTTGGATTCAACATTTTGTTCTGCCAAACGGATCGTTGGCGCTGCTTCGCGTAAGAAATCATCCCATATGTAATTACGAACCGCGACACAACTATCCAAAACTTTTTCACAGATGAAACGTTTTGATTCCAAAATTTCCATTGTAGATGCAGTAATATCATAAGTATTTATAGTTTCAACTTTGGTTCCTGCAACGCTACCTGATGAGTTGTTTTGCATATTTTCAGATGCAATCGTAAACACGCAATTTGACCAATCTTCACCACACGCATCTTCAGTGCGCATACATTTTTTATATTCGACCATACATGTTCCACGATCGTATTTATTAGATTCTTCCAAAGATTCCTTCAAAGCACTACGCACCGCTTTGTTTGCTTCTGCCAAAGCGGATTTGGCTTCGCCCTTCTTTTGTTCGATACTGTTCGCCAAACCTTTACAATCTGACGCAATTTGACGCGAATACATTTGGACCAAAACTTTTAAATCGCCCGCACATTCTTTGTCCATTTGTGCCTTACAAATTTTGTTTGCAACGGCATATAATTCATCACCTGTCTTTCCGGCTACGCTATCTTCTGCTTCTTCATCTTCTTCGTTCTCTTCTTCATCATTATCATACAATGACGATGTTGACCACAGAGATTTGTTAATTTCTGTTTTATCTTTCGTTGCTTTTGTCGCTACCACATTACCTTTTGAATCATATTTTCTTTCGCCGTTAAACAAAATATCAGCATTTGCACCGGCCTGAACTTTTTCAACCTCTTCCGTTCCAATACGTTCGGCTTCGGCCAACATATTTTTAATTTCGTCCAATGCAGATTCATATTTTTTCACTTCATTACTGCAATTACATGATCCGCCCATTTCATTATCCACAATACAGAATTGATCCATACAGCCATAATATGCATCATAACATTCTTGATCATAAACACCTTTGGCTTCTACTTTGCCACGAACTTTGGTTCCCATATTTATCGCAGCTTGCTTTTTTGCAGCAAACGCATCAACCGTACCTACAAATACAGTCAATAATCCAACCAGAAAACCAAATTTTAATATTTTTCTCATGTTCTCTTCTCCTGTATTGCCCTACATGTTTATATCTTCGCAAGATTCAACTTCCTGACAAAAATCTTTTTTACCACCAGACGCGGCACCCAAAATACCGGCACCAACCGCACCCACAACACCACCAATCGCAGTACCCCATCCAGCACTTATCATTGTTCCAGCGGACGCACCAGCAGACAAACCACCCGCAGCAGCTTTCAAAGCAGATGTAGCCTTGGATTCACCACCTTCTTCGCAAACTTGTTGTATACGACACACGTGGCAATTACGCAATTTTTCTTCGAATGAAACAGTATGGATATAACTGTAATTACTCTTAGATTCTTTCGGAGTTTCTGGTTTATAAGTTTCCAAACATGTCTTGCGCGCTGTTTCAATATCTTCTTTGCGTGCCAATTCTGCAATCTTAGAATCCAATTCACGCAAATTACGATTTTCAGCAGACATCTTCGCTATCAATTTTGCAGTATTGAAAACGTTCACACCAACGGATTCTTTACCTTTAACTTTCTTGGCTTTGACACTTTGACTGTCTGAACATGCAGCAACTGTTTTTTCTTGTTCAAACTGTTGAAAGAATTCTTCTACCGCAGCATCAGAATTAGCGATTACAGTTTTACGCAATTCTGTCAACTTCTTGGAATCATCTGGCAACTTGGTCAAAGATTCGATTACTGTATCTATTGGCAAACAGGTCATATCTGTTCCGCAAACCTTGGATAATTGTTCACTGAAATAATTCACACAACCTTGCAACATTTGATAATCTAACTGCAACATCGCAGATTGAACGATTATATCAAATTGTTCTGCTGTTTTGCATGACGGGAACATACTCTGTGGGCACAAAGCAGCAATTTCGTATGGTTTTTTACCAACACATTCAGCCTTGGTGAAATCTTGACCGCATTTATCACGCAAACACTTATCAACATCGTTTTCACAGAATTTTGTTTGCAAATATCCCAATTTATCGTTAACAACCGCTTGCAACCCAGGGATTTTTGCATCACATTCTGTAATAATTGGGCAAATACCAGCAGCAACATTAACATCACTTAAACATTCAGCATTTGTAGATGTTGAACAACCTTCTTCCAAACAATCTTGAATTTTTGCCAAACATGTTGCGCGTTCATATTTATCTGCGTACTTGGTCGCTTCGGCCAAAACGCTTTTCATTTCTTCTTCCCAATCTTTTTTAACATAATCACGTGTCGCCATACATTGATCCAAAACATTATCACATGCATTAGAACGACGTTTTAACAATTTTTCATCCAAACAGTTTTCGAAATTAGTTCCACATCCACCCTTATCCGCAATACAAGAACGATAAGCCAACAAACATTCACCACGATTATATTTGTTTGTAGTATCTAACATTTCCAAACGTGCCTTGCGGACCGCAGCTTCCGCTATGCGTTTATTAGATTCTGCATTTGTTTTTTGATCTTTCAAGTATGCATCATAACTTTTGCAATCCTGGGCAACCAAACGAGTATATAACATTTCTTCCATTTCACCCTTGTCACCGCAAGATGCCAATTCAGATTTACAATACTTTGCAGCCATTTTATACAAATCTTCACCCATTGTGACATCTTCACCAACTTCTTCGTCCTCTTCACTGTCACTGCTCAACCAAGACATAAAGTTAGCATTTGAAACTTTTTTATTTTGATTATTTTCACCGAAAACCAGACGTGCCTTGGCCCCTAATTGTTCACGTTCCACACCTTCGGTAAATAATTTATCCGCTTCAGCTTGGATATCCAAAACCTCTTTAATCTTCTTTTTGGCAGAATTTATATTTTCAGAACATGCGCAACGTTCACCCTGGCTTTCGTCTAACATACAGAAATTATCCATACATTCACGATATGCATCACGACAATCGCCAGATGACGAAGATTTATCTTTTTGCCCAGACTTCTTGGTTTCTACAACTTCTTCGACTTCTTCTTCAACAATTTCTTCCGCATCGTCGACATCGTCAACAACATCTTCAACACTGACTTCTTCGGGCTCCGCTACTTCTTCCTTCGCAGCAACAGCCTCTTTGACTTCTTTTACGTCTTTAGCACTGATAGATGCAGATCGCATACTACCGCGTGATCCAGCCATTCCAACACGCGCCTGACTGCGATCCGCAGCCACAGCAACCGTTGCTAAACATATCAACAATACTGAAAAAACGTTAATTTTCATATTATTATCCCTACACTCTTTCTTGAATATTTTATCAAAAAAGGAAATCTATTGCAAGCGCAATATAAAAACTTCTTGCAATTTTAGCATCGTGCGAATATTATTAAACGGAACAAAATCAAACAAGGGATTTTATTTATGGCAAAAGATGATGTTATTGTTTTTTCTGGCACAGTCGAAGAAAGATTGCCAAATACAATGTTCCGTGTTCGTCTTGAAAACGGTCATATGATTTTGGCTACTATGTGCGGAAAAATGAGAAAAGCAAGAATATGGGTTAACACCGGTGAAAAGGTGCATGTTGAAATGACCCCATATGATTTAGACAAAGGTCGTATAACATTCGTAGAACGCACACACACGACCAATGAACAAAGTTCTCAAAATTAAAAATTCCACTTCATGTGGAATTTTTTTTATATATTGCAAAATACCCTTGCCTAAAATACTCTGTTTTTGATATTATTATTAAAAAGTAAAGGATGGGATTGAGAAAAATTTATACAATTTTTCTTGCTGTTTTGTTTTGCATTGGTAATGCCAATGCTGCTGTGCGTAATCAAAATACAATATCCAGACCCGACACAACCAATGTTTCTACGCGTAATGCTTCAAACACAAAATCTGTAAGTGCCAGCCGTTCAACCGCAACACGCAACGCAACAACAAATAATAATTCAACCAAGAAAGTTGCAACACGTAAAACGACTGCACGCAACACGGCAAAAAAAATTATTACGTCACGTCCAAATACAACGCGCAGTGCAACTACTGTCCGTTCCGCACAAAAACAAAAACGCGCTTCACGCGCAGCTGTAACAACCGCCACAAAAACTTTTGGCGATAATTATACAACATGTCGTGATTCTTATTTCACATGTATGGATCAATTTTGCGCAACACAAAACGAAACATATCGTCGTTGCGTTTGTTCCAGCCAATTAAAAAACATTCAAAACAAAGAACAGTTATTATCTCAAACTGCTACTAACCTGCAAAATTTCCAAGATTTCAATATAGACGCAATTTCAAAAACCTCTGCTGAAGTAAAATCTATGCAAACCGCCAGCGAAGGCGAAGCAAGTATGAAGAAAGATATTTCTGCCAGTGCAAAAACTTTGAACAATATATCTACTGTGTTAAATGATTCAAAACAACAATACACATCAAATAACAAATATAAAAGCGAACTGAAATCTATTTGGTCAACCACTGATTTAATCAGTGGCACAGATATTGCGAACATGACAGGTGAATCTTTGTATAATGCGGTTAACGCACAGTGTTCTGCCCTGGTTGCACAAGATTGCGCTGAAACCGATATAAAAATGATTGCATCGGCTTATGGTATGTATATTGAAAACGATTGTTCTTTATTGGCCAGCAACATTGATGCCAAGATGACCAGTGCCAACGCAGCAATTCGTTCAACCAGATATAAAATGCAAGATGCCAGATTGGACAATTATAACGCACACAATTCTTTATCATTAAATGATTGTATCGCCAGTGTCAGAAAAGATTTAACTGCATCACATGCATGTGGCGAAGATTATGTTCACTGTCTGGATGTTACAGGACGTTATTTAAATATATCCACTGGGGAACCAATTTATTCTGTAAATTTTTATGAGCTGGAAAATCAAATTTCTTTGTCTGGTGATATTTTAAGAAATGCACAAAACACACCATATGTAGCGATATTAAATAAAAAACGTGAATTTGCAAATCAGTCTCTGGATTTATGTGTCGACGATGCAGATGCCGTATGGGATGAATTTTTACGTCAAGCGTTAGTGGAAATCAGCCAAAGACAAAAACAACGCGTTCATAATGTAAAAAATGAATGTCTGGATGTAGTTAACAAATGTTATTTACAAAAAACCGATGATTTAAAAGTCTTTTCTGATAATTCATCAGAAATATCATTGGGACAGATTTTAGAAGTATCCGAAGATATGTGTGCAGATAAATTAAACACTTGCAGTAATTTGTATGGTGGCGGTACAGATGGTTTATATTTATTGGTTAACACAATGGCCAATATCACAGATCAAACAATCGCACAAACCTGCCATGACCTTTTGGATGATTTCTTACAAGATGTTTGTTCAGTATCAACAAAAGATTCACTGCATTCATACCCATACGGATGTCGTGCATACGCACCCGGCGAATCCAGATATGCACGTGTTGAAACATGTAATATAACTTTGACAAATCCTTTCTCCAGATCAAACATTTTGGTTACAAAAACAGAAAGCGCCCAGAGTGCCGATTATGTTTGCACAACAGGTATAAAACATTATACAACATGTTCTTTCAATTATTATCTTTATCATAATGATAACAGTTTATACGAAACTTGCGGATATTCCCAACAGGAAGATTTTGAACAGGATCAAAATTTCTGTCCAAACGTAGCAAATGAATGTCGTTTATGCCCTACTGGGTTTACGTGCATGGGCGGAACAAGCAAACCTATCAGCGCAGACCAAGATTTATATGTAGCATGTGGCGTTGATTACATAGGCAGTTTATATCAACAATTGGTCAGATATGCTTTACAAAATTGTATCAGACCATCCACAGAAACAAATATATTACCAGAATCTGTATTGGGTGATGTGGATACCGCTATGAGAAAAGTTCAATCTGCATTAATGGTAGAATTATCCAAAGAATGTATAAATCTGGAAGGAAAATGGGTTGATATTCCATGGAAAGATGATAACGGTGATGGTCGTCATGATTCAACTGGTGATGAATTGATGCCAGAATTCTATTCAACCACAGGTGCAAATAAATTGTGGGGATATTGTACAAACCAATAAAAGAAAGCCCGAATTATATCGGGCTTTTTTATTTATTTAAACAATTTGTTTTTTTAAGCCGCTTTTTTGTTTTCTGCAAATATTTCAACTGGCGCTTTCTTGCCGTTTACAACATCTGCATCTATAACAATTTCTTGTAAGCCCTGTTTATCTGGGGCTTCAAACATAGGCTGTAATAAAATCTTTTCCAAAATTGAACGCAATCCGCGCGCACCTGTTTTACGTTCAACCGCCATTTTTGCAATCGCGCGCAAACCATCTTTGGTAACATTTAATTTTATTCCATCCATTTCCAACATAGCCGAATATTGTTTTACAATCGCATTTTTCGGTTCTGTCAAAATTTTAACCAATGCATCTTCATCCAAAGGATTCAAAGTTGTGACAATTGGCAAACGACCAATCAATTCAGGAATAATTCCAAACCGCACCAAATCAGCAGATTGAACATCTGCCAAATGATTTTTTTCTTCGCGTTCTTTTTTACCTGAAACTTCTGCTCCGAAACCTATACCCGCACGGTCAGCTGTTCTGGATGCAATAATTTTATTCAATCCATCAAACGCACCGCCACAGATGAATAAAATCTTGCTGGTATCTAATTGAACGGTTGTTTCCCCAGGATGTTTACGGCCACCGCCACCCGCAGGAACATTTGCAACTGTGCCTTCTATCAGTTTCAACAATGCTTGTTGCACACCTTCGCCAGAAACATCACGTGTTAAAGATGGGTTTTCAGATTTTCTTGAAATCTTATCTATTTCATCAATGTAAATAATTCCCTTTTGTGCGCGTTCAACATCAAAATTCGCATTTTGTAATAAACGCGTCAACACAGATTCAACGTCATCTCCAACATAGCCCGCTTCGGTCAAAGTTGTCGCGTCTGCAATTGCAAAAGGAACATCCAAAACACGCGCCAAAGTTTGTGCAAACAAAGTTTTACCAGTTCCAGTGGAACCAATCATCAAAATATTAGATTTTTGGATTTCTACATTTGATGCAATTGATGCACTGTTACGTTTGTAATGGTTATACACAGCCACAGACAAAGTGCGTTTTGCTTCGTCTTGACCTATAACGTAATCATTCAAGAATTTATAAATCTGAGATGGGGTTGGCAATTTTGCAGAATCATGATTAACCTGTGTTTTTTTATCATCTGCCATGATATCATTGCACAAATTAATACATTCATCACAAATGCAAACATTGCGTCCACTGACTAATTTTTTTACTTCATATACAGATTTACCACAAAAACTGCAAAACTGCTGTGGATTTTCTGGGGTGTTCTGTGTTTTATCGTCGCTCATTTTTATAACCTTGGATTATCAAAATTATTTACGAATTAAAACGTTATCAATTATTCCAAATTTCTTGGCTTCTTCTGGTTGCATCCAATTATCACGTTCCATCGCATCAAAAACTTCTTTTTCTTTGCGACCTGTGAATTCAACCATTTGTTGAATCAATGTTTTCTTGGTATGCTGAACTTCTTTCAAGTATATTTCCATATCTGTTACTTTACCTTCAGTTCCAGAAGATGGTTGATGAATCATAATCTGGGTATTTGGTAATGCAAAACGTTTACCCTTTTCCCCGGCAGCCAATATCATAGAAGCCATAGATGCAACCAACCCCATACCAATCGTAGAAACATTTGGTTTAATGTAACGCATCGTATCCATGATTGCCCAACCAGCACTGACATCGCCACCACCAGAATTGATATACAAAGAAATATCGGCATTTGGGTTTTCAGATTCCAAAAACAACAATTGTGCAACAATCGTATTAGCCATACCCGTTTCAATTGGGCCTGTAACCATAACAATTCTGTCGCGCAACAAACGTGAATAAATATCAAAAGAACGTTCACCGCGTGGTGATTCTTCTATAACAACAGGGACAAGTGACATATATAAATCCTTTTTTTTCAATAAATTATAACATAAAACAAGCCGATTCGCCAATTTATAGTGTATAAATAGGCTTTTTTTCTAATTTTGCAAGCCATCAATCAAAATTATTTAATCAGAGCTTTGATACCAGGCAATTCTTTGCCTTCGATAAACTCCAAAAACGCACCGCCACCGGTCGAAACATATGTCATATCGTCATGAACCCCACATGCATCCAACGCAGCCACTGTATCACCACCGCCAACAAAGGTTTCTATTTTGCCCGCCTTGGTTAATTCGCCCAACGCACGTGCCAATTTGAACGAAGAATATCCCCAAACATCGCCCCATTCTGCCATGCCAAATGTCCCGTTCCAAACCACAGTTTTGACATTTTGCAATAATTCAACATTACGTTTAGCGGTTTTTTCACCATCATCAATTATAACATCATCATCTTTGATTTCGGTTACATCGCGATTTTCACGAACTGCATCTTTAGCAAATTCTTTGCCAACCCCTTTGTCCAACGGCAGATATATTTCGCAACCATTTTCATCTGCAGTGCGCATAATTTCCGTTGCAAAATCTGCCATAGATTCTTCATACAAAGAATTTCCAACTGGCAAACCGTCTGCGAAATTAAAA
>Ga0265300_10003939_pt1 | contig 11975 bp, 4 predicted proteins | sample AusTroGonzalo_MG_FD_193482 | JGI IMG/M metagenome (GOLD analysis project Ga0265300, IMG submission 193482) | Bovine rumen microbial communities from tropical cattle in Woodstock, Queensland, Australia - Gonzalo_03 | ecosystem: Host-associated > Mammals > Digestive system > Stomach > Rumen ... | reverse complement strand
CACGCTGTCGGCCTGGAAGTAAGGCTTGGTCTGGCTTTCGTCCAGGGCGTATTTCTGTGCACGCAGCTTTTCGGCATAGTACATCCAGTCCCAGGCCTCAATCTTGTGGCCGGCAATCTGCTCCATCTCCTTGATCTGGGCCTTGGCGCTGCGCATGCAGGCGTCCATGATGGGCTGCAGGAAATTGTCTACGGTTTCCGGCGTGCCCGCCATCTTGTTGGACAGCTGGAAGGCGGCAAAGTTGGGATAGCCCAGCAGCTCGGACTGCTTGGCGCGCAGCTTCAGGATTTCCAGCACTATGGCGTTGTTGTCGTGCTCGCCTCCGTTGTTGCCGCGGCTGGAGTAGGCCTTGAACACCTGCTCGCGCTTGCTGCGGTCGTCACAGGCGCTCATGAAGTCGTAATACTCACTTACGGTAATGCCGGTAGCCTCCTTGAAGGCATTGTTCTCGGCCAGGAGATTCTGGCCGAATTTCTGGCTAAGGGTAGCCAGACGGGTAGCGTTTTCGGCAAATTGCTTCTTCCCGTCCGGGTCCAGGCCCACGCCGTTGCGCTCGAAGGCTTCGTACAGCTTCTTCACCACCATCTGCTGTTCGCGGGTGAGGCTGGCCGATTGCTCATAGACGGCTTTCACGCGGGCGAAGAGCGCCTCGTTCATCATGATTTCGTTGGAAGCGTCGGTGAGCATGGGGGTTACTTCCTCCTCCACGGCCTGCATTTCCGGGGTGGAATCGCTTTCGGCCAGGTTGAAGAAAACGCCCTCCACCTTATCCAGGATGGGAGAAGCCTTCTCGTAAGCCAGGATGGTGTTCTCGAAAGTGGGAGCATCGGGATTATCGATGATCTTCTGGATATTGGCCTTCTGCTCTTCCAGGCCGGCCTTGAAGGCGGGCAAATAGTCGGCCACGCTTATTTTGGAAAAGGGAGCCGTTCCATAGGGGGTGTCCCATTCCTGCAGGAAGATGTTCTGGGGTTGATTGTTACAGGCTGCCAGCATAAAGGTTGCTGCAATGAGTAATACGTTTTTTTTCATTCTTTCCTATTTATAACGAGATCCCCGGACAAGCCGGGGATGACAGTTGTATGTCTTGGCCGAAGCCGGCCATCTCTTTAATAAACTACCACCGAAACGGACGGGTCGTCGATGAGCGAAAGCTGCGCCGAACCGTTGTACAAGGTCATGATACCGGTAATATCGGCGTTTGCACGGCCGTTGTACAGTTTGGAGGGCAACTTGGTGTCGGAGAAGCGGGCCACACCGCTGGTACGTACCTGAACGGTAGTGGAACCCAACTTGAAGTAGTGCGACACATAGTTGGAGTTGGCGTACTTGATCATGATTTCCTTGTAGGTGATGTAGGCATCGGCCCCAAAGCTGTCCAGGGTTTTGCCGGGCTGCAGGTAATCACTGGGCTTTCCAAGAATGGAACCGTAACGGGTGTTTCCGGAACCCACCTCGGCCGAATCCCAAACGCCGCTCTCCAGGTACTCGATGAACTTGTTCTTGGAGCAGGCCCAGGTGTCGATACCCCAGGTGCCCTTGTCGGAGAGGAATACGCGGTTCTCCGGATTGGCGCTGGTGTGCGGCAGGTTGGAGTTGGGATAGAACAGGGCAAAGACTTCGTTGCTGTACGAAACCCCTTCCACGGTAACCAGCTTGCCCCAGAGTTCTCCCTCGAAGCCAGCCTTGATGGCAGCCTTCAGTTCGGCCTCCGTAATCACATAAGGCTTTAGCGGATCCTTTATTTCGCCCCTGAACACGTGCTGGTCGATGATGGCCTGTACGTCGATATAGGACGTTTCGTAGTCGTTGGTGGTTGTTTTGTCGGCTTCCAAGCCCAGCTGGGGCATGCCGTTATAGGCACCCAGGGTTAGGCCGTCGCAATAAACATACACCCACTGGCCCAGCGAGAACTCGCTGTACAGCGAAGACTTGCCCAGCTTGAGGTCGATACCGCCGGTTTCGTCCTGGATATACAGTTCACGGTAAATGTTTCCGGTTTTGTCGCTGGAGATAACCTGTCCCTTGATCCATACATTACCCGTCACCTCCACAGGCTTACCGTTGTAAAGGGCTTTCAATTCCTTGATGGTGCTCCAGGTGCCGGTGAAGCCGGGCAGGTTGCTTTCGGTATAAGGAACAAAATCGGCGGGAAGATTGCTGTCACAGGTGAATACCGGCTGCCACTCCTCCTTCAGACTCTGGCAACTGGCAAGCGCCGCAAGCGCAAAAATAGCAATTATAGTCTTTTTCATGGCTTTAGAATCTGAAATAGAGGTTAAGCATATAATTGGTACCGGCCATGTAGAAGTACTTGGAGTCGAAGCGGTAGTAGCGTTCCTTGGACACGGTGTTGTCCACCATACGGGTTTGCTCGTAACCGCCGGTCTTCACGTTCCGGTTGTTAAGAATGTTCTTCACATTGAGGGAGAAGCCCAGCTGGTATTTGCGCTGGATGTACCAGGACTTGCCGATGGAGAGATTCACCAGCCAGGCGGGAGCAAACTGCTCCTGGGTGGTCATGTAGCGGATTTCCTCGTCGGTAACGTTGTAGTCCAGGCCGGCCACGGCGTAGTCGGTGCGGTACAGCGGATTCATATCCAGATAGGAGCGGCCGAAGTATTCCACATCGCCGTCGATGAACCAGTAGTTGTAGTTATAGGCCAGACCCAGGCTGATGGCCGTCTGCGGGGTGGAAGGCACATAGTGCTTCTGGACAACGGTGCCGTCCAGCAGCTGGGTGTTCTTCCAGTAGGCCACATAGGTGTTGGACATCACTACCTCGGCGCTGTTGTCCAGGGTCTGGGTCATGCGCGGATTGGAGGTGTAAACGTATTCACCCAGGGCCACGACGCCCTGCACGCTCAGGTTGGGAACGATGTAAGTGGGGAACTTGAAGCCCAGTTCCACGCCCATGTGACGTTCGTTGATACCGCTGATGGCAAAATTGGAGAAGGCGTTCTGCACGTCGTCGTAGGCGCTCATTACCTTGCTCTGGTCGTTGATGGTGGTGTAGTATCCCGTAGCGCGGATGTTGATGCCGTTGCCGCTGTACTGCCAGTTGATATCGCTGGAGAAGATCCGCTCCGGCTTCAGGTTGGTCATCATGGTGTTGCGGGTACGGGGGCTCAGGAAGGCCTGGTTGAACTTGGGCGCCTCGGTGAAGTAGCCCACGTTGGCATACACGCGCATGGTGCCGCCGATTACGTAATTCAGGCCCAGCTTTCCGGCATAGGTGAGGAACTTGGCGGTTTGGGATTTGCCCAGGGAAGTGGTTACGGAACCGTCCGGGTCGTAGGTGGGTTCAATGGTTACACCATCTACCACCAGCTTGTTGCCGTTTTCGTCCAGGCCGGGGAAGAGGCCCTTGCGGACCAGGCCCTCACGCCAGAAGCTCTCGTAATTGATGCGGCCGCCCAGGGTGAGGCCGAAGTTGCCGAAGGAGAAGGAGCCGTTGAGCCAGCCGCCGAAATTGCGCACCTGGGCATAGTAATCATAGCCGTATTTTTCACCCTTGGTGATGGCCTCCGCCTTGCCGTGCTTCATGTAGTAGTCCAGATCGTTCTGGAGTTTGTAAGGCGTAGCGGCAAAGTCCCGCTCGGCAAAGTTGTCGATATTCAGGAAGTACAGGCCGCCCAGCATATCGGCAATGGTCTTGTAGTATTCCGTGCGGTTGATACGGGCGCTGGCGCCGCCGGTGAGGGTGAAGGCGTTGCTGAAGCGGGCCTTGAAGTTGAGGGCCAGGTTCAGATCCCGCTGGTCGGTATGGCGTTCTTCCTGCACATACTTGGAGCGGCGGCCATCCTGCTGACGGTTCACGTTGTACAGGCGGTCCCAATCTACATGAGTGAGGTTGGTGTAATACTGGGAGTGAGACCATACCTCATTGGCCCAGGCATACTTGAGCTCGTTGTTGCGGTTCATGTCCGGATTCTCGTCCATGAAGTAGCTGGGCAGGTTGCGGTAGTAGTCCGGACGCGGGTCCTGGGCATCGTACCAGTCCAGTGCCGTATAACCGTTGGTACCAAAGCGGTACAGGGCGGTGAAACTGGCCTCGAACTTGTCGGACGGGGTAAAGTCGTACTTGAAAATGGCAATGGGCTCGTTGGTCTTACGTACACGGGCATTGCGCACCCTGCCGTTCTGGTAGCCCCAGTTGGAGTTGTACATGTTGTCCCCCATGAGGTCGTACACTTCCTGCGTAGAGGCATTCTGGGCGCCGCGCTGGCCGGGCGTCGCAAAGAATACGAAACTGAGCTTGTGCGCGTTGTTAATCACCTTGTCGGCCGCCAGGTAATAGGCGAAGGAGCGGTAATACACACCGTCTATCCAGTCGTTGCCGCCCAGGCGGGCGCTCACGTTGGTAGCGAAGGCCCAGCCGTTGTCCATAACGCCGGTGGCATAGGAGGCCATTACGCGAAGGCGATACAGGCTGCTGTTGGTGAGGAGGCTTCCCCGGAGGCCCTTACGCACCTGCGACGCCGTGCCGAAGATGTTGGTGAGGCCGTTGTAGCCGCCGAAACCATAGTCCGACACCTCCGTTCCGTTCACCGTCTCCTTGGAACGCATGGCCTCGTTGAGGCCGCTCCACAGCGAGAAGGGAGAATAGCCCGTGATGGCGTCGTTCATCTTTACGCCGGCCAGGTACACATCCTGCGTTTCCGAGTCGTAACCGCGGGCGTTGAAGCGGACCGAACTAAAGTTGTAACCGGCGATGTTGTTGAACACGTCGTTGCTGCCGAACAGGATGGTGGGGTTGTCGTTGTAACCGCTGTCATCCATGTCGAAGGCGTCAAAGGCGTCGTCGTCCATCTCCGTTATCTGCTGTACGGCCGACAGGGAGAGATTGAACATGTTCTTCACATAACCGTCGTTCACGGTCACCTGCACCTGCGTTTCCAGGAAGTCGGGCGCTGTGATCACCAGGGTGTACATGCCGTCTTCCAAGCCGTTTATCTGGAAGGTGCCATCCTCGGCCGACTGGGCTTCGGCAATGGCTGCCGCGCCCTTCATGAGCACCAGATGGGCCTTTTCCACCGGTTGCCGGCCGTTTCGGTCGATAACCGTACCCTTCACGCCTCCGGAGGGCTCCTGCGCAAACAGGGCCACGGAACCAATCAGGGCGGCAAATGCCAGAATTAGTCTTTTAGTCATATATCGGTTAGTTTTACTTCTTGATCACAATATACGTAGGATAGTGGTCGGAGTAGCCACCCACGAACGCACCGTTGGAGAAGGTGCGGAACGGGGTACCCTTGTACTGACCGCTCTGGTTGGTCATGAAGGGCTTGTTGAACACGCGGCCATAGTATTTGCCGTTCACGATGGGCTGGATCTGGAAGGTGCCCTGGGGCGCATTGGCCAAGGCGCTGTTCACCAGGATAATGTCGTAGATGTTGCCGGCGCCCTGATAGTACAGGGAGCTATAACCCGCCTTGAGCATGCTAAGGAAGGGCGAGAAGAACTCGAAGCCGGTGGCATCGGCAATATCCTCGCGGCCGTGCATGAAGTCGGTCATGCTGGGGTCGGAGGGGTTGTCGTTCATATCGCCCATCACCACAATCTTGATGCCCGGGAATTCCTGCATCAGCTCCACGGCCCGCTTGTAGGCGATTTCGGCACCGCGGGGACGGAGGTCGGCTCCCTTGCCGCCCACACGGGAAGGCAGGTGGCACACGAAGAAGGCGAACATTTCACCGTCGATGGTGCCGCGGACCATCAGGATGTCACGGGTGCGGAAAGCATCCATTTCCTCCTGCGTCCAGGAGCTGAAGTCGATGCTGGAGGGCGCGAAGTTGAACGGAATGCTCTCGCTGGTTATCACCTTGAACTGGTCGGGCCGATAAAGGAGCGCCACATCCACGCCGCGGTTGTCGGGACCATCGTAATGCACAATCTGGTAATTGGCTTCGGCAATGGCGGGCTGGGCCACCAGGTCTTCCAGCACATGGCGGTTCTCGATTTCCGAAACGCCCAGCACGGTGTGCCAGATGCCGTTGTCGGCCTTCATTTCGGCAATTACACGGGCCATGTTCTGCTGTTTTTTCTCGTACTTGGCTTCGGTCCACTGGTTGGCGCCGTCGGGCAGGTACTCATAGTCGTTCTTGCCCTCGTCGTGGTACGTATCAAAGAGGTTCTCCAGGTTGTAGAACCCTATCACGTAGCTCTTGGAGCTGCTCCCGCTTCCGCTTGCGGCTGTTTTGGCAGAAGAACCGCAACTGGCAACAACCAGCACCAGGGCCATCAGGATATAAATTGGTTTTTTCATATAGTTCAAATATTATTATCTTATTTCCACCAGTTGGAGGGTTCACTTGCCTCAATTGTGGCAGCGGTTTCCTTGTCCAGTACCTTTTCCAGGGCCGGGAAGAAGTCCATGCCGGTTTTCTCCTCCAATGCGTCTATACTGCAAATGTAGCTAAGGCAATTCTTGTCGGAAATGTTGTCATCGTGCGGCAGAAGGAAGCCGGCGGCCATGTAGCCCTTTGTAGCTGTAGCATAAGAAGAATTTCCTTTGTACAGCAAGGCCTTGTAGTAGGCGGTAGGGACGGCTATCTGATGCCCGGCGACATCCCGCACATAAGTATTGGTGTTGTCGACGATACATCCGGTAACCACATACAAGGTATCGGCCTGGCCGGCATAGCCCCGCACTTTTCCTTCCAGCGTTGCCCAGATGCCACTGTTGAACGATCCGCTCTGCGGCGTCATGTTGGTGGCATAGAAGGTGCTGATATTGGCCTCACGGTTCAGGCGGTCGGCCGACGGGATCTGGTGTCCCCGGTCGTACAGCGGGTCGCTGTAATACCGGTTGGTAGAGAACCGCATGGTGATGGACTGCTGTGCGTCTTGCGGCAGCAGCGGATCATATCCCCACAGGTCTGTGCGGCTGCCCGACCCCTTCAAACTGTTGTTCATGGGATAGGCAACCCACACGGACACCCGGTTCTCGAAGTCCCAGTAACAGCTCCAGTTGCGCACACCGCTGAATCCCCGGCTCCGGTACTGTTCACCGTTCATGGCATGCACCAGCAGGCTCCGGCCGTCCCCCGCTTCCGTAGCGGGCAGTTCCAGCCAGGACATGGGCGCCACGTCGTAACCGTAAACCGGTTCGGGTTCCACCCCGGCTTGCGAAACGGTTGCCCTCCTTTCCGCCCCGTTCACGGGCTTAAGGATTACGGTAACCGAACGGACTTCCTCCTTTTCGTTTGCCTTATAAATGAGCTGGACATCGCCCTTGTTACCGCTGCCGGAAGCCGGCGTAACGCTGGCCCAGGAGCCTCCGTCCGAACATTCCACTGCCAGGCTCCATGCACCCTTGCAGGTAACGGACACCCAGGCGGTGCCGCCGGCCTGCTCCAGTACTTCCGGACGCAGGCTTACGGCAGTAGCCCCGTCGTACGGCTCCGGCTTCTCACACGCCGCCACCCCGGCTGCCAAAGCAGCCAGGGTTAGGGCGTATATGAGCTTTTTGAAGGTCATTTCCGTAAAAAGCGCAAGTTACTTTTGACTTACATATTCTACCTTGGAAATAGCCAAAAAGCCGTTGGCCGATTTCTGGCAATCGAATTCCAGTTTATAGTAGCAGTTAGCCGTAGGTTCCGGAACCACGAATTCATTCACGCCTTGCACGAGAACTACGGAAACCGTCTGGGTGTTCTCCTCCGGGAAATCGGCACTGGTAGAAACATATAGCTTAGAAGAATTAATCTTGGCAGCATTGGCGGCCGTGAGCGTACTCACCGTTACTACAACCTTACTGATTGCCTTGGTGTAAGCATTGTTATTGACAATCGATGCTACCGAAGGATCATTCTTTCGTCCGCACTTAATAACGTCCCAATTTCCATTATTGTTGTTGAAATTGGTAATTGTCCAGGAATTAGAACCTATCACAGCCTGCCACTGAGCGGTATAACTGCTAACTTTACTCTTTGAAACATCATCGTCCGGATACTCGAGAGTGGGATCCGTCTCAAAGTTGGCAACCAATGCGGCAACAACAGTACCCGCACTGAACTTGCCAGCCAAAGTGATAATTCCGCCATCCTTTATCTTTTCTTTCCAGTCATCGGCGTTCCGGACTTCCGCCACAGAGATTGTACCCGTGTCATCGGTAAGATCCAGCGTGCAATTCGTCTTATCGTAATTGGAAACCGTTCCCATCAGTTTGAAGTAGGTCTTGGTATTGGCCGCCTCTGTAAATTCGGCTACCGTTTTAGACGCAGTCTTACTCATATCCACACCCTCTTCGGGATCCTTCTTCTGTCCATTCCAGGAAGAGACGAAGCCCTTGCCGCTAACGGTTTCGAATGTGTGCTTGCCGTTCTTGTCGGTATATCTGGTTACCTTGCCACAAATTACCACATCATCACCCTCCGCCATTGTAGAATTGCCCGTATACCAGAGTTTATTCTCCAGCCAATTAACTCTGTACGCCTCGAAGTCCTTGGTATCGTCGTTGTTGTTGTAGGTTCCGTCATCGGAAATCCAGAACGTACCATTTTTCCCATTGGCAAAAGCGGTGGCAATCTTGCTTACCTTACCCTTCACGTACACCTCCGCACTGCTTTCCTTGTAATCGTTCTCCCAAAGATAGTCGATTACGCCCGCAATGTTGAACGGATTAAGCACAGTACCGTCACCTTCCGCTCCGGCCAGATAGCCGTTACCGGACTTGTTGTAGCTGATGAGGTAGGCGTACTCCATGCGGGGCTTGAAGTTATACACCCCGCGATAACCGGCGATGGTAACGTTGTCGTTCTCCTTAAGGCCCAGCGTAGAGAAGGAACGGTCGTTGTTGGATCCGTAGCCCAGGTTACTGTAGGTGAGACCGTTGATGTGGGTGGTTCCGCTGGCATCCACCAGGTCGAAGATACCCAGCTGGGTATTGGTGAGATTGGTGATACGGCCGGTAATCCTGTACGTATTCTCGGAATCCACTGCGGCCTTGTTGAACTCGGCAACGGTAACCGGAATGGAATTGTCTTCAACCTCGGGCTTATCCACGTCGGAGCAAATGGCGAACAGGCCCGCACGGGTGCCGGCGTCTGCGGTGGTTAACACCTCCAGTTCCTTGGTATTTGCCGGTAAATCTACGGCGTATTTGTCACTGGCGGTTACCGTAAGCTGATAAGTAGGATTACCGGAAAGACCATCATTGCAGGCCGGCGAAATGGTTTTCACCTGTGTGCCCTTAACTTTGAAAACCAGTTTAGCCTTCTTGCTTCCCTTCCAGGAAACGGCATAGAACGTGATTCTGGAAGCACCGGAAGGAATCTTGATGGTTGCAGAACCCGTTTTGCTGCTGGTTCCCATTTTCAGGAGAGGCACCTCATCCGTACCATTCACAATGGCCGTCTGGATGAGCGTATTGTCGCCAGCCTTCCACGATGTTGACGGAATACCGCTGGCAAAGTTGGTATCCAGCTCGAACTCTTCGTCCGGATTATCCGGATTATCCGGGTTGTCCGGATTATCGGGGTTATCAGGATTGTCCGGGTTGTCGGGACCGGAAGCGTTCTTCTTCACGAAGAAGCCATACAACACTTCGTCCTTCTTGACATTGTTCTTATCCGTATAGGAACCGCGATAGCCGATAATGGTAATGTTGTCTCCAAGCTTGAGGCCCAGGGTGCCGAAACTCTTGTCGTTCTTGGCACCATAACCCAGATTGGTGGCCGTAAGGCCGTAGACATACACCGTTCCCGTCTCGTCCGTAAGGTCGAAGTTGCCGTAGGTGTCATTGATAGTACCGCCGATGGTACCGGTGAGCTGATACAGCTGGGTCTCTGACTCCGCTGCCTCCAGGAAGGCCTTGACGGTAACTTCCTGGGCGTCAACCACCGGATTATCCGGGTTGTCCGGATTATCGGGATTGTCGGGGTTATCCGGGTTGTCGGGACCGGAAGCATTCTTCTTGACGAAGTAGGCATATACCACCTCGTCCTTCTTCTCACCGGTATTCTTATTGGTATAGGAACCGCGATAGCCGATAATGGTAATGTTGTCTCCTTCCTTGAGGCCCAGGGTGCCAAAACTCTGGTCGTTCTTGGCGCCATAACCCAGATTAGTGGCCGTAAGACCATAGACATACACCGTTCCCGTTTCGTCCGTAAGGTCGAAGTTGCCGTAGGTGGCATTGATAGTGCCGCCGATAGTACCGGTGAGCTGATACAGCTGGGTCTCAGACTCTGCTGCCTCCAGGAAGGCCTTGACCGTAACTTCCTGAGCGTTGACCTCCGGGTTGTCCGGGTTATCGGGATTATCAGGGTTATCCGGATTGTCGGGAGTCACCACATCCTTATCCGTGTGAATGCCGAACATGGCGGCGCGAGGGTTGGCAGCGCCTTCCGTGGTTACTTCCAGTTCGCGGTCTCCCGCAGCACGCTTGCTGAAATACGGGCCGGCCCAGGCTGCGGCAACAACGGCGGCAGGGATATTCAGCGTGTATTTATCGGCCTCCGTTACGGTAATATTATAGGATTGTCCTGCCAGGCCGGGTTCGGCACGGGGTTCAATGGAACCGATTTCGGTTCCGCCCATCTTGAACGTCAGCTTGGAAGGGGCGTTATTCCAGGAAACGGCATAGAAAGTGATGGATTTCACGCCATCCGGGATGGAGATGGTGGCGGTACCGGCGCCGGCGCCCTTTCCGATACGGAGCACCTCGACGTCTTCCTTGCCGTTCACTTTGGCCTTCTCGGAATAGGCATTGTTGGCCTTGTCGGCCGACCAGCTCACAGAGCTTTCATAGGTACCCACATTGCCCGGGTTGTCCGGATTGTCCGGGTTGTCGGGATTGTCCGGGTTGTCGGGATTTCCACCGCTGCTGTTAAGGCTGAACAGGTAGCCGCTGTTGGCCACCGTCTCCGGCGTGTCGCCGCGGTAGTTCATGAGTTCGGCGCAGATGACAACCTCATCGCCTACCTTAATATCCGTACCCTCGGTATATTTCACATTGCCCAGGTACAGGATACGGTAGCAATAGAATTCGTTGGCTTCCTTGCCGTCGTCGGAAATATAGAAAGAGGCGTTGCCGTAAGTGCCGCTTTCACCATAGGTGCCCTTACTGGCAATACGGCTGATCTTACCCTTTACATAGTACGGGCCCACCTTGTCGTATTCCGTGTTGGACGTCCAGGTGAGGTTCTTCACGGCATCGAGAGCTGCCGCCACGTTGAACGGATCGGCCTCTGTACCGGCGCCCTCCGGATTGCCGGGATTATCCGGGGTATCCGGAGTGCCACCGCCTTCCGTCTTGCCGTTAAGGCTGTACAGGTAACCGCTGTTGGCCACCGTCTCCGGCGTATTGCCGCGGTAGTTCATGAGTTCGGCGCAGATAATGACCTCATCTTCCACCTTAATATCCGTTCCCTCGGTATATTTCACATTGCCCAGGTACAGGACACGGAAGCAATAGAACTCGTTGGCCTCCTTCCCGTCGTCAGAAATGTAGAATGAGGCGTTTCCATAAGTGCCGCTTTCCCCGAAGGTGCCCTTGTCGGCAATGCGGCTGATCTTACCCTTTACATAGTACGGGCCCACCTTGTCGTATTCCGTGTTGGAGGTCCAGGTAAGGTTCTTCACGGCATTGATGGCAGCCGCCACATTGAACGGATCGGCCTGGGTACCGGTACCCGCCGGGTCGCCGGCTTCTCCGCCACCGCCACCGCCACCATTACCGGTGTCACCGTTAAGGCTGTACAGGTAACCGCTGTTGGCCACCGTCTCCGGCGTGTTGCCACGGTAGTTCATGAGTTCGGAGCAGATAATAACCTCGTCGCCCACGGCGATGTCCGTTCCCTGGGTATACTTCTGGTTCTTAAGGTACTTGACACGGTAGCAATAGAACTCACCGTTCTGGGAACCGTCGTCGGAAATCCAGAACGTGGCGTTTCCGTAGGTGCCGCTTTCCCCGTAGGTGCCCTTATCGGCAATACGGCTGATTTTACCCTTCACATAGAACGGGCCCA
>Ga0265300_10003937_pt1 | contig 11983 bp, 11 predicted proteins | sample AusTroGonzalo_MG_FD_193482 | JGI IMG/M metagenome (GOLD analysis project Ga0265300, IMG submission 193482) | Bovine rumen microbial communities from tropical cattle in Woodstock, Queensland, Australia - Gonzalo_03 | ecosystem: Host-associated > Mammals > Digestive system > Stomach > Rumen ... | reverse complement strand
CGATGTTGCCGTTCTCGAGGAAGTCGCGCATCTCCTTGACGGCCATGACCGCGCAGTTGTCTTCGGACTCCTCGGTGGAGGCGCCGAGATGCGGAATCACGATGCAGCCCTTCTGGCCGGCGGTCGTCGCGTTGGGGAAGTCGGAGACGTACTTGCGGACCTTGCCGGACTCAATCGCGGCAAGCATGTCCTTCTCGTTGACGAGCGCGTCGCGTGCCGCGTTGATTATGATGACGCCGCGCTTCATCATTGCAAGCGCGTCGGCGTTGATCATGCCCTTGGTGGAGTCAAGCGCGGGGACGTGGATGGTGATGAAGTCGCAGGAGCGATAGATCGCCTCGACGTTCTTGCAGTGCTTCACGGCGTGGTCGAGCTGCCAGGCGGCGTCGACGGAAAGGTAGGGATCGTAGCCGAAGACCTCCATGCCGAGCTCGACGGCGGCGTTGGCGACCTTCTGGCCGATTGCTCCAAGGCCGATGACGCCGAGCTTCTTGCCCTGGATCTCGGTTCCCGCAAACGCCTTCTTGGCCTTCTCGGCGGCCTTGCCGATCGCGGGATCGGCGGCGTTCTCCTTGACCCACTCGACGCCGCCCACGATGTCGCGGCTCGCGAGGAGCATCGCGGCGATCACGAGTTCCTTGACGCCGTTGGCGTTGGCGCCGGGCGTATTGAACACGACAATGCCCTTCTTGGCGTATTCGGCGTGGGGGATGTTGTTGACGCCCGCGCCAGCGCGCGCGACGGCGAGGAGATTAGGACCAGGGACGAGTTCGTCCATCTTGGCGCTTCTCACGAAGACGGCGTCTGCCTCTTCGAATTTCTCGGTACGGGCGTAGTTTTCGCCCAGGTTGTTTAGCCCGCAATCCGCAATCGGATTGAGGCAGTTGTATTTGTAGTTCATTTTCTGCTTTCTTCCGTAGAGTTTATCATGGAATTTGCCGTCACGCATGACGACAGCAGATATTATACCACATTTTACCCTCCGCGACGCACCAACTTCCGCGACAAAGGGCGGGAAATCTACATGCCCAGGAGGAGCGCGAGGTTCGCGCAGGCGACGGCGTCATAGAGCCCGTCGTGCCACGTGCGGCCCTCGATCTGCGGCACCTGGCCGAACATTTCGCAGAGGTCACCAAGCTTATACGACGGAAGCTTCGGATATCTTGCCTTCGCGAGCTTCATCGTGTCGACCCACGGACCCCACTTCGTAAGCGGTGCGACACGCGTCAAGATAGTCCGCTCGCACGCGATGTTGTGCGCGACAAGGCGCACGCCCATGAGCTTCGGCGCCCATGTCTCGAAGGAGCTCTGCAAGGTGCCGAGAGCGTCTGGTTCGTGTGCTCGCGCCGGCGCTCCTTCGACATCGAAAAACCACTCGCCCGCCTCGACTATCGCGCCATCCTCGACGCGCGCGAACCCGAGCTGCCACGGCTCGTTGTCGCAGCCGAAGTCATAGCCCGTCGTCTCAAAGTCTATCGCGAGGAAGTTCACGGCTCGATCACCACCTTAGTTCCGCTGCGGCACATCGCGTAAAGTCGCGCGGCGTTCCAGTTCGCAAGGCGGAAGCATCCGTGCGAGCCAGTGAATCCGATCGACTCGGGGCGCGGCGTTCCGTGAATCCCGTAGCCGGGAAGGTTGAGCCCCAGCCATGCGACGCCGACTGGGCAGTTCTCCCCTTCCGGCCAGATATGCCGCTGCACCTTCTTCCCTGGTGGCGTAAAGTCAGGCGTGTAGGTGAAGTTCGGCCAAGGAATGCATGTTGTGATCTTTAGTTCGCCATGAGGCGGAACCTTCGCCTTGTCAGCCGCGATTGAACACGGGAAGAATGCGAGGAGCTTAGATTCGGCGTCGTACACGCGAATCTCGCTCAGCGAAACCGATATCTTCACAAGCGCGGCCTCTGGGCGCTTCGGACGGTTCGGCATCCCCCTCTCGCCAGCAGCAAGCTCTTCTTCTATCGAAGGGAAATTAGGAATGACGAGCTTAAGCCCCGGCTTCACGTTCTCCCAGTCGACGCCTGGGTTTAACTTCGAAAGCGCGATCTGCGAGAGATGCCCGCGCTCCGCGAACATCTCCTTTATCGACTCGTATCCCATGCGAGGAAGATCTGCACGCTCTGCTGGATCGTCGGGAATCTTGACGAGCGCGGCTATGTCGGCGCGCGTCACCTCGACAACGCGGAACGGCTCTGGCGCATTTGCAAAGTAGCGGTCGCACGCCTGTTCCGGCGTGGCCGCGAGCGCTGGCTTGCGGGCGTTCGCGCGGGTGTACTCGTAGAGCCGAAGCGCCCGTTCGGACTTCGCGCCCCACTGCCCGTCGATCGTGCTGCACGAAAAGCCGGCGCGGTCAAGATGAATCTGGACGGCGAGCGCCTTCGAGTCGGAGAAACCGAGCGCGGCGAACAAGGCGAGCGCGGCAATCGTCATTCCGGCAACGCCTCCCCCTTGAGCGCGGAGAGGACCTTGATTGCCTGCACGGTCTCGCGAACATCATGAACCCTGACGACGCTCGCGCCATTCATCGCGGCCCACAGCGCAATCGTAAGATTGCCCGCGAGGTCCTTGCCAGGAACCTTCTCCCCCGTAAGCCGCTTTACGATACGCTTGCGGCTCGCACCGATGAGAACGCGCCCCTTCTTCGCAAGTTCTGGGATAGTCTGCAAAATCTCAAGGTCCTCCTCGCGAGTCGTTCCAAACCCTATCATCGGGTCAAGATAGATGGGGACAGACCCCAGAGACTTGGGGACAGACCCCAGAGATTTTGCAGGTATTACAAGTTCTGCGCCGCTTTTAGAGCAAATCTGCAACATATCCAAAACGGGCTCTGGATAGACACAGTTGACAATTGTCGCGCCAGCCGCGACGGCGCGCTCGGCAGTCTCAGGATGATAGGTGTCTACCGAAAGCTGAAAATTTGAAGAGTTGAAAGGTTGAAAAGCAGGGGTCGCCAAACCCTTGAGAACGGGCTCAATACGCGCCCATTCCTCTTCCCATGATATTGGAGTAGCGCCAGGGCGCGTCGACTCGCCGCCAATGTCGATAATCGCAGCGCCTTCCTCAATAAGGTTCTTGGCGCGGCGAATCGCCTCTTCCGGGGTATTGAACTTGCCACCGTCGGAAAACGAATCCGGCGTGACGTTGACGATGCCCATCACCTTGCACATGGCACTACTTCTCGCTCTTCTTCTCCGCGTGTTCCTTGAGCGCCTGGCGCAGCATGTCGAAATGCTTTTCCTCTCCTTCGATAAGTTCCTTCTTGCGCTCTTCAAGGGCCTCGGGAACTTTCATCGCCTTCGCATCTACAAAGCACTTCTCAATAAGCGGCACATACTTAGGGTAAACTTCCTCGAACATGATCTTCCGCATGTAGTCCATGGCATCCTTCTGGTACTTCTGCCGTTCGGACTTTGGCATCTTCTTGTCGGGCCTCGGGAACTTCGCCTTGACCTTCTCCATCGCCGCATCGGAGTCTTTCCGCATCTCTGCGTCATGGCGGTTCAGGACGTCTTCGATCGGCTTGATGTACTTCTTTATCTCAGGGGCGAAGCGGATCTCCTCGTCGAGCATCTGGAGGTACTTCTCGGGGCCTCCCGCCTGATAGCCGGTCCGCATAACTTCCTCGCCCTTCGAATCGAGCACGACGACAGTTGGGTAGCCCTCGATGCCAAACTTCTCAACAAGCTTCGGGTTGTTCTTCGCGGCCTCGGGAGTGAGAAGCGACTTGTCGCTCGGAGAGTCGACCATCAGGAGAACGTACTTCTCCGCGGCGCCCTTTCGGAACTCGTCGGTCGCAAACACTTCCTTGTCAAGGCGCTTGCACCATCCACACCAGTCGCTCCCCGAGAAGTCGATGACGACATGCTTGTTCTCGACGGCGGCCTTCTTGAGGGCGGCATCGTAGTCGTCGAGCCATCCTTCGGGCGTTGAGGTCTTGGCGAACGCAGCCAGCGCAAAGAGCGCGGCGCACAACATTGCAATCTGTATTTTCATGTCCACATTATACCCCAATCCCAAGCCGCTCGTCAATTGCGAACGTGAACGGGTTTTACTCCCAAGACGGCCGAGGTCATTGCCTCGGCTTGGCGCCGACAAGTTCGTCAAGCCGCTTGAAGATTGCGACAAGCCTCTCGCGGTCAAAGCGCGGGTCTTTAGCGCGCGCGACAAGCGTCTCTGGATGGAACTGGACGCCTGCAGCGGGATAGTCGTCGCTCTCAATGGCCTCCGGCACGCCGTCAGGCGCATAGGCCGAAATGCGGAAACCGGGCGCAACGTCCTTCACCGCCTGGTGGTGGTGGCTGTTCACCTGCAATGGCTCCGTTCCGACTATGGCGGCAAGGCGCGACCCCGCAACCGCGCTCACGGTGTGTGCCGGTGGATTCGTCGCCGCGCCCTCGTACGGCCAGGGGAACGCTCCCGTATGGAGTTTCGTAGCCCCCGCCGGCGGCACAAACTCGCTCGGCAAGTCCTGCCAGAGCGTCCCGCCGAAATAGACGTTGATCATCTGCACGCCGCGGCATATTCCGAACACGGGAAGCCGCCGCGACTTCGCGACGTCGAGAATTGCGAACTCAAATGCGTCGCGCTCAAGATTCACCCTGCCGAGCGCGGGGCTTCGCTCCGCTCCGTATCTGGCAGGATTCACGTCTTCGCCGCCTGGTAAGAGAAGCACATCGAGCCGAGAGACGACGGCCTTAAGCGCATTTGTGTCGTCCGTGCGCGGAATTATGACAGGTACATGGCCTGCCTGAACAAGCGCTTCGGAGTAGTAAGATTGAACGTTCACGGAATCGGGCGTTACGCATCTATCCGACACGCCGACGAAGAGAGACGATGCAACGAGGAAAACAGCTGCTATGCTCATTTTGCGGATCCTTCCAAATTGAAATCCTTATCAACCGCCTCGGCCACGGGGCCGAAGCTCCTGCGGTGCTCGGGGCACGGGCCGAGCCGCGAAAGCGCTTCCATGTGATCCTTCGTCGGATAGCCCTTGTGCTTCGCAAAGCCGTAGCCAGGATAGAGCGCCTCAAGACGAAGGCAGTCGGCGTCTCGCGCCGTCTTCGCGAGAATCGACGCCGCTGCGATTAGGAGTGACTTCGCATCGCCCTTCACGACGTTCACGGCATGCGGCAGCGTCTTAACGGGAAGTCCATCGACGAGAACATGCTCCGCGCCGACTTCATCCGCCGCCCTTCGCATCGCGAGATGCGTCGCGTTCAAAATATTTAGCTCGTCGATCTCCTTCGGGCTCGCGCTCGCAATGGCCCACCTGCAACCATCCGTCGACTTGATGACTGCCGCGAGCCGATCGCGCTTCTTCTCCGTCAACTTCTTCGAGTCATTTATCTCGCTCCACGCGCCAACGAGCAGCTGCTCCGCGAGCGCAAGCGGAACAGACACGGCCGCGGCGTATACGCCGCCCGCGAGAGGACCGCGCCCCGCTTCGTCGATTCCCATAACTGGATCACCGACCGTCTTCTCTATCTCAAGCGAAACTGCCATGCCGACTCCTACCGATCTGAAAAACAAAAAGCGCGGCGAGTGGGCCGCGCTTCCCGTATTAATCGACGAACCATCGATTACCAGCGAGTCTCGCGACGAGGGCCGCGATCGCCATAGCCACCACGGTCGCCGTAGCCGCCACGATCACCGTAGCCGCCGCGCCCGCCATAACCGCCGCGCCCGCCGCCGAAGCCGCCACGACGCTCTTCGCGAGGCTTGGGCTGCGACTCATTGACGCGGACCGTGCGTCCGTCGAGTTCGTGTCCGTTGAGGGCGTCGATCGCGGCCTGCGCCTGGGTGGCGTCGGGCATCGTGACGAAGCCGAATCCCTTGCTACGGCCGGTCATGCGATCGGTCACGACACGAACGGCGGTAACTTCGCCGAATTGCGCGAACGCCGCCTTGAGTCCATCGTCGGTGGTCGCGTATGCGAGGTTACCAACATAGATTTCCATCTTGATTCTTTCCTTCTTGTGTTCCGTCTCGCCGGGAAAGCACGCGCCCTCGCCGCTTCGACACTGCAAATTCTACCAATTTTGCCGCCGCCGCGTCAATGGCTAACAAACAACAATTTTCACTGACTGACTGGAACTGGCGTGCGCTCGTCGCCATCTTTCGCAGGCCAGATGAGCGTGACGACGACAGACTCACTGGAAATCGTCTTGCCGGAAAACGCCATAAGCGCATACCTCACCGTCACCCGTTTGCCGTCGGAAGTAGCATCATTGCTCTTGTAGCCCTCGACCACGTCACTGTCAAACATCACCGTGACCTTCGCCCCGTCCGCAATCTCGCACTGTATTTCAAGTTCCGCGTCGGCTTCAACGTTCCGCAGATTGCAGACGACCTTCGGCGGCGCATCAAGCGGCGCGACCGCGGCCGCATAACGAAACTCTCCATCCTGCGCAGGCGCATGAGACTTCCGCTCGCCGCCCGACAGGAACACGACTTCCATCGGCGAAGAGAGCGGAGACTTGTAGCCCTCGTCCTTCAGCCGGAACTTCGCGATTTCCTCGGGCACCTTCGGCCCCTTCACGTCCGCGAACTTTGGCGGACGAATGACTTCTGGCGCAGGGCCATGCCATGTTGCCGCGGGCGGCGTAAAGTCGATGTCTACTTCCGCGATCTCCGTCGGCACCTCGCGCACCTCGTGTGCATCCGCGAGCTCGATTACGGAATCTTCCTGTGCGATGTCGACGGCATGGAAACTATTGCGCCAGTTGCGGACGATCTGGCGACCAGAGTCCATCATCAAGACATACCATGCCGCGAGACACAGCGCGAGCGACGCCGCAATCTTGAACACAACCGGCATCCACGCAAAACGCGGCAAATCCGCCGCGCGCGGTTTAACGAACGGGACGAGCGTTCCCTCCCCTACGAGGAACTCGCGCTCGTATTTCGCCTGCACTACGTCACCCGCAGTGACGCGCCCAGGATTCGCCGCGGCAATTGCGCCGCGGATCTCCGCGAGATCGAAATCGGAAATCGCGTCGACTCTCCAGCTGCGCGACGCGAAGCGGCGCGAGGCGACAGTCGCGTTCCAAAGCTGGAAGACTCGCTCGCCAACCATCAGCTCGCGGTCGGAAGCTGGCGCGCAGAACGGCGAAACTGGGACGATGCGCCATCCGGAAAGACGGCGATCTTCGACGACGAGCGCGACGAGCGGACGGTTCGTGTCGGCAAATATCCTTATCTCCCCAACGGTGACATCGGCGTCGAACTCGGAGTCAGTCTTCGGCTCAAGGCCGACGATCGGCGAAAGCTGTGCGCCGCGTCGGTAAAGCTGCCACTCATTCAGGAACGCGGCGTTCATTCCTCCACCCCCAGTTCTTTTTGAAGGTCGCGCGGCAAATGCGCCGCGGCAGTTGCGACGAGGACGCGCGCGAAAAGAGGCGTGTCCGCGAGCTCGACATTGCGAAGCTCCCGCTCAAGCGCCGCGATGACCTTCTCCCGCAAGGCGTAGGCCTGCGACTTCCCGGCGTCAAGCGCGGCGAGTATGCAGGGCTCTGTGAGCGAGATATCATGAGAGGTGGCGTAGACGAGAAGCGAGGCAGCGTCTTGCGCGAGACGAGCGCGCTGCGCAACCGCGACAATGACGCGCTCTGCGTCATCGCGAAGCGGCTCTTCGTCGAGAAAGTCGAGCGACTGCGGCTCTTCCGACTGTTCGACGGATGCGAGGTTCGCGTCGCCCGCGTTCTCCCAGACGAGACGGCGACGACCGTCTTCTCCTGCGACAGTGCGCGGCTTCCAGCCCTTGATGACCGATATCCAGTCGAGAGCGATGTCGCGGACGCGGCCCGAGCCGGAGCCAAAAAAAGTGCCGCAGACGAAATCGACCATCTCGAGCCCTTCGTCCTTGATGCGGTGGGCAAAGTAGGACTTGAGCGGTTTCTTTTTCTCGCGCGAGCCCTTGAGCTTGAAGTATGAGTCGAAGAAAGCGACAGGGTCTTCACCGCCCGCGTCCTCGCGCGAGATTCCGGCGCGGGCGAGTCGCGAGTACATAGCGGAGGAAACCTGCTCGCGCAGCCGAGCGGCGAACTCGGGGCGACAGAGGTCGACCGAACAGATTTCAAACCATTCGGTCCAGGCCTCGTCGCCAGCGTAGCGGTCGTTCAGCACTTCCTCCCTTTCGTGCGCCTACGCCTTGGCTTCCCAGCCGTTCGAGTCGCCCGGACGGGATAGCGGGATGCCCTTCCCCGTGCCGTTGGCGAACTCCATCCTCTCGGGATCCCAGTCGAAGCCGACGTCGTACTTGTAGCTCATGTTGGCGAGAAGGCAGAGCGCACACGCCCTGCCGCCCGTCTCGGCTGGCGTAATCGGCGGCTTGCGAGACTCGACGCACGCGCAGAAGTCGCGGACGTGCTGCGCGGTCCTGTAGAGCCAGTCCGGCATGGTCGGCGGCTTGAGCGAGAAGTCGCGGGCGTACCGCTCGCTCCTATAGAGCCCCGCGCGCGCAATGACGTCGGCGTATTTCTTCTCGATGAAGGAAAGCGAGGCCTCGAGAGAGGGATCGCCCACGAGGGAACGGATGGAGGACGTGGCGATCTTCTCCGGCATGAATTCGCAGGTCTGCAGCTTGCGGCGGATGTCGCGCGTCGTCTTCACGAGGCCGGTACCAGTCCAGACGGCGATCTTCTCGCGGTTAACGGCGACAATGCCCTTGTCGCCGTAGAAGACCGTCCCCCAGCCGTGCTCCTCGCCCTTGACGAGCGAGAACGGCCCATGGTAGAGCTCTACGTCTCCATACGGCTTCTTGAAAAGCATGCGCACACCAAACTGCCGGCGGCCACCGTGGAAGAGGTCGGTCGAATGCGGCTCGTCGGAACGGATCACCCGATAGGGGCCTGAGCGGTCCATGTCGAGACCCCATTGCGCGATGTCGAGGTGATGCGCACCCCAGTCGCCGCAGTAGCCGGACGCAAGGTCGTCGTCGCAACGCCAGAACATCGGGTAGAACATGTGGATGCCGCGCGGCGCGAGCTGGTCGGAATAGGGGCGCATCGCCGCAGGCCCAAGCCACATCGTCCAGTCGACGTCGGGATTTGGAGCGCCCTCCGCCGCCGCGTTCTTCGGGTCGTCCCAGAAGCGCACCGGCTGCGAAGGCCCGCCGAGCTTGGCGTCCGCGTGGCCAAAGTTTACGTCGACGTACCAGACGTTCCCGATGAGCCCGCCACGCACGAGTGCAACGGCGTCGCGGAACTCGCGCGAACTGCGCTGCATGGAGCCGGTCTGGAAGATGCGCCCGAACTTTCTCTCCGCCTTGACGAGCTCCTTCGTCTCCTGCACCGACCAGGCGAGCGGCTTTTCGCAGTAGACGTCCTTCCCGCGCCTCATCGCCTCGATGCAGATGTACGCGTGCCAGTGGTCGGGCGTCGCGACGCAGACCATGTCTATCGACGGGTCCGCAAGCACCTCGCGGAAGTCCAGGACGATCTTGCACGTGCCCACCCCCTGGACGTCGTCGACCTGCTTCGCACAGCCCTTCGCGCGCACGACGTCGCAGTCGCAGACGGCCGCGATGCGGACGTTTGGCGCGCTCTGCGGGTCGAGAAAGCAGGGGATGAGCGTGCTTCGCATCTGGCTGCCGCAGCCGATCATGGCGATCGTGCGCTTCTCGCCCGGCTTGAGGGCGCGGAGTCCCGTCTTCCCCGTCGCGCATCCCGCGAGCGACGCGGCGGCGACGGAGCCGAAAATGAAACCTCGTCTGTTTATGTTCATGGCTTCCACATTATACCACAATCCAGCGCCGAGGGGAAACGCTCCGCGCGCACCGCCGCGTCAGAACACGACGGCGACCTTTACGTCCTTGTCGGTATCGAGCGAATTTGCGGCGACCTCGTTCTCTTCGTCGGCGCCGGCCTTCGTCGACGTCGTCGGGAGATAGCGGTAATATACCATCAGCTGGAGCGCCGCGAGGCACGTGTCCATGTAGGGACGTGACGAATGCGCGTCGGTGTTCTGGTAATAGCCCTGCGCATGCTCCTTCCCTTTGACGTCCGCAACCTTTTCGGGGAGGTCGATGATCGAGGCCGGGTAGAGTTTTCTCATCTCGAGGTTCCATTTCACCCACGAATCTACGTCTTGCTTCGTCGCGCCTGGCTTCATGCCCGCCTGGTACTTGCACTGCGTCGCATAGTAGCAGTAGTACTGGGGGCTGCCGCCGGGCCTCTTTGCGGAAAGTTTGTCCGCCTCAAACGCGGGCATCCAGTCACGCATCACATCGAGCGCGTTCAGCGCCTCCGCTTCGGTGCCGCGGCCAAGGAACTGCATTGCGAGCGTACCGACGCCGGCAAGACCGGTGTTTCCGCCATTGTTGTTCGCAGTTGGCGTGTAGGTGAAGCCGCCGGACTTGGAGTAGCCGCGCCTTTTGAGGCAGTTCACCGCCTTGTTGATCGCAGTCTGCATCCCCTCGTGGTGAAGACCGGCCATCTTGCCTGCCTTGAGCGCCTGGATCGCCCAGCCTGCGAAGGAGAGGTCGTCGCGCGTCGAATTCTTGTTGAGCTTGTAGTCCCAGCCGCCAGTCGAGGACTGGTTTTCGATGATGCGATAGAGGCACGTCGTCGCCGCCTCCTTGCAGTTGGGGTTCTTCGTCATGGCGAACGCCTCGCAGAGCGCGTATGTGCCAATCAAGAAGCTGTATTCGTTGCCGTCCGTCCCCTGGAAGTGAGGCAGGTTGTCTTTGCCGACGTAGATGCTGCCGATGAGATAGTCAAGCGCAGCTTGCACAGTCGGGCCGAAGTCACGCGTGTAGGGCGAGGGGGACCCTGGATGTTCGCCGTGGGCCAAGTAGGTCAGCACGGCAAGGGCGGTGTTCGCAACCTTGTTTGCGCTGCCCCAGCTGCCGTCGGTGTTCTGATGCGCCTTGAGCCACCAGAGGACCTTCATGACCGCCGCCTCGGTGTGCGGATCGCCTCCGCCGCTGTCGCGCCCGCTCGTCCTTATGCCGATCGTCCCAGGATTGCGGCCGCCGTTTACGCTTTTAAAAGTCACAGGTGATTTTATGTTCATCACGGCATCCATCGGCGCGGGTTTTACGGAGATATCCGTCGAGCGCGTCTGGATGGGTGACGGCGGCAGCGGCGTGACGGGCGCAGGATCCGGAGTGTCGACGGTAAACTCAATGGGTTCATCCGGCAGGGGAATCTCTTCTGGTTCCGGCACAGGCGGATCCTCGATTGGCGGCTCATCCACAATTGGATCTGCAATGTCCACGGGCGGCAATTCTGTCCTCCTCGATGAGACTGCCGTCACGACACAAAGGACTATAACGAACAGCGTAGGCACGACAATCGCCGTGAGAGGCGCCGAGAGACGCTGGAGCTCGATTCGCGCAAGTTTGTATTCGCGCGTGTCCCGAGGCATTCCGAGACCTTTAGACATCTCAAAAAGCCGACGGAAGAATCCTTTTTCAGTATATTTGTCGTCGTTCATATCGCACCTTCCCTTCTGGCGGTTCTTTCCCGCCGCAAGGTAAAGGTGCTTGATTTCGACTTTTTCCGAAAAAATTTTCGTCAGCGCCAAGAGTTCGGCGGTGGCCGAATGCTCCTCCTCGCGGAACCTCGGCGAGGACGCCGTATCCGCTCGCTCGGACATTCGCTCCACCGCCTCACTTCACGCAGCGCATTAAAGTCCTTTACAAGCGAAGTGCAATCTGATTCGAGGTAAATTGCGGCGGGCGCGGTCGAACGCGCCCCAGAGATTCGAGGCCTCGTCGTGGGCGTCGTGCAGGACGACGGCTGATGCGTCGAGCTTTTGCGAAAGCCGGGCGGTGCGTTTGAGGCGCAATCCCTCCCGCTTTGCACCAGCCGCGATCCATGCGAGAGCAAGGTCGGCGACAAGGTGATTGTCGTCGTAAAGTCCGCCGACATCGCTATGGCTGCCGGGGAAGAGCATTTCAACAACCTGCCCTTTGTCGCCTTTGAGCGGGACATACTGAAAGAACTTCCGCGTCTCGTCGCGTGAAACGGCATGCCGCGCCTTCT
>Ga0265300_10003929_pt1 | contig 11993 bp, 6 predicted proteins | sample AusTroGonzalo_MG_FD_193482 | JGI IMG/M metagenome (GOLD analysis project Ga0265300, IMG submission 193482) | Bovine rumen microbial communities from tropical cattle in Woodstock, Queensland, Australia - Gonzalo_03 | ecosystem: Host-associated > Mammals > Digestive system > Stomach > Rumen ... | reverse complement strand
CGGTTATAAACAAGGCGCGCAACATACGGCAACGGGGTTCTTCATTGATAAGCTGGACGAAAACGGGATTACCCGTACATTGCAAACGGCTTTGACACTCTATGGCCAAAAAGAAGTATGGTTGCGTCTAGTTCGCAATGCCATGCGGCAAGATTTATCGTGGGACAGATCCGCTACGGATTACTTGGCTTTATATCAAAAAACCCTAGGATAATGAAGAGGAAAATATGGGAGAAGATTTTTTAAGCGAAAGTGAAACCAAAAAGGCCGCGCCACCGCCTGTGTTTCGGCTACACCGCCGGTTATTTTTGCTGGTATGTGCGGTGGCCGTGTTGTGGCAGGCACTGTTGTTTATAGATATGCATTTGCAACGCTATGCGGACGGATTGAAAGATTCGTTTAAAGTCGTATTGACGGTGGACGGAAAAGTAAATAATGCGGCGTTGGAACAAATGGGCGACAGTTTGAACCAAAAAACGGATATCGTGTCCGTAAAATTGTTTTCGCCGGAAGACGGTTTAACGATTGTGCGCCGTCAAAATCCGCAGCTGGTGGAATCGCTTTTGTTGATGGGCAAAAATAAAATGCCGGCATATTTTGAAGTGAAACTTACCCCGCAGGTAATACACAATATCGTGCCGTTTACCGATAATTTATCGGCGGAATACGAACACCTCACCCCGCATTATAATGCCCAGCATGCTCAACTGATTGTGTACACAAGTATCTGTGCCAAAATGTTGCGTTTGGGAATGGTGTTGGCGGGAGTAGTGTTTTTGGCGTTTATGTTTTTGGTAGAAGCCTACCCCGAAAAGAAAGCACACGGTCATTACGGGGCGGGGGTAGTATCCGGTTTATTGGCAGCGGGTGTATCATTCGTGCTGGCGTTGGTGTTATTATATCCGGCCGGATTTTTAAGTGAGCCGTTGCGCGTATTGACCACGCCGGAGCGGCAATTTATTGTGTTTGTATTTTGCGGACTGATGGGCTGGACCTTATCAAAATGGCAAAGATTTTAACTTTATTTTTACTGCTGTGTGCGGTATTTTCGCCGGTTTATGCCGACGAAAGCGAAGCACACAAGCGCGAAATTGAGCGGATTAAAAAACAGGCGGCTCAAAAAGAGAGCGAACTGAAAAAATACCGCGAACAGGAAAAACAAATTTCCAAAGAAATTTCCGCGCTTGAAAACAAAAAAGCCCGTGCGCAGGAGTTAAAAAATAAAGTGGCGTCCGATATCTCGTATGTGGAGCAGAAGTTGCTGTCTTTTGAAGAGAAACGAGCCGCGTTGGAGCGCAGTATGCCTATGTGGCAGGGCGTAGTGGAAGAGGAACTGATGCCGTATTATTTTACACCCGGTTGCGTATATTGTGTGGGGGGATACAGTTTAGAGCAGGAAATTTTTGTAGACAGAATGCTTACACACAAAGCTGTTTTCGCCGCTGAACTAAAAAAGCAAAACCAGCAGGCCAAACAGCAGATACACACTTTTGAAGAACGTAACAAAGAGTTGATGGCCAAAAGTACCAAAATCGCACAGGAGCAGGCGGTAATTTCCCAATCGTTCAATAAAAAGAAAAAAGATTTGGATTCCACTAAACGCAAAGCCGAGGCCGTCCGCAAAGAAATTAACGAATTAAATAAATCGGCCGCCGAGTTGAATAATTTACTGGCTTCATTCGAGCGCAAACGTAAAGCCGCCGCGCAGAAGGAAGCCGCCAAAGGGACTGCAAAATCGTCCACCGGGCCCAAAATCGGCGTGCCGCCGCACAGTTTACCTTGGCCGGTGACGGGGAAAGTAATTAGCAAATTCGGCAAAGAATATCGTTCCGATTTGAATACGTGGATTTTCCGTGACGGTATTAAAATCGCGGCCCGTTCCGGTGAAGCTGTGCAGGCCGTGGCGGCAGGGAATGTCATTTATGCCGGGCCCTTCCGCTCATACGGGAACGTAGTGATTGTGGACCATGGAAAAGGGTTCTTTACGATTTACGGTTTCTTGCGTCAAATTCAGGTGAAAGTAGGTGACGCACTGGAAGTGCAAGGCGTGCTGGGCACGGCCGGACACGATACACAGGAATCTTCGGGTACCGGGCAAAATGCTGTCTATTTTGAAATTCGCCAAGGTACTACCGCGGTTGATCCGCAAGATTGGTTAAAATAAAAGGAGTGTTATGAAAGAACAAAAATTAAATCGTTATGCCATTTTGGCAGCCGTTATCTTTTTTGTAGGGACATTGTTCCCCTATGCTTATGCAGCTACCGAAAACGCATTGAAACAATTGCGCACGCTAGTGGACGTGTTGGAATTTGTAAAAGAGAATTACGTTGAACAGATTGATACCGATAAACTCGTGTCCGGTGCCATTAAAGGGGTGGTGCGGGAACTGGATGATTTCTCGCAATACATGGAGCCCAAAGATTATAAAGCACTTAAAAACGATACCCGCGGTGATTTCGGCGGGTTGGGGATTCGTCTGCAAAAGAAGGACAATTTTATTACGGTTGTTACCCCGATGCCCGATACTCCGGCTTACAAAGCAGGCGTGATGCCCGGGGACCGTATTTTAACGGTTGATGATAAAGACGTGAAAGATATGAAGCTCACCGATGCCGTTGATATCATGCGCGGCCCGGTAGGAAGCAAAGTAAAAATCGTCATGAGCCGCAAAAACGAAAAAACCGGCAAATACGAAAAACTGCCTCCGTTGAATTTTAAACGTGAAAAAATCGTGCCCGAAGTGGTTTACCATCGCATGTTGCCCGAAAAAGTAGGTTATTTATATATGGTAGATTTTTCCGGACACAGCACCGAAGAAGTGAATAAAGCCTTGACCGATTTGAAAAAACAAGGAATGAAATCATTGATTCTGGACGTACGTTTTAACCCTGGCGGTTTATTAACAGGTGCGGTGGATATTGCCAAGTTATTTTTAACCAAAGACAAAATGATTGTTTACACCAAAGGCCGCAAACAGGAATATTATAAAGAATATACCACTTCATCTGACGGTGCTTATACGGAAATCCCCATGGCGGTGTTGGTCAACCAAGGTTCCGCCAGTGCCAGCGAAATTGTCGCGGGTGCGTTGCAGGATAACGGCCGCGCGTTTGTGGTGGGGCAACGTACGTTTGGTAAAGCCAGCGTGCAGCAGGTGACGGCGCTTTCCGGCGGGGCCGGTTTGCGCTTGACGGTGGCAAAGTATTATACGCCCTCGGGCCGCTTGATTCACCGCAATTACCGCGATAAAACAAAAGCCGACGAAGGTGGTATTCTGCCGGATATTGATGAGTGGGTAAATGCCGATGAAGAAGCCAAAGTGTTTATGCAATATAACGACCTGATTTATACCCCCGGCAAGCCTAAACCTGTTTTAAAATTTACAGCCAAGGATCCGGTGCTCGATAAAGCCGTTGCCGTATTGACCGGTAAAGAAAAATTGGAAGATGCCAAGGCCGCCGGCGAGAAAGCCGCCGCCGAACGCAAGGCCAAAGAAGCCAAAAACAAAAAAACAGTTGAACCGGAAGACGACGAAGACGAAGAATAATTTATGAAAAAAGATTTGATGATTTTGGGCATAGAATCTACTTGCGACGAAACTTCCGCCGCCTTATTAAAAGACGGACGGGAGATTGTGACCAATGTCATCTATTCGCAAATTGAAGAACATAAAAAATATCATGGTGTCGTGCCGGAGTTGGCTAGCCGTGCGCACGCAGCCAAAATTGCCACGGTTATTGCCGAAGCATTGGGTAATTATCCGCTTGATTATGTGGCATTTGCCAGCGGGCCCGGGTTACCCGGTGGCCTGATGGTCGGGCGGGTAGCTGCGGAGACGTTGGCACAATTTAAAGGCGTGCCACTATTAGGCGTCAACCACTTGGAAGGGCATATTTTTGCTTGTGAATTTCAGGACGGAAAAGCCGATCGTCCGCTGCCGTTTCCGCTGGTAGCATTGGTCGTTTCCGGCGGGCATACGGAATTGTGGTATGTAAAAGGCTACGGTCAGTATAAAGTGCTGGGCCGCACGCGGGATGACGCGGCGGGAGAAGCCTTTGACAAAGTGGCCAAATTGCTTGGATTGCCATATCCGGGCGGTCCGCAAGTATCCAAGCAAGCTTTGTCCGGACGGCCGGATGCCATTCATTTTCCGCGTCCGTTACTGCCGGGCACGTGGGAATTTTCGTTCAGCGGTATTAAAACAGCGGTCAGTTACTATTTGCGCGATCATCAAAAATTTAGTATTCCTGATGTATGCGCCAGTTTTGAAACGGCCATGGTAGATACCTTGGTTACCAAAACATTATGGGCCGCCGAAAAATACAAAGTAAAACATATTGCCGTCGGTGGCGGAGTAGCGGCCAATACATTGTTGCGTCAATGCATGGAACAGCGTGCCTCCCAAAAGGGAATAACAGCGCACTTTGTGGAGCGCAAATTATCTTCCGACAATGCCGCCATGATTGCGCTGGCCGCTTATAAAAAATTAGCTTATGCCCAACGCACGGGGATGAACCTTGCACCAAATATCAACATCGATCCCAATATGAAAGTGCGCAGTTGGGGAAAATAGGAGATTTTATGATTATATGGGTAATGCCCGATTCCGGGGCCCGCAGTAAAGAAGATTACGCCGAATTGCTTGCTTTATTCAAACAGGCGCATCCGGAAATAGATGCCTCGGTGCGTGTGTTTACGCGCAACGTGTTGTGGCGGCGCATGTTTACGATTAAAAACCCCGCGCACGGCGAAGAGGTGCCGGATTTGATTCAAATTCCGCACTATTGGACATCGCTGCTGGTGAAAGAAGGCGTGGCGGAAAATTTATCGTTATTAGATCCGGGTTTATCACTGGCCAGTTGTTTGTCACCGCTCAAAGAACATTGTTACCAGCCCGGCACAAAAGATATTTATTCTTACCCGTGGTGGTTTGATTTGAGCGCGCTTCATTACCGGGCTGACCATTTGAAATTGGTTTCTTCTCACCCTGAAGAAGATTTGCAAACATGGAATGGATTACTCAATATCTGCGAGGCACTCCGCGAACATTTCAGCACGGTGCCGAATTATTTTCCTATCCAAAACAGCGATTGGCGCGGTTCGCTTTCCATGCGCAGTGCCTTGCCGTGTATTTGGAGTAGTGGAACCGACTTTTTAACACCTGATCACACGAAAACGTTGGTGGCCACTAAGGCTTTTAAAGACGGGTTAAGAGACTATGTGGTGCTGGCTTTGAATAACTACATGCCGATTTTGCGTGAGCGCGGCTCGCTGGGAACAATGATGTCCGGCAAAGCCAGTATGATGATTTCGCGCAAGCAGGGCATCAGCACGTTCAGCGCGCGTCGCGGCATGCGGGTTCATACGGTGCCTGTGCCGGCGACAGGGAAAGAATCATGTGCATATTTGTCAGGCATGAACTTGGCCATTAATCGTCTCTCTCAGCACAAGCAAGATGCCCTTACCTTTATCAAGTTTTGTACCCGGCCGGATATGCAGGTGCGTTACGCCGGCATGATTGAAGCGTTCCCCGCTTTTGAAGATGCTTTTGAGCAATTTATTTTTTCTTCTTCTCAACGCTTGAGTACATATACCCAGATTTTAGCCTCTGCCCGCACGTTACCTAATTTAGTGATTGTGGGCAGTATTATGGAAATACTCAAAAAGATATTGGCCCAAAGCGCTGCCGCTATTGTGGAAGACCGCTTTACGATGGCTTCCTTGGACAAAGCATTGGATATGGCCGCCAAAGAAATTGAATATCTGCTTTCTATCAACGAGGGGTAAGGTATGTTTGATAAAAAATCATACACATTGTATAAATTTCATAAGCATTTAAACCAATCGTTTCAAAACAAACGCGAACTGTTGGAATGTGCCTTGCCGGCCTTGCGCGATTTGTTTAAATTGGATCGCGTATACTTTTTTGACTGGCGGAAGGACCGTTCGCTACTTTCGCTCAAAATGATGTGCAAAAAAGAGTACTGCATGGATATGCAGGAAGATATTTCCGTAGCTAACGAGCCGGCTTTTTTGCGGGCACTGGTGCATAACGGGGTTGCCGAAACGACGGATTTGAGTTACCCGGCATTATATTTACTACTGCAATGGGAACGCCCCAGCGTGGAATTGCGCAACGGCGAAATTCACACGTTTATGCAAGAAAAAGTGGGCGTATTGCGCTTAGAACGCTTCCGCAAAAACCGTTTGTTTAGCGATACGGAAATCGACATGATTAAAGCCTTGGGACAGGAAATTTCGCACAATTTGCGCAATACGGAAATTGACCAAGCGCAAAACCAACGCTTAAACGTTTCCACCGCACTGAATGATTTATCCACTATTTTTGCTTCTTCCCTACGCCTCAACGACGGTTTGGAGCTGATTTTGCAAGGTGTACAACGCTACTTCCGCTTTGACCGCGTGCGCTTGTTCCTGACGGACGCGGAAGGAAAAAAGATTCGCACGGTGTTGGGTGTGGGACTCTCCGGCACGGTGACACATCAGGAAAGCAACCAAGTATCCGCCGAGGAAGCGCAGATTTTTAAAGAAGTGTTTAATTCTTCCGCCACGTATCGTGCCGTGCGCAGTGTGTTGTATATCCCGCTTAAAGTGCAGCGCAATAAAGTGGGCGTGCTGACATTTGACAACATTTTTTCCCGTCGGCAGATTGGTTATTTGGATTTTATTTCATTGCAACAGTTTGCTTCGCAAATGGCATTGACGATTGACAACGCCCGTCTGTTTGAACGCGTGCAAGAATTGTCCAACTACGACGAACTGACCAAATTGCCGGTTCGCCGTTATTTCAACGAAAAATTTGCCGAGGAAATTTACCGTTCCAAACGGTTTGATTTACCGCTGTCGCTGATTATTATGGATATCGACTGGTTCAAACAAATCAACGACACTTACGGTCACCAAATCGGTGACTGGGCTTTGCAGAAAGTGAGCCAGACATTACGTTCTTGTCTGCGCCAGACCGATGTGCCGTGCCGTTTTGGCGGGGACGAAATGATGATTATGTTGCCCCGTACCAATGGCGAAGAGGCCAAAGTGATTGCCCGCCGTTTGAAAGAAAAAATTGGTGCGATTGTGGTGCCGGATCGGGACGGTAATCCGCCGCGCCGGTTAAGCATCAGCCAAGGCATTTCCACGTATCCGCAAGACGGAGAGACGGAAAACTCGTTATTGGAAAAGGCCGACAAGGCATTGTACGTCGTAAAGGCGCGTGGAAGGGGCGATTTTGCTCTCTACCGGGATGTTGCTGAAGAGGCGGAAACGCTTCAACCCCGCGAAAACGATAAAAAGGAAGAAACGGAAAAATAATTAAAAAATGCAAAATAGGGTTGACATAAACGTCAAAAGTTGCAAAAATGTAAGAGTGTAGTTTCGGCGATGTTTGCAAGTAAAGGCAAACGCGCCGTACTGCGCGCATGTATTTTGGAAAGATTTTTTAAATTAAATAGTTAGGATATTTTATCCCGTCAAATATGGAAAACAACATGAAGAACCAACAAAATTTAGTACGTATTCTCTTGGGCAAAGCGGCCATGTGGGCGCTGTTGCCCGTGTTATTTTTTGCTTCCACGGTGCTCCACGCGCAAACGGCAGACGTGCGCTACGCCGGCGTGTTTTATAAAAACAGTACACTTACGACTAATGAGGAAATGTATTGTGATTACGGAAAATATACGGCTACACAAGGCGGTTCTGACGATCGTAGTTTCGTATTTACTCCGTACCCCATTTCCAGCGAAGTAGCTGGCGTGCCACCACTTCCGGGATCTGTGACAACTACCGATCCATGGGTGTCTTCTGCTTTAATTGAATACGACCAGCCCTACCCCACTCCCGTTCCTAGTAGCAATGGATATCCGAACCATTGTTTAGCGTTGTGCATGAGTGTTGTCTGCAATAACTTGCCCATGAGCATGAGTACGTACTCCATTGGTTTTCCGCTCCAAAAGGTAAAATTTGATATTGTTAAGTATTACAACAACCGTAACATTGCCAGTGAGGAAGATGCTCCGGCTGTGCGCACTATTGATTTATACCCGAATGGAACTAGTGCTAAGTGTTCTGCCTATACTTGTCCCGGCGGTGTAAGTGCCGGTCATGTATGTTCGAATGCAAAGTATTATAGTACCGCTAACAGCACATCCCCTGGTACTGATTGTTATGAGATAGGGAAGGCTCCGTCTTCGAGCTCTCGGTGTGACGGCTGCTGTGAATGTAAAAATTGTGATACTAAGGGCAACGGCTGTACTTGTAATTTTGCCGTATATGGTAACGATGGAGCTAGAACTAATGAAGATCTTTCTTTCTGTGCGGCGTGGGATGGCTCGTACGAAATTTCGGGCGAGTTTGGCAAGCGCAACGGGCAGTATGGTTTCCGCGCCACGGTGAATACCGACGTCCCCGGCGACAACGTTATTACGGATGAAATTTCGTTCAGCTCTACGATTGCTTACCCCGGTGAAAACCAAATCCCGATACAGGTGGACGTAACCAATGTGCACATGGTGCGCAGTACGCCGACCGTGGTGGGCAAAATCACCAGTGTTACGGCGCAACCGTATACGTATTCTTACCAAATAAGCAAAGATGCGGATGTGCGCATTGTGATTCAAGATGCTTCCGATAGTAGTGATGAAGCATATTTATGGAATAGTATCCTTTCTAATTATAATCATATCGTAAACGGGGAAATACCGGTCGCGCCGTACGAAAAGATGAGTAGCATTGTCCGTACGCTGGTGGATTGGCAGCCGCGCAACGGCGAAGGCATGATCGGTAACGAAAAAGACAAAGAACTTACCGCCTTTGACTCGTGGGACGGCCGCAACGATAACGGACTTTTCTTGCCTGCCGGCAACTATATTGCTGCTATTCAAGCCAAGTCGGCTGATGAATGGCAGGGTGTTGATTTCTCCCGCGCGGTCACGCGCCAACTGTCGTTAGACCCCTTGCAAATTACCGACGTGCAACTGATGCCGCTTAACACACAATCAACCGCTTTTGCTGCTATTAGCTACGTGTTAACCGAAGGTGCTACCTTATATTGGCAGATTTACACGCCCGGAACAACTTTTGATTACGGTACCGTCGCTACACCCGGTTCCTTGTTAACAGATTCTTCCAAACCCGTGGGGACTGCCCCTACAGTAGTGACAGGTACCGGCGACTTAGTGTATGAAGTGGTGGAAGCACGTGCCGGACGCACTACATTTATTGAAAAGTGGGACGGTTTGTGCCATAATGCAAACGGCTGTACGATTACTTATCCCGAAGGGGCAATGAAGTCTGATGGAATGACGTGTACTCCTACGGCTCCTGCTACTACTTGTACGGAAACTTTCAATTATATGGCACCTATGCCGGATGGCGATTATGTGTATGTGCTGTGGGCAGAAATTCCGTACAACGGAAAATATCTTAATAGGATGGGTGCTAACACTAACACACCACTTCCCGCTCCTCCTCTTTCAACTGATAAACCGCATTTTGTTGCTGGGGGAACTTGTAGTGGTAGCGACCCCGAAATTAACGGGCAGTGCTTTATGGCTGTCAAAACGCTCAAATACACTACGGGTATTATCGCGGTGGAACGCGGCAATGTGGATGTTACCATGCAACCGGTCAGTTATTCCACCATCGGTTCCAGCCCCACGGCGTATGGCTTAAATCCGTTTATGTTTAAATATGCGCTTTCCCGCAATGCTACCGCGGTGGCGTATGTGGCCAACACGGCCGGCCTGCCGGTGAAGTATTTAACCAGCAAAGACGGTGATGTACACGTAGCCCAGCAGATGAACACGCTGACGTGGAACGGCATTGACGAAAAAGGCCGTGTGGTGACGCCCGGAACGTACATGTTTGTGGTAGAAACCAAAGACGCTATGTTCCCCGCGAAAACCAACCACGCTACGGTCATCTTCCCGGTGGATATGTACCGCATTGTGGATGTGCGCACGACGGATGTGTATGGCGACAGTGATGCCAGAGCCACCATTTCGTTCATCCTCAACAAGCCGATGAAGATTACCATCCCGATTTATAATAAGGATGTCATTATCCCCGATTATGAAAATTATGATGTCGGTTTGAGTGGATCTGCTGTAACACCCATATTTCGCCCAGCCAGCAACGTAACGGCCGGGAGCGTTACGATGACGTTAACTTCAGGGTCTTTGGCCGGACAAACATTTACAAATAGTATCACGCTAAGTTCTGACGGAATGCCTGTTGGTTCCGGACCTTATACCGATTCCGAAACGCAAACTATTGGTGGTACAACCTATAACATAACATGGATGAGTCGGCCAGTTGCTGCTCCGTTCGCGGGTTATTCGGTAGCCGTGTCTGTCACTGTGGACGCACCAGCAAATGCAACACGGGAAAAACCGCGTATCTGCGATAAAGGAACGGATTCAGCTATCTTTACTAGCAGTGCCGTGGATCCTTCTAAAGTGACGAGCAATCATAAATGTATTTATGTGAATGATTCTACATTTACGAATTATCCAACAGGTAAAACATATTTTGATGATACTACATTGGATATTCGCTTAAAGCCGATTAAGTTATTTGAAGATAGCACCATGCGCCCCGGCGAAGGCGTGATGAACACGGTAGAATGGGATGCGTTATATTTCAATAATCCGGAACATAGCGGTGCTTACGAAATGGTGCCGGATGGTTCCTATCCGTTCTTCATTTTGGGTACGGCCGAGGAAGGGTACGATCGGTACTATGCAAAGACGGGTGATGCTAGTGTGCCGGGTACTTATTTGCCGGATGCTCCGTTTATTAACGCTAATGAAGTGGTGCCGGAAGATATTATCTATTCTACCGACAGACCGGTGGGCAAAATTAACGTCACGCGCGGTGCGGTGTATTTCTTGGAAAACTCGGTAGTGGTGTTCCCCAATGCGCCGCAATTGTTCAACGTGTCAACAGGGCCGATTTTCATCCCGCCGTACGAAATTAACTTTGCTATTTCCCGTACGGCCCGTGTGGAAATTGATATCGTTGCCTTGGAAGGTAGCGTATGTACCGCACCCGGTGCTACTTCAGATGCCAAAACTAACGGTGTAGGTGATGTTTGCCGCCACTTGGACCCGATTACCTATCAGGGTTTTGCGGATAATTTTGACCCGAACATCATCCGCAAAATGTATTGGGACGGCCGCGATGATAACGGCTATTACGTCAAACCCAGTATTTACGAAGTGCGTTTGAAAGCAATTAACTATCCGGACCCCAACTTATATGAACCAACTATCAAAAGCATTGCGCTCAATGCGGATGTGCTAAAAGTGTTTGACTTGTTGGAGGCGGACGGCTATTCCATCGCGCAGCGCAATACGGATATGACTATTGGGTACCAAATATCTGTACCTATGAAAGTGGCATTGCAGATATTTAAACCCGGTACTACTATTTACAATTACCAAAAAGGTACTTTACGTAACCCTGCTACCGGGTTGGAAGTGCAAGATATACACGAAGTGTTGGTGCGTTCCATTGTGGGTATTCGCCCTGCCACAACGCTGATTGAAGAAGTGTGGGACGGAAGAGACTATGCCCAACAGGAAGTACCGGACGGAACGTATCCGTTCCGCTTCGTAACGGCCTTGAACTCGGCTGATATCGACACCATCACCGGTGAAATTATCAATCCTAATGCGGATGATACTTCTACGACACCAACCGATTGGAAAATCAACTGGGTTGCCGATACGTCCGAATACCAAATGTTGCACAATGCTACCATTGCTATCGGCGACGGCACGATGGTCTGCTCGGACTGGGAGAAAACGGTTTTCTTCTATCCCAACCCGCTGACGGATGCCAGCAAAGGGACGTTGGAAATCACCAAGTTGCCGGTGCCCGGTACAATGAGTTTGAAGTTCTTTAACTTGGCGGGTGATTTGGTGCGCGACAGTGGTTACACCTGTGTGGATGCTAATAACTTTGAGGTGACCAT
>Ga0265300_10003927_pt1 | contig 11997 bp, 10 predicted proteins | sample AusTroGonzalo_MG_FD_193482 | JGI IMG/M metagenome (GOLD analysis project Ga0265300, IMG submission 193482) | Bovine rumen microbial communities from tropical cattle in Woodstock, Queensland, Australia - Gonzalo_03 | ecosystem: Host-associated > Mammals > Digestive system > Stomach > Rumen ... | reverse complement strand
CATAAACCGCAGCAGCACGGCCCCGATAATACCCCACAACAAGGCTTTGGGTTGTAACTGGGGAGGAATAGCAAAATAACTGAAAATGAGAATAAACACGAACATGTTGTCCACTGACAACGAATACTCCAATAAGTATCCGGTGTAAAAAGACAATGCATGTTGCGGCCCTTCCGCCCACCAAATCACTCCGCCAAATAATAAGGCCAGTGATACCCACACCGACACCATCAGTGCCGATTCTTTCATGCTGACTTTGCCGTGGTGTTTATTTAATACGGTTAAATCTACTACCAAGGCAGTAATAACGGTTACCCAAAAGGCAATCCATAAACAAATTGATACACTTGTGCTGACTGGTTCCATAAAGTTATTGTATAATTTTGGTGTTGTTTATGAAAGAGATTTTGATAAGGAGAATATATGAAAAAAGGTTTTACATTAATAGAATTACTGGTAGTTGTATTGATTATCGGCATTTTGTCATCCATGGCATTGCCGCAATATACCCAAGCGGTGGAAAAAGCACGTTTGGCGGAAGCGCGCAGTACGGTTGCTACATTGGAAAAAGCCGCCAAATTATATTTACTTTCTAACAGTGTTCGCGTCGGAGAAGACACTACGGATTATCAATTTTTGGGTACGGGAGCAAATGCTTCTTTTGATATAGATTTATCTTGTGCTTCCGAGACAACCGATATGTGTATAACACAAAATTTCAGATATAGTGCATTTACTTTAATCGGCAATGCAATATGGATTATGGCAGAACGTGTAGTTAATAACACACAACCCTATTATATTTTATCAGTGGTTAATGCCAATGGAACGATTACCCGTTCCGTGCGCGTAGATGAGGATAAACCTGTTTATAAAAACATTGCTAAAGGGTTGGAAAAAGACGGATATACCATTATGGATTAACGGATCACTTATCCCCGCTTTTTGAAAACCGCCCGAAAGGGCGGTTTTTGTATGTTGTGAAACGCTATGGCGGGAAGTCTGTTTTATGCCGGAAGGGAAAAATTCGGACGACAAAAAAGCCGAGGATGGGAGTCGAACCCACAACCTACGGTTTACAAAACCGTTGCTCTGCCAGTTGAGCTACCTCGGCGGATAACAATATCATATCATTTTTAAGGCGTTGCGCCAAGGGCTTATTTTTGGTATCCTTAACACAGGAGAATTTATGAAAAAACAACTTTTTTTATGGGGTATTATCATTTTCATTACTGCTGGAGCACAGGCCCAGCAGAACTGCCGCGTGCAAGACCAACTGCCTATCCAACTGATGCAGAGCGAAATTAAACGTGGTATGAAAAAATTTAAAAAATTACAACCGCCGGTGTATTACATGAGTTACGTTTATGAAGAGCCGGAAGTATCTTATACCGTGATTGCCCACTTAGGGGATATTGTTTTGCAAGAGAGAGACCCCGGGCAACCTACTCTTTGGACGCGCATGCGGGCGGGTAGTCCGCGAATGGATAACACCCGCCAATTAAAAGGCGAGAGAAGTTGCGATGAAATTTGGGCATCTTCTACACCCCGCCCTACTGCGGAAAATGCACGTGCTTTTAAAATGTATCTGTGGGATATGGCCGACCATTTGGCCGAAGATGCGCAAAAATGTTTCAGTACCGTACAAACTAACAGCCAGCAAATGGCCAAGCGCATGGATGATTCGGACGATTTTGTTTTCCCGCCTAAAGAAATATACTGCCGCACGCAAGAGCCGGTGCTGTTTGATGAAAAACCGATTGAGAAAATGGTAGTCAATGCTTCTGCCTTAGCAAAAGGGAATAAAACAATCACTAGTAGTCGCGTGTCGTTTGGTTTTCTTCAAGGACACCGCTATTTTATTGATTCACAAGGCACGCAACTTAAAACGCCTGTCTTGCGCGGGCGGCTAATGTATGATTTGTATGCTTTTTTGCCGGATGGTACCGTGTTAAGCCGTTCCAATTCTTATGATGTATTGGATCCGGCCCAGTTGCCCAGCGAGGAACAATTGTATGCAGATGTCAAAAAATCTATCCGCGAGATAGAAGAGTTATCAAAAGCCCCCGAAGCAGAGCCGATTACCGTACCCGTACTTTTGAAAAACCGCGCTATGGCCGTCTTTGTACACGAAGTATTAGGTCATCGCTTGGAAGGCCATCGCCAAAAACAAGATTCTTTCGGCCGTACGTTTACCGATAAAGTCGGCCAGCCGATTACGGCCCCGTTTATTACCATTATGGACGACCCCACATTGCGTACATTCAACGGGGTGCCGTTACGCGGGTTTTATGAATACGATGATGAAGGTGTCAAATCTCGCCCGGTAACACTGGTGGAAAATGGCGTGCTAAAAAACTTTTTGATGGGTAGTAGCCCGATTAAAGGATTCCCCGTTTCTAACGGGCATGGCCGCACGACGGGGGGAATGAATAATTTAAACATAAAACCGCCGGTAGCCCGTATGGGCAATACGCGTTTAATTGCCTCTCAAAGCATACCATATGAAGAACTGGAACAAAAACTGATAGAAGAAATTCGTGCCCAAGGTAAACCGTACGGATATATTATTGAAGATTTGTCCGGCGGTTTCACCATGACCTATACCAGCATGCCCCAAGTCTTTAAGTTGGAACCTAAATGGGTGTACCGGATGTATCCGGACGGGAAAAAAGAACTGGTGCGCGGGGCCGATTTAGCGGGCACGCCACTGGTCAGTTTCGGGCAGATTTTAGCCGCGGCAGACGACGATGATGTCTTTAACGGCAATTGTGGGGCCGAATCGGGCTGGGTGCCCGTTTCCAGTATTGCTCCCAGCGTTTTATTGCGGGCACTGGAAATTGAAAAGACGGAAAAGAGCAACGAAAAACCGGAAATTTTGCCCGCACCGCATACCTTGCCCAACGGAGGCCGCTTATGAGAAAAATAAATAGCATTTGCTTTCTTCTTTTATTCGCAGTAGTTCTGTGTGGTGCTTCCGACACAAAAATGCCGGATAATATGTATTTTACTGCCATGCGGGATGAAATGAACCGTACACTCAAAGAATTGCGCCTGAAAGACCATCAAAACCCGTATTACGTGGCCTATTGGGTCAACGAACAATATACTGACCATATTGATGCCGAGTTCGGGCAACTTACCTACTCTAATCCGCACCAGGCGGAGCCTAGTGAAATGTGGGTCAATGTATTTGTAGATGTGGGGAATGATAAAAATAACAGTTCCGGTTATGCGCCGGGGGATCATGCCGGCGTGACTTTACCCAGTATGTTCAAGGGATATACGTTCCGCAGTTATGATGGTATTCGGGAAAAATTATGGCAGATGACCGACGCGGCCTATTTACAATCGTCCGATTTTTACGAACGGAAACAATTGTATAAGAAGAAAAAAAATATTATCCAAAAATTTCCGGACGTGGTACCTGCCAAACAAAGCGGTAAAATAGAGACCGCTCCGCAATGGCAAGATTTGGATAAAGCACAAATCGAGCCGTTTGTAAAAGAAATTTCCTCTCTGGGTTTATCTAATCCTGCGCTGGATATGTTACGCATCAGCGTGCGGAAAGGGTTACACGTGGTGTATTATTTGAACAGCCGTGGCGGATTCTATCAAACGTATTATCCGTCTTTACAGTTGAGAGCCAACGCACAGTTGCGCCTGTCCGATGGGCGGCAAAGCAGTTTGGTTAAATTTATTGCCTTACGCAATTTAACGGAAGAAGAATTATCCCGTGGCAAACAGGAAGTAGAGGAATGGCTGGGTAAAGTATTAAAGTTACAACAGGTAATTAACGCCAAGCAACCGTATATCGGGCCGGTATTGCTTAAACCGCGTGCGGCTACCGTGCTGTTCCGCAATTCGGTGTTGCGGGAGATGGAACAAAGCACTCCGATGCTATTGGAGCTGGCGGATGAAGATAAAAGTGCGGGCAACCTGCATAAAAAGAAAGGTATGCGTGTCGGCACGGAGTTGGTTACATTGTATGACAAACCGTGCCAGCGGGAGTTTGATGGGTTCACGTTACCGGCGTATAAATGTATTGATGATGAAGGAGTGGCCGCCCAAGATTTAACACTGATGGAAAACGGCAAAGTGCAAGATATCCCGCTCTCTATGCGTCCGTTGGATAAAGGGCACAAGAGTAACGGGCATAGCCGTTTTACAGATAATATGTGGGGACGCGAAAGCCTCAGCACCGTGTTTGTAGAGCCTACGCAACAGTGGACTGACGAAGAAATGGAAGAAAAATTGTTGGAACGCTGCAAATCGTTAGGTTTGGAGTACGGATACATTTTGCATGGCTGGTCGGGCCGATCATCCAGCGCGATTCATACCGAGCGTGTGTATGTGGACGGACGGCGCGAGTTTGTGCATAATATGGAATTTGAAAATGATTTCTTTACCCAGCGCGATTTGCGGGCTGTACTGGCCGTAGGGGGAAAACAGGAGATCACCGGCAGTTTGGTTGTTCCTTCGGTACTAATGCAAGAAATGGAAATGGTGCCGCGGGATATCAAAGGGGCGCGTCCGCCTTTTGTGGCGCGTCCGGAGTAAAGATTATGATGATATCAAAATGCCCGCTGGTAAGCGGGCATTTTTAATGGGTAAGAGAGGCGGCTACGCGGCCGGTGAAAGAGGTACTGTCCTGTTGGGTAATGCGTTTCCATGTTTTTTGGGCGGTACGCGGTTGACCGGATGCCTGTTGGTTGAGCCCTTGGATAAAAATGGCCAGTGAAGAATCGGGCTGAAGAGCAAGTAATTCGCGGGTGACTGTATCGGAAGCTTTATACTCGCCTTTTTCATGTAACCAGAGCGCCTGATAGGCCATCAAATCGGTGCGCTCGGGAGCAATTTCGCGTGCCGCTTGCAACTGCTGTAAGGCACGGTCAAAATGTCCTAATCCGTGGCAGGATTGGGCGGAAATCAGTAGAAAGTCGGGGTTGTCAGGTTCTTTTTCAAGCGCAAGTGAGATGTTGGAAAAAGCCAGCCTGTATTTACGCTGGTTCAAAAACGATTGTGCATAGCCGGCGCGGTGCTGAGCGGGTGCATTTGGCTCGAGCTCAAAAAGGCGGTCGTAGAAACGGCGGGCTTTGGAATCAAAGCCCATAGTCATATAATTGAAGGCCTGTCCCGCCAATGCATCGGTGTTGTTTTCTTCCAGTGCCAGCACCTTTTCATATAATTCGATAGAACGGTTTGTTAAGCCGGTTTGTTGGTATAAATGGGCGGCTTCGGTTAATAGGGGAACATCCTTGGGGTGAAACTCCAAGGCTTCTAAATAAATTTCCAAGGCTTTATCGGGATAGTTCAATTGTTCATAACTTTTTCCCAATAAACGATAGGCGCGTGCTTCGCGGCGTTTGACGTTTTGAGTTTTGTAGATATATTGTGTTAATTGGTGGATAGCGGCTTCGTAGTGACCGTTGGCGTACAGGTCGCGCGCTTCCGTGTAGTCGCGCCGGTCTCCCGCCGGAGCCAAGCCTAAAAATCCGGCCGAACAGCCACTGAGTAGTCCGGTAAGCAGTAACGGTAGAATATAGTTACGGTTTGAGCACATAGGGTAATGAAAACAGCAGGAGATCTTCCTGCAACTCCTTTAAATGGGTATGGGCTTGCACAACACCTACTTCGCCGGCATCTTCTAATTTGGATAATTCCAGCGTGCCGGTGTCCAGCACACGGTTAACCAAAACGAAATTAGCTTTTTGGGCAGACTCTTCAATCATGGCGGCCCCGCGCACGTCACCCACACGGTTAATATATCCGGCCACGCTGGTAGGCGTTTTGGAAAAGAAATCGGGCGGGGTGACAGACGCAATAATATAGTCCGCCCCCAAGGAACGTACCAGTTCCACGGGCAGATAATCTACCACGGCACCGTCCACCAGTGCGCGGTGGCGGTATTGCACCGGCTCAAACACGCCGGGCAAATTCATGCTGGCCCGCACGGCAATAGCCAATGGGCCGGATGTAAATTCTACCCGTTCCCCTGTTTTAATATCCATGGCAGGGCAAGCAAACGGAATTTTTAGGTCTTCAAAGTGCATGTCCCCCAGTTGCTCGTGGAAAAAGTTGACTAAATTAGCAGACGAAGGTAATTTTTTGCCGAAGAGAAAACGTAACGCACCGATTAAGTTAATGTCGGCGGAAATTTTGTCCATGGTTATATGCTGCCCGACTTCCCACAGTTTTTCGGTAGGTAATCCGGCCGCATAAAGAGAGCCGACCACCGAGCCCATGGAAGTGCCGGCCAGACGGTCTATGGGGACGCCGGCGTTATCCAATACTTCCAATGTGCCTACGTGTGCAAACCCGCGCACGCCGCCGGCCGATAACGCAAGGCCCACGGTAGGGCGTTGTTGTTGGGGCAACGAAATAAATTGTTGCCACAAAAATTCACGCAAAATATCGTCTTCCGTTTTTTGAGGGAACGGCTCTTTGGCCTGTGCCACCAGACACAAGCCTAACAAAAGTGCCGGCAAACAACGGGATATTTTCATTATAAGTCCTGGCCGATGGCCCATTCCAGTTCTGCTTTGGCGGTGAGGTTATGGCGGATGGCATCTAAGTACGCATAAGCCGCTTGCTGGTATGCCAACAACCCTTCCAGCGCCGAAGCGTTGCTGGCCGCGGGACGAGGGGCTTTGGTGAGCAGTGCGTCTAATTTCTCATAAGCATTTTGGCGAGCGAGTACTTCATCTTGCCAAAAGCGCATGTCTTCCAGGCCGCTTGCCACTTGGCGACGGATTTTGTCTTCAATGGCGGCGCGGCGGAGAGAACTTTTTTTCTGTTCAGCTTTTTTCTGGATAATCTGTTCAGAAAAATTGTACGGAATTGGCAAACGGACAGCCAATGAGATTTGTTTGTTGGTGTCTTGCAAATTATCTGTACCTAGGTATTCGTACGAGCCGTTTAAGATAATATCGGGGTAGCGTTTGGAAAGGACTAAATCCATAGCAATGTTATCGGCTTCCAAAGCATACAAGGCCGATTTAAGTTCCGGACGAAATTCGATAGCCCATAAATTCAGGTGGGACAAATCTACATCGGTGCGAACGGGGGCAAAATCGCCGGTGATAGAGAAAGACGCATTTGTTTCTTTGTTCAAACTGACCAGCATGGCCATCCGCGCGGACACTAATTGTCGGGCGGCTTGACTGCGTTGTTCGCGCAACTGTTCAAGTAGTGCCTGTATACGCAGTTGAGCCCAAATATCTCCGGTGGGATTTTTGTACCATTTTTCGGCCCGTTCTAAATTTTTTTGGCAAAGTTCGTCGTAGTGTTGGGCAAAAAGTAAATTATAAAACGATTTTTTAACATCCAGCACCACAGCATTTTTGACAATTTCATAACGGCTTTGGAGTTGTTTTAAATTAGCGCGTGCCATTTTGAGCGTGCTGCTGATGCGTCCGCCGGAATAGATATACTGGGTGGCTGTTAAACCTACTCCGAACAAACGGTCTTTATCCGATTTGGTATAGTTATCGGATAGTACGCGATTGGCTACAGCATCGGGAAGAACCATGGGATAGTCCAAATCGAAATACGTAGCTGTGCCTTGCAGGGCAAATTGCGGTAAATAGCGGAATTTAGCTTCGCTGACGCGTTGTTCGGCGATGGTGATTTCCTGTTGTGCGGTAAGAAATTCGGAATTATTTTCAAGCCCCAGGCGGATAGCATTTTCCAATGTTAGATTGTCGCTAATCAAACTGGAAAATTTCAATCCGTATTCGGTTTGCGCCTGCACGGGCAGCCCAGCAAAAAACAGAGCCAGTAATAACAAGTAATATTTTTTCATAAAAATCCTTTTACGACGGTTTGTTTTTATTGATTTCCGCTTCTACGCGGTCCATCATTTTGTTGAAGTCGTCTTGCAGTTCCATGAACTGGTCACCTTTACGCAAATGAACCCGCTGCGAAAAATCCCCTTTAGCAATGGCTTTGCAGGTTTGCTCAAAACGGTAAACCGGCCCGGCCATTTTGTGGGAAAGAACGGCAGAAATCAATACAACAAACAATAAGTAGATTAAAATTTTGTAGAAGAAAGATACCGCAATCGGAAGAAACTGGTCGTAAATCGGCTGAATCAGCACCGGGTAGGTGTCAAACAAATCATTGAGCGTGGCCAGCAGTTCAAACGTCATGATGGCAAGTCCGCACAACACGCTAAAAATAATCAGCAGCATGTAGCGCACTTGCAATGCTTTTTTTATAAAAATAGTGCGGCGTTTGAGGCCGGATTTTTGCGGTGTGGGTGCTTCCATAATTTTCCTTAAAAGTTAGTTACATAGCGGATTTGCAAAATGCGTTCACTTTCGTTTCCGCGTCCGATGCGGCGTACGCCGGCATCCAAGGCCAACGACGGATGCAGATAAAAGCGCAACGCGATGTTTAAGCGGGAATCGCGCACATTGCGGATGGCGTCCCATTCCGTTAGTAAACTGACTTTTTCTGCCATGTTGTAAAACAAACCGAAAAAGCCATAAAATTCATCAAAATCAAAATCTGAGAAATTAGCCCCGGCCGAAGCATGCAAGCCCGGAACAATAATTTCACGCGAGAACGTTAAGTAACCGCCGCGGCGTTTGTCCAAATATTTTTTGGAATGGGTATAATGGCGATGTTCATCGTAACCGTAACCGTAGCGGCGGCCGTCGTAACCGATGGCGATGGCCGGCAGATATAAACTGCCATCGTAAATTTTCCACTTGGCTTGGAAATCCGGATCCAATATGCGTACATGGTCCGATGAACCGAGTAGTTCGTGTCCGGCCAACGATATGCCTACATTGATGCGGTTATACACACCGAAATCAATAGTTTCCATAACAGTGTTATGGTCATAAGCGCGGGTTTGGAACGAGGCCTGGTAACGGTCCAGCACGTCGGCGGTAGGAATGTCAATTAAGTTCGTTTCCAAACTAATTGGATCTCCCTCAGCAGCTTGCAGGGTAAGCGGCATAAGTAAAGCACAACATAAAATAGTCAGATATTTATAATTCATAGATTCCTCTTTATAAGAAAGTGCGCACATCCTTTACTTCCGGTGAAATAATATAGCGCGCATTATGTAAAAATACGCCTTCGCGCGCGGGGAAAAAATCATGCGCGTCGCGCGGGAATTCCAAATCAATAATGTTGTTGGATACGCGGGTATTGTTGGTCACTACACCGATGTGCCAGCGATCCAAATGTTCTTTGTCATAGGGTGTTTTGGGATTGTCGTAATTGCGCAACAATAACGTGCCGCGCGGAATATCTTCTTTTCCGACGGGTGCAGTTTTGGTGATAACTTCAGTTGTCCACACTGTTTTCCCTTTGCATGGCCCGTTGACAAAAGTAATTTTATAGTGCGAATCGTCTTTAGCGGGACGCTGATTTAATTTAGCCAGCGAGTACAGTGCGTACGGTTTGCCGAGATTTTGGCAAGCGGCAAAGACATGGGTACGCAAAATATATTCGTAATCTTGTTTATCACTGGTGCGGTTATAGGGGGATTGTTTCTTGCAGGCGGATAAAGAAAAAGCCAAACAAAACAGTAACGGCAAAAGGAAGACTTTCTTCATTTAAAACTCCTTATAAGTATTACGGGCATTCGGCACGCAAAACACCCTATACACATTATATCCGTTTTTGTGCTGAAAATAAATGTTTTTTAAAGAGGATAACATAAAAATAAACCCCGCCTTTACATAAAGCAAAGGCGGGGTAAAGAAAAGGCGATAAGTTTAGCGATGGGGGCTAGCGTGTCGGGTGTAGTCTCTCATCCTATCTTGTAAAGAAGCATTTCCGCTTTTTGTTTTTGTGCTCAGGGAATTCGTTGCAGTTTCGTTCATTGCTCCTGACTCTACAGCATGATGAATAATCTTAAAGTTTTGTTGATGTCTGATTAGATCGTTATTAAAAGCTCGCGAACGATCGATATCAGTTGTGTTCTTCCCATTGAATACCTGGTTTTGGGCAGAACCTGTACCCACCGCTGAATTGGCAGATGCATTCGGCGGACGTATTCCGTCATTTATACTTGTCTGCCCATATGAAATTATTTTCCAAGAAGGGTTGGCTCTTAATCTCTCTACTTGTGTTTGTGAATCGATTATATTTTGGAAATAAAGATTTCCCGAGTTTTCCAGCTCGTCATCTGTATAAATAATATACGGAGTATTAGTTTGTGTTAGTTTATCCGTAAATTGCTGGAGCAACTGTTGTTGTTCTTGTTCGGGGATGTTTTTCTTTTTTAATTGCGCTTTGAATTTTTCCAAAAGTGCTTTATTTGTTTTATCTTGTACTCTCGGATTCTTATTTATTGGGTCAGCAACCGGTATTTGTCCGGTAAGCACAATAGCCTTGGATACCCCATCTAATTCACCGTTTGCATTAGATTTGTTGACCACCAAATAGCAATTTTGGTTTTGTCCGCATGACATATCTTTTATTTGTTCTTGATATTTGTCATAAGCTATTTTTTGGGCGAGAACATCTTCGTTTCCGCCTTGTTGTATCTGTTCTATATAATCCACAGAAGATAACATTTGTGAAACGTATTGCCCCTCGGAATTTATTACCTCTACTTCGAAATCCGGAATTTGTTGCACGCTTCCGTATATAGGTGTCCATTGCAAGGTTGGCGGGTCCATATTTTCCGGCAAACCAAATTCTCGACGCAGAGCGTCCTTGTTCTCTCTGATTGCATTTGCTATGGCCTGATCCTCTGAATGAGAGCCGTCACAAATTTCTGCCGAATGTTTGAGCGTATCTGGGCCATGGCACCCTAGTAAAGTATCTTTAAATTCATTCGGGTCCAATGGCTCTGCAGCGTCAAGCATTTGTTCAAAGCGCTGACGCCATAGTTCATTGTATTGTTCCGCTTTAGTTTTTGCAATTTTCTCTTTTTCGGCCTGTTCTTCTGGAGAGGCCGGAGCAGGCATAATGATATCCGCAGCTTCTTTACCAGCTCTTTCTGCAGCAGTGCTTGGATTTAGTAACTGAGCCCAAAATTCTTGCGCGCTAGATGGGGCATCGGATGATAGGTCTCTATTGGCGGATGGCCGTTGCCCCGGATGGAGACTGTCAAAAGCGTCTTCTATATCACGAAATTGGGCCAGTGTAGTGGGTTTTTGTTTGCCGATTTTGCCACCTAAGCCGTCTGACGAGCTGGATATATCAGCCGAATTACCAACGCTAGATCCTCCCATGGAGTGTCCTTTGGTGGGAGTGGAATCTTTTCGACCAAAAAGATTTTTAATCGGGTTAACAAAATATTTCTGGGCAAAACTATAATCAGGTACCTCTTGGGCCAGTTTGTCAGCAGTGCTGGGTGACCATTTGGCATTGCGCTGTTGTTTAACGTATGCATCATAAGCATTGTCATGAGCGTTTACTTCGTGCATGCCGGTAGCAGTCCCTTCCGGTGCGCGCTGGCGGACAAAAATCCAGTCGCCGTCCTCATCCATCATCATCGCATCTGAAAAAGCATGGTCGGCATCCTCCTCGGAATATTGTTGCACATCAGAAATAGCGGATGTTTTAGAAGACAAATAATTAATATCATTTCGTTTGGCAGAGGCCATTAATGCATTTTCTTCTCCAGCGGTTTCACCTGCTTTAGCCATTCCTGCGGCAAGTTCATCGGCGAGAGATTTTCTCTTCAACGAAGAAGATTTTTTCCCGTTAAAGAAATGAGCAATGCGCTCTACGATATTAGTTAACGGATTGGACGTGAAGATCTGCGGGGTAGCGGTAGCATCCTTCTCTTCTGCTACGGTTTGCGTGGTTGCCGAAGGCGTTTTATCCAAAAACGGCAACATTAAAAACAAGAAAATTCCCGCACCTATTACTGCGGTGGAAATAATACCAATACGTTTTATACTTTTGCGTTTCATATTTTGCTCCAAACAACTGATATTCATTAAATTATAGTATATTCGTTTCGACGACTCTTTTCAAGGGACATAAGGCCCAGATTAAAAATAGGACCTTTAAGAGTTTATA
>Ga0265300_10003926_pt1 | contig 11999 bp, 5 predicted proteins | sample AusTroGonzalo_MG_FD_193482 | JGI IMG/M metagenome (GOLD analysis project Ga0265300, IMG submission 193482) | Bovine rumen microbial communities from tropical cattle in Woodstock, Queensland, Australia - Gonzalo_03 | ecosystem: Host-associated > Mammals > Digestive system > Stomach > Rumen ... | reverse complement strand
CCAGGCCTGCCGCTCCTTGCGGGAACACGCAAGCACCAAAGACCGTTACGGACAGGTGGATCCCGGCATGCTGGGTGAATGGCTCAACAGCATACGCAACGATGACCCGCAGAGCGTCTCTATGGTACGTTGTATCATGCAGCCCATCTGGCAGCTTTTCAGTAACCAAAAGGCCCGCGTGGAGATAATCAATTACATACTGGAACTCTCTTTCAGTGAGGCCGGAAAAGTTGGCAACCGCCTGCAGGAACTTGGACTTGACAACTACTATCAGCTTGATGTCAATGAAGAGATGACAAAATTCGGCACCTCCGACAATAGCACACTGGCCAAGATCATCTATTATGACGGACTGCCCAAAATAGAGATCTGCAATGAATACGTGCCCGAGTTGCGCGGTGACCGCCGTATCACCGTCTTCTATCCCATCTACAGAGGCATCACCAACATCCGTCGCGGTATCTTCCTTGGTGACGGAGAGAACGCCCCTTCATCACTCACCTTTGACGATGAGGGAGGCTGTTATGTCCAACCCCTTGAAGGCTACCAGCCCGGTGACCGTCTGACTACATTATATTATATAGACGGTGCCTTCTACCCCACCAGCATAGGAATCAATATCCCCAAATACAAGATGACCGTGGCCGATGAGTGGCTCAACCTATATGATCACACCGGTGTAGACGGAAAGGGTAACTACCCCATCGTCAAGATAGGACCGGGATTCTGGTCCCGCACCTATATCAACGGCACATTGGGTTTCATTGACCAGAACAACTCATCCGTAGAACGTTTCTACAATGTAAAAGGATCCTCCATACTGTTCGCTGACGTCTTCTATGAGGTTGCTTCATCATCAAGGAACCATCTCAACTTCACTGTCAATGACCAGAATCACTGGTACCTTCCCACATCGGACGAGATGTACAGTCTACTTAAATATGTGGGCAATAACCCCAAGGCGCTGTTCAAGAACCAGATGTCCGGATTCAATGCAGAATTCTTTGGCTATGTGGTCCGAAAGGATGTTCTCAACGGCGAGGTACCCAAGAAAGTCGAGCTCAAATATGTGGACGAGCTATGTGTAATACCCTTCCGTGATGACGGCTCATATGGAACAGCGCTTATGATCAAGCCCGACTACACCTGGGAGGAAGCCAAGGTAACCAAAACCCATCGCAACAAGTATCCGGTGCGACCATACCGTAACAAGAAGTTTATACATAAAAACAGACAATAATGAAAATAAGAACTCTATTCTCCTTACTCCTGATGACAGCCTTAACCTGTCACCTGACATCATGTAAAGACGATGATAAGATTGTCGGGAATACCGATCCTGACGAAAAGGAAATGGCAGGCTACGATATGACCTCCGAGCAGGTCGATGAGTATGCCGCCATGAACTTCATCAGTCACGTATGCCAGGTTGAGTATGACACCCTCACATACGCCCTGAAGTCATGGGAGCCTGACTATGGAAGGGTTCTCTTTGAAAACACCCCGACCATCCGTTACACCAGAGCGCTCACCGAGGAAGATGCACGTAATGAGTTCCTTTCCATGATCTGCTCGGTTGCTACCATTGACAGTACGGCGGCAGACGGCACTATGACTGTTTCAATGGGTAGCCACGGGTCCGTAAGATATATCCCGGACCATCAGAACGGTCATCTGGCATATATCGATGTCAACCTGAAAGAACTCCCCGATATAACCAGAATAACATTCTTCAGGTCCGATGCCTGGCCTGAGAATGCAGGTACCTGCGGCGGTATAAGTCAGGGAACTGTCCTTATTGGCCGAAGAGGAGGAAATGATGTCTATTTCCTGTGTGTCAAGGGCTGCGGCGAGACAGGCACCGGTTACTTTATAGGCTTTGATACCTGGACGGTAACACCGGTTTCGCCCGCCGGTCATTCACACAAGAAACGTACCTGTTATGATGAATGGTGGGGAAATGCAGACGGAGGCAAACACCTGATTGAATGTCTGCGCGGATATATGTATTATTATGACGGAAGTAAAAACCCCGCCGCCGAATCTACGATCAGGCAAATATCCAAACTTCAGGGAGGCCATTGGAATAACGGCCGACTAGGAGGTGAGAATGCACTGCATGACTTCCTGTACGGCGATGGCTGGTTCAGCGGAAAGACACCTTTCTTCAAAACCGGCGATGACCATTGCTGGGTCGATACACACGGCAGCAAGAACGACGATAAGTGGCACTTTGTAAGGACTCCCTGTACCAGGATAACTTCAGACCACAAAGGAGTGGAGTCTGTAATGGTATGCTATGATTGTGATGAGGTCGATCCCCATAATTATGACAGGAACAACTCCCATACCCGTGATGAGAACAAAAAGAAATGGGGTAATTCAATAGTTTTGGATCAGTTCCTGGATGAGTGGATATGGAAAGTCAAAGAATGGTACAGTTTCCAAAGTCCATGGGTCATTACCTTCCATGACACTGACGCAAGTACCTTTGATGAGTTCTGTCAAAAGTATCATTTAGAAGAGGTAAATTTGGACGATTGAAAAGGATAATTAAAACTATTACGGTCCTGCTCCTGCTGACAGCATGCAGCAAGGACCATACGGATATCCTTGAGGGAGTGACGAGGCAGGCTTCAGTAACCTACCTGGTCACTCCCAACGGCTTAGGTGACAACGGTTATAATGATGCATCGGCCCAGGGTATCTTCTCATTCATTATTGAGACATTCACACCTATACACATGCTTCAGCCCAAGGATACCACCCAGGCTGAGCAGATGTACCGGCAGTGGCTCACCGACAATGCAGACAATGACTCTGCGGTTCTTATTCTGGGCAGTTCCGTTTATGAGCCGATGGCACGCCGAACCCCCGTCACACTCTCGGGCAAAGGCAGCCGTGTGCTGTTGTTTGAGAGTAATGCCCGTATTGACGGCCTGTCAACCGTCAAGGTAAACCGATATGGTGCCAGTTACCTCTGCGGCGCCATGTCCGGCGGTTTTGACGCTCTCATTCTCTCTGCCGTCAGGGGCAACCCGCTGTTGGAAGAGAGCATAGCAGGATTCATGGCCGGCTACAACGCCCATCAAAAGGAGGGCAAAAACACACAGATAATGTATCTGGCCGATGACCAATCCGGATGGGCAATGCCCGACTCCGTCTACCGCATCATGTACAAACGCATACGCAGCCATTCACCCTACCGTGAAATGATATTCCCTCTGCTGGGAGGATCAGATATAGGTGTGCTGCGTGCCATGAATGATGAGCAGAACAATCTGGGACTTGTCATAGGTATGGATGTTAACAAAAGCGCATTCTCACCGCGTGTTCCGTTCTCCATGGTCATAGAGACCGGTCAGATACTGCACGACTATCTCATGGACTGGCTGCGTGGCCACGACTGGCCTGCCTGCCGGACAATCGGAATGAGCGAAGGGGGCGCCCAAATTGTGTTGCACCACTCATTCTACAGAATCAGCACTCTCACGGATGATGAGTATCGGGATCCTAAAACGTTCCAGAACCTGTATGACCGGTTTATAGATGAAGCCCTCATTAAAGAGCAAGAGTATGAGAACAACTGAATATATCCGTCTGGCATTACGCACTCTCTGCTGCATGGCGGCAGTACTTTTATGCTCGTGCATCACTGAGAAGGATGAGAGCCTGTCTTCATCGGCCCACACCTATAAAGTGGTTGTGCTCATGCATAAAAGCGAGCAGGTACGTTGGGAGCGCACAGCCCGGTTCGCACTCGGAAACATAGCCCGTGCGCAGCGGGACATGAACTCTAAGATAGAGTTGCAACTCAGCTTCAAGGATCAGGATGACCCGGATATAGACGATTACATGCAACAGATAGCCAGGGACACCTCCATCATTGCCATCATCGGGCCCACCACCTCCGTCAGAGCCGAGCAGATGGCCCTGCAGCTTACCAGAATGCCCGAGTGCCACAAGCCTCTGCTCACACCGTCGGCCACCTACGTGCAGTACCAGCGCAAGTTTGCAAACATACCCTACATCTGGAACCTGGCCGAAAGTGACATAACACAACTTGAGGTCATAATATCCGAGATTTCCAGCCTGCATACCGGAGGTCAGATCACCCTTGACCTGCTTGCACAGGATGACGGCAGTAATGACGTAAACAATGACTACGTGCAATGGTTCAGTTTCATAGCCGAGGAGTACTCTCTGCAAGTTAGTGGAGTACATCTCTACAGCAATACCTCCGATATAAGCCGTTGTGTGGAGGAGATATGCGGACCTGATCCCGACTATCGCTCGCACATTCTGCTGTTCAGTCCCTCAACTGAGGATGATGCCATAACCTTTGACCGCGAGCTGCTCAAATGTAAGGCTAAGACCGAGGCGCAGGGAAAGCAGTTCTATGCCCCCCTCAGGATCTATTGCTCTGACGGATTCGTATCAGAACGCATAGCCCAAGAAGTAGAATTTGAAGGTTATGAAGGCGTTGACCTGTCTGCCACACCTGAGAGCGGTTTCATACAGGCATATGAGAAAATCTTCAACTCCAAGCCCTTGAACGGCGAGGCTCAGTTCTATGATGCAATCAATATCATAGCCTACGCCGCCGCACTCTACAACTCTCCCCGCCGCAGCCAGTTAACCTCATTCAATGATGCAATTCAGGCAGTAGTCAGCGGTAATGACGGCATTGGCGGTTCATGGTTCCCTACCGATATGGCCGGCAATTTCAAACTCCTCAGGCAGGGCGTTACGCCCCATCTTGAAGGAGTGAGCAGCTCATGGACCTTCAACAGACAGACCCAGGCCAGCGTCACCAACTCAACATTCCGCCGCTGGAGGCTCTTTGACGGACACTACGTAACCACCGAGTACATAAGCTCACAAGGCTCCAAACGCAGTACCTCATCCAGGAACCTAGGTCAATGGTTTGCCACAAAAATGGATAATCTATCCCTTTCTGACAGTACCTCTATACCCCATTACCCCACCCTTGACAAGAACTGGGCGCTTATAATAGCCGCCTCAAAAGGCTGGCCCAACTACCGTTTCCAGGCCGATGCATTCGCCATGTACCAGATTCTCAAGTTCTACGGATTTGATGATGACCATATAGTACTTATCTGTGAGGATGATCTGGCAAATCATAATTACAACCCATACCCCGGCCAGTTATTCGTCACAATTAACGGGCGCAATGTCTATGACCAGTCAGCAATAGACTACCGTCTGCATGACCTGAAATGCGATGATATAGGAGATATACTTCAGGGACGCTCATCAAACAGGCTGCCTCATGTACTACAGCCCGATGATGATGACAATGTCTTTATATTCTGGAGCAGTCACGGCTCACCCGGATCACTCTACTTCGGTGATTCCCCGCTCATGACCTACAACAAGATGAGAGACTATCTGACAAACACCCCTCACCGCAAGATGCTTTTTGTGGTTGAAGCCTGCTACAGCGGAGGTCTTGGACAAGCCTGCCAGGATATACCCGGCGCACTCTTTATCACTGCCGCTACCCCCTATGAGACCAGCCACGCCGACGTTTGGAGTGAAGAGGTGGGAGTCTATCTTTCCAACGGTTTCACCCAGGGATTCATGAAGGCTATATACCAAGATCCCGCAGTATCTCTGCGGGACCTCTATTACTCACTTGCCGCGCATACCAACGGATCACACGTCAAGATCTATAACCATCAGTATTTCGGCAGTGTCTACAACAACACCATGCAAGAATTCATCAAGCCTTAAATCATCTTGTGTGACTTAGCCGTCAGCGGGAAGAACACCGGCATGATCACCACGATGGCAATGACCGAGAACAGCATACCGCTCATGACGCCCACCGCGAAACTGAACCAGAACTGGTTCTGCTTGCCGTCAAACAGGAACGGTATAAGGCCCAGCACGGTACTCAGAATGGTGAGCATAGTGGGAATTATCTTGCGGTTGTATGCCTTGATGTAGGTCTTGAGACCTTGTCGGCCCGTAGCGACCGCAATGGTTCGGTATTCGGACGTCAGATAGATGCCGGCATTCACCGTGATACCGCAAAGCATGATCATGGCTGCGAATCCGCCCTGTCCGAACGACACTCCGAATATGGGGTACGCCAGGAACAGTCCCATAAAGCTGACGGGAATGAGCAGCACAATCATCAGTGGAACCTTGAATGACTCGAACATCGACGCACAGATCATAAAAATAACCAGCACCACGACAAAGATCAGCACCGTACGCTGCTTCTCGGCAGTCCACCAGCCGTAGTAGTTGCCGGATCCCACATGGAATCCCATTGGCAGCTTGTCGTTGAACTTCTTGGTAAGGTCATTCGCCATCTTGTTCTTCAGGTCATATGAGCCGATGAACTCGTAACCCACAGAAATCCTGTACTCCTGGTTGTTGCGCTCTATGGAAAGTCCGGTACGACGCTTCTCGATCGATCCCAGGTCGCTCAGACGGATGTTCATACTGTCAATCTGGACCATGTCGTTGCGGATATGCCACAGGTCATAATAATCCTTGTCCGATGACACCAGACGCACGGGAGTGAAAGTTTTTCCGTCATAAACACCGTCTCCGCCCACCTGACTGTCATAGAGCTGCTCGCTGATATAACCCAGGTAACGACTCAGGTTGGTACCCTGACGCACCAACTTCTCGCGGTCCAGATCCATAAAGAACTCATTGTTCACATATGAACCGTAACTTCGGCCTGTGAATCCGGCCTGACCGTTCACGCGGCGGTTCTTCTTAAGAGAGTCAATAAGCTCCTCGGCATAGCGGTACAACAGGTCATAGTTGTAACCGTAAATATCCATAGAGTTTGACCAGCTTGTCCTGTATACGCTGTTGCTCAGGTACTGGTCCTCCTGACTGATGGAAGGTATGGTCCATACAGCACCGCCAAACCTCATGGCCTTGGCCCAGATGCGCTGTTTGAGCTCAAGCGGGAATCGGGTATTCTGATACTCTTTCTTGAAATGAATCTCAAGAGTTCCTCTTGTTCCATTAAGATTGGTGAAGAAATCACTTATCTCATCGTACTGCTGCAGCCAGTTCTCCATCTCCTTAACGATCTCGTTGAGCTGATGTACTGTCTGACCCTCGGCCAACTCGGCAGTCACGTTAAGCACCACCTCACTGGCTACGTCATCTCCACGGCTGAATGACATACGGCCATTGGAGTGCTTCTGGAAGATATTCATAGTACCACCCAGCGGGTACTCGAACCATTTCTTGTTACGCTGATACCACTTGCTTCCGATGGTCTTGTTGTAAAGACCCACCAGACCACCCTTGGTGTTGTCCTGGCCCGGCTCCATATTCTTATGATGAAGCTGATTGGGCAGCAGCTGGATAGGAATACCGAACAACAGTATCAGAGCCACCACATATATCCACCGGTGATTACGGCTCCAATCAGTGAAACGCTCGTAACTTGCAGTGTATCGTACCAGACGGCGGCGACGCTTCATGGTGTTCTTTACCACACCCTTGTTCTTGAGGGGCAGATATTCAAGCAGCGCCGGCACGAACAGGAACGCGATTATGATAGAGAGCGTCAGGTTGATTACAATCACCCAAATGAAATCGGTAAGATTGGCTCTGGTCCCTTCGGGCAGGAAGAATACCAGCAGCAGGGCGCCGATGGTAGTAAGCAACGCACCCGTGATTGAGAACATCACCTTACGGTTTCCGTAATAGGTATAATGGTCGGCAATCACAATAGCCGTATCGATGATGATACCCAGCGACACCGTAATACCAGCCATAGAGTAAACCTCGATGTCCACTCCGAACAGCTTGTAGAATATCACCGCACTGAGCAGGTTCACGATGATGGTGAGACCAATCACTATCAGATACCGGAAATTGCGGCTCACCGCCAGCACAAACATCAGCAGGATACCCAATGACAGCACGGCACGCAGGAAAATCTTCTGCATCTCGTCACTCAGGTACTTTGAAGCATCGTAGTTAAGCTTGACGGCATAGTTCTCGGGCAGCTTCTCCTTGAGCTCCTCCATCTTGGCCTTCACGGCGTTGGTAACCTCGATTGTATTGATATCCTCAAGGGCCGTAACGGACAGGCTGATGGTATTCAGACCGTTAATTCGGCTGTAGGAGTTAGGTTTCTGCTCGCGGTACTGGACCGTAGCGAAATCGCCCATATAGTACATGCGGCCGTTAAACATTCCGATAGGAATCTGCTCCAGGTCACCCTTCAGGTTACGGGACTTCAGGCGCACCAGCATCAGGCGGTCCTCAAGAACCTCGGTACCCACGATACCGTTCTGGTAATAACGGCTCATAGCCTCACTCAGGTTGCTGGGACTCATACCCACCGCACGCAGCGAGTTGGCATCAAATGTAAGCACCCACTCGAACGCCTTTGCGTCCGATGTCGATACTTTCTCGATACCCTCAATCCTTGACAGAGGCGGGATGAGATTCTTCTCGGCAAATCGGACAATCTCAATGGCGGGCATATCGGCATTGATGGTATAACTCAGGATGGTCTGACTGCCGCGTCCGCCACCGCCTACCGATCCGCTCAAATCCACTCTTGAGCCCTCAGGCAGCTTGCTGCGGATCTGACGCAAACGGGTAGCGACATCAAAGCGGGTGGTCTCCATATTGGTGCCCTTCTTGAAGGACATCTGTATATCACCGCCTCCGTTGCGAGTATTAGCAGTTATACTGCTTACGCCATCGACAGTATTTAGAACACCTTCAATGACCGATGTCACCTCCGTCTCAATAACTCTGGCCGATCCGCTGCCGCTGAAGTAGACCGACAGGTTCAGGTTCTCCTGCAACGGATTATACTGAACATTGAGCTGACCGGTGAATATGAGTATGGCACCCACCAGCATCAGCAGGATCATTATCAGTATTATGGAGAAAGAGTGGCTATTCTTTCCTTTCTGTGTGGTGTTCATCTATCAGACTTCTTATAGATTACATAATAAGCCAGAGGTACAAAGAACACGCTCACGAACGTACCTGCAATCATACCGCTGATAAGTGCCAGTGACAGCGGATACTGCAGATCACTACCCATATCGCCGCGCACCAGGAACGGAGCGATGGCAAGTATGGTGGTGAGTGATGTCATGATGATTGCCTTGAGGCGTCGGCCACCGGCCTCCAGTATGGCATGCTTAAGACCCATACCCTGCTCACGCAGACGGTTTATGGTATCCACCTTAAGTATGGAGTCATTGATAACGATACCGCACATAACCACCATACCTATCATGGACATAAGGTTCAGGCTCTCGCCGAACAACCACAGTGTGCCCAATACGGCAAATATGTCAATTATCAGCTCACTCAGTATTATAAACGGCTGAACCAGACTCTCAAACTGAGCTGCCAGAATAAAGAACAGCAGCAGAATTGAGATAGCCAGCACGGCGCAAAGTTCCTTGATCATCTCGCGGTTGCTGAAATAGGTACCGCTAAAGCTGACTTCAAACCTGTCGTCATTACGTACCACCTTACGGATAACCTCCATCACGCGGCGCGCCTCACGACCACGCACATCAAGCACCAGCGGATAGAACTCGCCATCCACACCGCTTGCAATCTGCTTCAGGTCACGGTTACGGGTCTCCTTGAGCAGAATCTCAAGCGGCACGCGTCCGCCCTGTGTATCGATGTAACTGCCCTGAATCAGGTCCTTGGCCTCCTTGGTGCCCACGCCAATCACAACCGGCATGGAGAAGTCACCCTTGGATATGCGCAGAACCGAACCTGCATTCATGGAGTTCTGAAGGTAACTCATAATCTGATTGAAGCTGACACCATACAGAGCCAGACGCTCCGGATCGGTGATAAGCTCAATGTACTCGTTCCACTCCGGCTGCTGGATGTAAATCTCGGGCAGCGCGGCACGTATGGCATACAGCAGCGAAGAGAGGTCATCCGGCTCGGGAGTACCGCCCTTGGTGCTCTTAATCCTGGCCACCAGCGGAGCCTCCTTGTCCTGGAACAGCATATCGAATATGTTGCCCGATGCCTGACTGCTGTGAACGGCCAGCGGCCACTCACGTGCAATGTAGTCATTCGCCTTGGCTTCAATCTCCTGGACCTGCTCGGTACCATCGGTCTTGATATAGATGGTAGCCTCCGATATACCCATCTCGCGGGTATGCGACAGGGCAAACTGCTGGGAGCCCGTCATAGCCGTGTACTGAGTCACCATCTCCGGGAACTCGGCCAGAATCTGCTCGCAGCGGCGGTTGTTCTCCTCAATCGTGATACGCTCGTTCCACTCAATGTTGAGCAGTGTATCGCTGTGTGACAGCGCAGGCAGTTTCTGCTTGTCCAGTTTCACGAACAGTATGCCTATCAGCACCACTGCAGCAGCAAAGATGGTCCACATCACACCACGGCGGCGGAAGAACCAGCTCAGGATCTTGTCATAACCCTTGGTCATGTTACCCACACTGATCTTGCTTATGAACTTGTTGGGTGTAAAGCAGGGCTGATTGCGGTAGAACCTGTAATAGAACACCGGAATAACCAGCACCGACATGATCAGGGCCGAAATCAGGGTAATGGTCACAGCCATAGCCTCATCATAGAACAGCGCACCTGCAATACCGCTCATAAAGATAAGCGGGATAAAGATGGCGCAGGTAGTCAGCACTGAACTCAGCATAGGTGTGAACACCTCCTGGGTACCGTATACGCAGGCATCGGCCAGAGGCTCGCCCTTGGTCCAGCGTTGCGTGATGTTGTCAATCGTGATGATGGAGTTATCCACCATCATACCCAGGCCCAAGACAAGTCCGGACAGTGATATGATGTTGATTGAAATGTGCAACACATAGAAGAACAGGAACGACAGAATCAGCGCTGTAGGAATGGTGATGACCACCAGCAGCGGACTGCGGAAATCCTGCATAAAGAAGAATATGATGATACAGGCAAACAGGGCACCGTAAATCAGGTTACGTACCATGTTGTTGATTGAGTAGTCAAGCAACTCGGTCTGGTCACGAGTGATCTGGAAATTCAGGTCAGGATACTCGCGCTCAAACACCTGCATCAGGTCCTGGATGCCTTCACGGAGCTCGGCCATACGGGCATCGGAACGCTTAATGACAGCCATCGATATGCACTGCTCGCCATCGGCCGTAATCATACCCTTACGGGTCTGCTGCTCCTCACGCACCTCGGCCAGGTCCTTGATCTGATAGGTACGTCCTCCCAGCTTGAGCCATACGTTCTCAACATCCTCACGGGTAACCACAGTAGATTCAAAACGTACGTCAAAACGATACTCGCCGTCACGGATGGAGAGGCTTCCCAGAGTTACGTTGGCGCTCTGGATGGCGCTGCTCAGAGCGGTCTCATCGACACCTATGGCGCGCAGTTTCTCCATATCCGGGATAATGAGCAACTGCGGATACAGTACGCCCGATATATCCACCATAGCCACCTGCGGAAGCTGCTCCAGACGGCGTACGATCACCTGACGGCAAAAGTCGCTCATCTCAAGCAGGCGTGTGCCGCCGGTATGCTTGGAGTCCTTAAGCGAGATATTGATAAAGAATGCCGGAATGTCCGTTGCGCTGGCACGTGCTATCATGGGGCGCTCCTCACCCGCTCCCCAACCTGATGTGGCGCGGTCCACGCGGTCATTCACGTCAATGAAAATGTAATCGGCATCGGCACCGTACTCGAATGACATCTCAATCAGTCCGCTACCGTCCTTGGCCGTACATACTATATCCTTAAGATGAGCCACCTGCGACAGTTGTGAACGCAGGCCGTTCATCAATGCATCATTAAGCTCACGTGCGCTACGGTTAGGCGAAGTCACCTGAATCGTAATCTGCGGCACGTTTATGTCCGGCACCAGTGATACCGGCAGCTTACGTATAGCGGCAATACCCAGCACCATGACTGCAATGAGCACCATGGTCACCGCTATGGGGCGTTTAATCAATCCCTTGAACATGGCTCGTTACTCCTGA
>Ga0265300_10003924_pt1 | contig 12009 bp, 19 predicted proteins | sample AusTroGonzalo_MG_FD_193482 | JGI IMG/M metagenome (GOLD analysis project Ga0265300, IMG submission 193482) | Bovine rumen microbial communities from tropical cattle in Woodstock, Queensland, Australia - Gonzalo_03 | ecosystem: Host-associated > Mammals > Digestive system > Stomach > Rumen ... | reverse complement strand
GGTTTCTCCGTGCCCCCCCCCCCTCGTTAAAATTTGTTTACATTTCAATATGCTCGCCCGAGCGGATTGATGTCCGTCCGGGTTTCTTTGCATTTACGGAGGCTTTATGGGAACCAAGCGCATCATCGGGTTGAACGCCACTACCGATTTTGAATCGGACGACAACATCGTAGTCGATTCTACTACTGCGGGCACGAGGAAGATGGCCCAATCCGTCCTGAAGGAGAAGCTACGCGAGGATTGCCTCGGCAACATACATAACCTCCCAACAAGCATCACCGCCTTCCGCACAGGTGACGTGATACCCGTGGACGGACCCAGCGGCACTGCAAAGATGAGCAAGGACGACTTGCTGAAGGCGACTGCGGAGAATGCATTAGACCGTGGTTCTGCTAGAGAGTTTGACGAGGCCGTTGATTATTTGGCCGGACAGTTTGTGTCTAGGAACGGCTCACTTTTTATTGTTCTCCAGGATGTATCGGCTGGTGCGTGGGATGGCACTAAATTCAAATCAATCCCGTGCGGTACTGCATTGTATAACCTATTCACAAGTATTGACAAGCAATTCCAACGAAACAAAGCATACTCCTACGGGGAGCATTTCGTATTCAATGGCGAAATTTGGCGTGTCAAGAGGGCTACTACTACAATTACAGACCCAGACTACATAAGGAATGTTGCAGATAGACTCACCATTTATGACATAGTTAATTTGATGCCGGAATTTAGCGTTATCCACGACTTTCCCACCACTGCCACATTTATTGCTGATAATGGTACTACAAGCACAAATAGTTCTTTTGATGTGACCGACTACATCAATATCGCTGGTGCTACTAGTCTTTTTGTTGGTACTACGTTTGCGAACCAGTATGGCGGTGGAGTAATTTTTTATGATGGGAATAAAAAATTCGTTGGGTCTATTCACGATGATGGCGAAGGTGGCTATAGTGGTGTGGGTTCATATATGGAACGCACTATCGCTTCTTCCGATTTTCCCGCAAATAGCCAGTACATCCGTGTAGTGCGTGCAAACACTACTACATACACGGCTTTTGTACAAGTAAACGGAGTAGATACAAGTATATTTGGAAAAAAGGCTAATGTCAAAAATGTTTCGCCGGACTATTCTAATGTGAAGAACTACGCTAGAGGTAACATTGTATTTTCCGCAGGGAAAAACCTTGAGTGTAACGACCACCAGTTTGGCGGGGCGATTGACCTTACGAAGTTTTCTGAGAAACCTTTAAGTGAAATTCTGGAAAAAATTGCAGGGCTTGGAAATGTTGTTTGTACCGATTTCTGGTTCTATGACAAGTTTGTAAATAGCAATGGTTATTTATCAACTAACACGGCATTTTGCACAACGGAACACTTTGACTTGACTGGGGTTGACGGAATTATTGCGAAGGGGTGTTTTGGAAACCAGTATGGCGGTGGATTGTCCTTTTACGACAAGAACTACGTCTTTATTTCTCAAATTCACGATGATGGCAGCGGAAACTATCCCGACCTAAATGCTCATATCGTCCGAACCTTTACAAAATCGGATTTTCCGGCAAATGCAAAATATGTTAGACTTACATCAAGGTCTGCACCTACGGATAAGTTTATTTGTCTTTTTGGGGCTGACCTTGTTGGCGGGATTGTCGGTAAATGCGAAACTAAAAGCACGATGCGTTCTAGCAAGTGGTTGGCCAACTCTTCGGCATCCATGTCAACGAGCGGAAAAGTCGAAATTTGGGGTTCTCCCGACACAAAGAATAACTACATAATTTCGTCTACTGCATATTTTTCTACGTTCGGTAGAATTGCGGTGTATCATGGAACATCCCCGTATATACTCGGCAGAATTGAGATTGATGACACTAACCTTTACGAGTATAGTAGGACGGACGGCTCTCTCAAGGCTACTACACCTCACGGGCTTACAATGTCCGATTTTGTCAATGTGACTATTACTGTCGGGCAGTTATTCAATCTTCAAGCGAAGGTTGTTATTTGCTCCGGAACAAAGAAGTTTACGAAAAATGTTGAATGGTGCGGTTCTCACGGGAACATAACACTTGAATCCATCAGCGGAAATTATACAAACTGCGAAATAAAGTTAAGCGGAATCGGGTATCGTATGGATACGTGGCTCTTTGGCGATTCTTACTGCGATATGTGGCCGGATAGGTTGCTAGACCTAAAGAGTGACGCTAGATTTATGATTGATTCGTATAGTGGCCGAGGGTCTATTGATGCGTACTGGTCACTTATGAATGACTTCAAGTTCGGGTTCAAGCCTAAAAGAATTATTTGGGCTATGGGCATGAACAATGCCGATAATGGAGTGGTTAATGCAGATTGGAAAACTATTTTTGACCTAGTGAAGGCTTTGTGTGAAAAGATGGGCATTGATTTCATTCCATGCACAATTCCTTGCACTCCGACACGCGACAACTCATACAAGAATGCCTACATTGCAGCCAACTGCACCGAGTATATTGATGTTGCTGGGTGCGTAGGCGCAACTACTGCGGGTTCTTCGTGGTTCAGCGGATTGCTTGGTAGTGACAATGTGCATCCGACTAATGCTGGACAATTCGTTATTGCCAACACAATGCTCGGCTATCTTGGAGTGTAGTCCAATGACCGACCTAGACCTCACATCTATCTACACGACCATCGGAGAATGACACCATGAGTACCGAATCGACAGCCTGGCGCAAGTTCCTCCAGCCAGTAGTCACAGGGCTCGTGGCCCTCATGGCGGCGGGCGTGGGCTACCTGCAATATCTCCAGCGTGCGGACGGGGAGAAGCGCGACTCCCGCATATCCGTGCTGGAGGTGCAGTACACGCGATTACGGATATGGGCAAAACGCGGGATGGACAGCCCCGTGTCTGCAAGAACCTCACGCTCGAACTGGTTTAGTCCGTTTCGCATGATTTCGCCCTATCGCATAGTTTAAGTCCCCACTCTACGGTTTTTCTAAACTCATCCAGTGACATCTCCCGCATGATTTTCTCTGCCTCAGCATCGCCACTTGCTCTCATCCGACATATCTCGTAAGCCCTCAGCGCCTTGATCTGCTTCCTGTACATCTCCTCGGCGTACTGGAGCTTATTCGTAGCAAATCCTGCACCCTTCCTGTAGGAGTACACCTCCGCCGCAAGGTCTGCACATTTAGCTCTAGTAACCCACAGCGTCTTCTCTAGCTGTTGGGCTTCCTCCACACGGACGAAGTCGCCCCACTCGGTGTGGAGTACGTTGAACCGGCTATTCTCTTTCTTCAGTTCTGATATACTACTCATGGTTCCTTCTTCAGCGGGCAGTCGCCGTTGATCTGGTGTATGCATCCGAAGGCATAGCAGTTGTCCGAGAACTGCTTCCCCGGCCTATCGCCATACGGGCACTTGAACTTCTTTTCCCTAGTTTCTATCTTCATTGTCGTTTTCCTCACACATGCAGGGACGCTTGTCGATTTTACACAACCACTCCCAAGGTGTCCAGTGTGGCATAAATACACCAATTTTTATAAATCGCTGACAATTAGGGCAGCTTCGACAAACTCTAGGTATGTTTGCATCTATCATTGTCATTCTCCTTGAAGAGCGAATCCGCAAACTCCGACACGAGCCTGCACACGAAGTACTTGAACCCGTCCTTCTCGCGGACAAAGTACTCTACGGGAATCCGGATCTCCGACTGCCTGCCCATGTCACGGTTTATGTACATCATGCGGCACATGGTGCAATTCCTATATATGTCCGACTCCCTATAGACGTACAGCACGCCACCCATGAAGCCGTGGTACTCGTAGTGGACATCGGGTTGCTCGACACGCTGGCACTTGCACCCCCCTATCTCGGGCGGCAGATTTAGGTCCCCACGAAAGTCGCCTAGATGCTTCCTACCGGCAGCACGCCATATAGCCATCCCGCCTGCGTCCTTTCCGTTGTCCCGGTCGTAGAGCGTAGTGTCGATGGCATCGGGATATTTGCCGAAGTCGGTCTTGATGACTCTCCCCTCGAGGTAGTCCACATACATCCCCTGCGTGAGGACGATGCCCGCCTCAACGCTGTCCATGCGATGGCTCGAATCGTACTGGAGTTTACCGAGCCCTTGGGGCTTGGCTGCATTGAATAGGGCGGCGAGCGCCTCGGGCTTTGTGAGTCCTTGTAGTTCAATCTTGCTCAAATCAATCCTCCGGTTCGTATGCCTTGCAAAAATGCTCTTTAGGGTCATTCTTCATAAACTGGCTAGGCTCCTCGCTCTCGTACCTGTCGAAGGGACAGCCATCAAAAACGCAACGGGAACAGGAGTCCTGGTGCTTGCAGTATTTATAATCATGTGGCATTGGATGCCTCCTTGTTCTTCCAAGCGGCATATTCGTAGAACACTTGCCGATAGTGGTCCAAATATTCCTTTACTTCCTTCTTGCTCCTGAACTCGAACCCCGAGGGACCCGGACGGACGAAGATGTCCCGCTCGTACAGGCGGTTGCAGGCAAAGGCGACTGCGATATACTCGTCAGGCAGATCCCGGAAGCCGTAGACCTTGCGCCACATCTTCTTGGCGAAGTACTCCTCGCGGTAGAGGTCGAAGAGGAGGTCAAGCAAAAGCTGGATAGTATCATTCATAATGCCATGTCCCATTGGAGAGTCTCTGCAGGCGTCCGCCCGCCCATACTTCAAGAACTCCCGTTTTCTGGTCTTCGCCTATCACCTTCCACTCGGTATAAGTGGTGCATTTGCTACCGCTACATACGACGAGCGCATTGTGCCACATGGCCGGACCGCATACCGAAAAGTACACGGCGAATATCGCTACAATCGCTAACCCGACGCACATCAGAATTGTTGACAATCCAGACGTTTCCTGATTACGGAATTTTCCTCGGTTTATCATGAACTTTGTTTCCCATGAACTGACCGGGTCACCCGATTTCTTCAGCGAACCGCCCGCCCAGATGTCGTCGTTATTCATGCGTAACCTCGTTTGTTAATTGATGTTCTCATCTATTCTTCCTCCAGTTTCCCTAGTTCCTTAAATATGCTGTCAAAACCGCAGGTAACGATATAGTCCGTTTATCTTATGTTCTTCACCTTGTAGACTTACTTGCCCGCAATCCGTGCAGACGCGGTTGAACTCTTCCATGCTGAATCTTTTATTACTCATCTTTCCTCCTTGAACGGGGGCTTTTTGTAGTCCATGAACTGGTCGTAGAGGAGGTGACCGATGGCCACTATCCTGCCGTCCTTGAGCACGGCGCGGAGGGGCTTGCCCGCCAGGTCGCCCCAGTGCTTTACCTCGGCGAGCTGCATAATGCGCAGGATGGCCGTCATGCCCTTATCCCAACCTTCTATGTACGAATCTCTCCCGTCATTCGTAAGCATCTCCGTACCGAAGCAGATTCCGCCGAAAACGACTCCACCGACGGGCAGCTTGAGCGTAATGTACACGGAGGGGCCTTCCTCGGTAGAAATATCTGCGCTCTTGATAATAGCGTTTACGATATCGCACCCCGTCTTGATGTATTCCCGTTCAAGTTCATTCATGCCTGTATCTCCTCAATATATTCCATAACTGCCGCAAGCCCTTCCTCGGGTGTACTGAACGCCTTGCGGAAACTGCCAACGGCCACGTAGTTGAAATCGCCGATGTACGCATAGACGCTGCCCTCGTACTTAATGCGCAACCCGTGAATATTGAACGTATTCCCGCCCTCCCCGCGGACGGACATCGGCGGGAGGCTGACGTTTATTTCGTTATATGAGAAGTGCAGCCCCTCGTAGCAGAACTGCACGATGGCGGAACAGGGCGTACCCTTCTCGTCATAGATGTAGATCTCGTAGGTAGTGTTGTATTTATCAACTTCGTATTTCATAACACCCTAAATATAACCAATATTCCACGAGAAAACACATCCGTAAGAAATAAGTAAGAAAAATTATCCGATGAGTACCGTAGGTGTATTCCAGGGCGTAGTGCCAACCGGTCGGATGGAGAGACCGAGCGTGAACGCCATGTGTATCCAGAACCGGGTAGCAACATCGTCCCAGCACCACAGGTAGAACCGCGAGCCGTGTTTCTTTATGAACTCCTGCACGAGCATGCGCCCGTAGCCCTTCGTCCCCACTGCCGTGTCCACGTCGCCGACGTGCCATACGTGGTGCACGCCTGGGGCGACCGTGTTGCGGATGTAGCGGCACGTGAGCACGCCGTAGAATCTTTTGTTGTCGTGTATGACTAGGGACTCAAACGGGTAGCGCCTGCTGCCTTTCTGGAAGGACTTGCGGAATAGGTCGGACTTGAACGTACCCTTCAAGGAGCGTACGAGGCGCTTGGCCTCGCCCCAGTCACGGATCCATGAGTACTGCATCAGCGCTTCCTACGCCTACGCTTCTGGGGGAGCACGGTGCTCGGGAAGGTATCGTCCATGTACTTGTCTATAGCGGCCACGTCCCCGTCCGCGATGAGGTCTATGAGGGTGGGTGCATCCGCCATGAACGCCCGAGCAACGTCCTTCAGCACCTCGTCCGGCACGTCCACGTTCTCGGCGTAGAAGCGGTCGTCGATGAAGCTGGCAACCCTGTCCACGTCCGTAAGCAGTTCCAGCCCCGGAATAGAGCGGTTGCCTGCTCCCCAGTGCAGTTGCAGCGTGGTGCGCTTGATTTTCGGGGCGTTGCCGCTAAGAACCTTGTCCTCGTGCAGTTCCTTGAGCAATGACCTCAGCTTACCCTTCTCGTGGTTCGTGAGGTTGTTCACGTCGCCGTAATTCGCCATATAGTAGAGGAATCCCCACCACTCGACGATGTTGCGGGTCTGCTGGACGAGCTTCGCCTCCATCTGGGGCTTGTGGTACGCCATCTCGTTCACGGGCTCGTATAGCTGCATATCGTGTACGGTTATTCTCATCCTCGTTTCAGTCCTTTGCGGGCATAGAACCGATGTACGCATTCCGCTATTTCATCGTTGGACATCAGGCAGAGGGCCTCGTACCGGTTCCCCTTGAAGCCTCTATGTTTCTGCTTTACCCGGCTCAGTATATCCTTGTGGAACGAGTTATTTGCAAATAGGCTGGAAAATCCGGGGATGCCACCGTTCAGTACGGCCTGCTTGTCGGACAACACCTCGCGCAAATATGCTTTCTCGCTAGTGGCAGGGTTTAGATAGGTCACGCCCCAGGAGCTCCCGTAGTTCATATATGGCTTGGCCACGCTCTCGGGATCGAAGGATTCCGCATCCTGCACGTCCTTGAGCTGGCTACGGATAGAGGCCTTCACGCCATGCGAGCGTGCCCGCAGGGACGACTTGATGTGCATGGCGCAGGGGTTCACGTGGGAATGTACTCTCTCGGTCTTGCTCATATAACTATCCTGGAACGTGGATGACCTCGAGGACGGGGAGCGTGTCCAGCAGGTCCTCCGCCGAGACCGCCCACATATCCTCGCCAGCATCCGCCAGTATCCTCTGCGACTTCTCGAGATCCGCTTTCCACATGGGCGGGAGCTCGTTCAGTTCGTGCTCCGTATAGAGGTCCTCGATATTGTAGACCACGTGCTTCGCCCACTTGACATCGCCATCGCGGGACTCGTCCGCGTTAATCTTCTTGCGGAACTCGTCATAGTTCTTGAATGTGCCCAAGATATGGAGGTAGTCCTCATACGACCTGAATCCGTAGACACCCTTACGTACCTCATCCTCAAGACCGAGCCTGCGGATATAATGGAATCCGTCAGGGCACTCCTTCTGGATGTCGCACTGCAGGAAGGTCTGGGCATACTCAAACGGGATAGGATAACCATTGTACTTCTTGAACAGGTGCTCAACCGCACCGCTCGCCTCCACCCAGTACCACTTGTCGAAGTCCGCAATGTCGGACTTGATAATCATGGCAACGGCTTCCCTGTAGTCGGGATGCGTATGGACACCAGCGATACCGCTAATCTTGGAACCGCCTTCGCGGTTGTCGTACACGGCGCAGGCCGCTATGTTCCCGGCATCGTCCACCACATGTTTTATCTCGGGGCAACGGCCCTTCTTCACGGCCTTACGGCCAATACCCCTCCACTTGCCAAGCCCGCGGTATACGTACTCGGCATCTATGAGGGCCGTAGTCCTATCTATTACGGACATTACGTCATCATACGTAGTGTATTGTATCAATTTCAAGGACATGGAAAATCCTCCATCCTAAATATATTTAACGTGTTGCTATAGCGCAACTTACATTTTGCTTATTTCTGCGGGAGGCGGAACGGGACGCTCTCTGCGTCCATCTCGCCCCACACCTCTTCCAGCGACTCGTGGGCCACCTCGCAGAGGTCGTCGAACGTTATCTCGTCCTTCCCTGACAACAGCAGATTCTCGAGCACCCTGTCCTCAAACCGGTACCTGCCGGGAATGCCAAACGACGTATATTCTATCTCGGCATAGTTCGGCGAAATCTTAACTTTGTGCTTTCTCAAGCAGCCTCCTTATACACCTTGAACGTCCTTTCCCAGGCATAGCGGAACGCCTCGTCCATGAGTTTTTCAAGGCCCTCGTCCGTGAGCGCCCCGTTGTCCACGACTACCACGGCGTCCATGATGGACCCGCACTGGAACCCGTACTTCTTGCGTATGTATATCATCGCCCCATACATCAAGTTGTCCTCGATGCCGAATATCTCCGTTCCCACGGGGTCGCCTATCTGCGATAGATACGCCCCGCGGAGCTCGTTGTACCGGCGCACGTAGGCGTCGTAATAGTAGTCGCGTGTACTGCCCGAGAGTTCCTCGCGACGGCAGCGGTGGCTGGCGTAGTCCCTGGCCGTGGGCTCGAAACAGATGCGGTTCACGTCTATCTTGAAGTCCCTGCGCTCGTCCTTCGGGAGGGGCTTGCCGTAGACCTTCTCGTAGAGGTCGCAGGCACGGTCGGACACGTACTCGCCCCGACTCACGCAGGCGTTCAGCACGTGGATGGAGGCCTTGCGGTCATATATCTTGTAATTGCCCTTACCATAGGCGGTATCAAGGTAGATTTGGCGCTCCGAGCCCTCCCAGTGCCCGCGGCGCTTGAACTTGCGTCCGCGCTCGTCCTGTTCCACGTAGTCGGCAGTATGCGCCTTCATGCGGGAGAGCAGGGACGTGGCGCGGTAGCCCGCCCCGGTAACGATGTTGTTATGGCTCGTGTGCACGTTCATCCGAAGCGAGCCGTGGAAGGCGGGATCGGCGGTTATCGCGTTGTGCTCCTCTATGAGCTTGATGTTGTCGCGGTACAAGGGGCTATTCTCGATGTAGATGGCCTTGACGAGGGCGAAGAACTCGCGGGCGTTCTTGAGGCCGAGGGTGGTGTAGGCGGTGGGGCAGATGCGCACCTTCTTGCCCACCTTGCACAGCTTAATCAAATCGGACAATATCCTGTTGGCGGACTTGGACTTGCGGGCCTTCTTGTTGGCGGTAGCAACCGCCTTCTTCTGCACCTCGGCACTGTCCGTAGTGTGCTGCCAAGCCTTCGTATAGGGCAATCGACCTTCCTCTCGTAGCGTAGCGAAGAAGGCCTTGGCACGGGCCGTATCCACATAGAACTTGCGGGCCTTTAGTTTCGGGATGTAGTTGGCATTGTCAGCGGGGACGAGGAACTCGTTCTCTACAAGGAACACCTCGTGATTCAATACGGTAGTGTGATCCGCAGGCTTACCCCTTAACGACAAGGATTCCCGCAATTTAGGATTATGCGTAGAAAGCGTTATGGGAATATTGTTGCCATCCTTATCCTTTGTAGTAAGGCTTAGGCAATAGTCCAGTAGCGTGCAGGAATTCCGAAGGGCATCGCCACGTAAATGATATCCCTTACGGAACAACATATGAGAATAGCGTTTCTGGAAACCTAGGGACTCATCCGACCTCGGACGGCTGTCCGGTACTGCGTAATCCTCAAATTTAAAACCTTTTCGTCTCAAAATAGTTATCCCCCTTGCTGCTGGATAACTAAGCAGCAAGGGGGACCTATTGCCAAACTCAATATAGTTATCCAACAACAAGAAAAAACTTGATAGTGCGTAGGAATTAACTATAGGGCAAACAGGATTCCTACAAGTATAAATATATATAATAAAAAAACCGCAGTCAAGCCCCTTTTTACGGGGGGGGTTTGGAAATTAGCCTAATTTGGTCTTATTTTCGGGACATAAATGGTGATTCTGCGCTAATTTCGCCAAAAACGGGTCAATTTAGCCCTAAATAAATTCCCCCTATGGACACCGGGATGAGGGGGGAGGGGGCTGGCGTGTGTGGTGGTTGCACTATACTGGTGGTACGGAGGTGCGGGCGCAAGATGGGTAGAGGATGAGAGCAGTTGTTACGGGATGGGAGGATTCCTGCGGGAGGACGGCTGTGGCTGCACGGCAAAGGTGCCTGAAACTGGGGTGGAAGCTGACTGGCGAGCTGCTTGGTGTGTGGATATGACGCCGCACACGTGCTGGATGACGTATGATGCGGGTACGCTACGACTTATACGGGATGGCATTGTTCCTGGCGGAATGAGCGTGCAGGGATGCCGCTATGTGGCTTGGACACGGCTGGGGATCGAGTTCCGGTGTAGGGATACGGGAGCGCAGGTGGCAGACAAGGGCGCTTGAGGTTGTGACTTTGAAGGATAGCGGGATGCGGGTCAAGGATATTGCTGGGGGTGTCGCATCAGTGCGTCAGTGCGTTACTCAAGAAGGGGGCGGATCCGGTTGAAGCCGTGATTTTTTTTGTTTTTTTTATTATTTCTTTATTACGATTGCTCTAACCGCAGAAAATTTTTTTATTTTTTTGGTCGGAGGTGATCTATGTCCATCAAGATTAAGGTAAACGAAGCCCGTCCTATGTACGAGATGAGCAACAAGCGGAAATTCCAGACGGGCCTTCCCGTAAACATATGGATAGACGAAGGGGGGTGGTACGCGGGTCACGCCAAGCGCATCAAGTTCCAACTCAACCACGCCGACCGCATGGCGAACCAACCGAGCGCCTCCATGACCCTTGATGGCGAGCTGGTGCTGGATACGTACGACAAGTCCGTTTCGGAACTTTCTAAGGCGGATATCCGAGCCGTCTCCAACTTTGTGAAGAACAACGCATTTGCACTGGACAAGATTGCGGACGAAGAAATCTATATGGACACCTTCGACGAGTTCATGATTAGGGGTGGAGAACCTGCTACGGCGGAGCAGATAGCGTTTGCCCGCTCGGAGATCGCGAAGCGGATTAGGAAGTGAGGATTGTATGAAACTTGAGGAAATGGCGTTTGACCGCAAGAGCATCATGGACGAGGCCAAGGCGCAGTTCCTGCCCCTGCTAAAGCATTGGGCGTTGGTTCGCTATGCCGTAAAGTTCGATCCCGAGTGTCATTTCCTGGACCACTGGAAGGACGAGGTGGTTGCGGCCATTTGGAATGTTGGGATGATGGAATTGAAGAAAGGGAATCGGCGCGATACGGTAAAGAAGGCAATCAACGAGATGTACTACACTAACATGCAGGTGCAGAACAAGTCGTATGTCCGGGTATTCGATAAGTTGCAGGAAAAGGAACACGTCACGTTCGACTCGTCCGAGTTCGATACGGCCTTCAAGGCGGACCTGCCCAGGATTATATCCGCCATGGCGAGCGGCGACTACGATGCCGCATGGGCGTACGTGGATAGCATCCACTAGAAAAACTCCTTACTTTTTTCTTACATTTGTTCTATCCCCTTGAAGATTTGTTATATTACGGTTAAACAAAACCACACAACAAGAGGATAGCACGATGCACTTCTACGAAATCAACTACATGGTGAAGGATCCCGAGACGGGCCTCATCGACGACATCTCCATCAAGGCCCCCGACTACAACCGGGCCGTCTGCAAGTTCAACGCCCTCGGGCTCCACCTCTGCGCGGACGACGACATCACGCTCGCCGAGTTCGAGTACGACGGCAGGGAGTTCCATACGATCTCCATCAGGCACTCCTGGGAATACCCCGATAGAAGGCTCCCCTGCGTCATCTACG
>Ga0265300_10003923_pt1 | contig 12012 bp, 13 predicted proteins | sample AusTroGonzalo_MG_FD_193482 | JGI IMG/M metagenome (GOLD analysis project Ga0265300, IMG submission 193482) | Bovine rumen microbial communities from tropical cattle in Woodstock, Queensland, Australia - Gonzalo_03 | ecosystem: Host-associated > Mammals > Digestive system > Stomach > Rumen ... | reverse complement strand
CCAAAAGCACATCTGTCAAATTGCCATTGGCAGAAGCCACTACCACCGGGGTAAACCCTTCCTGATAGCGCGCTTTAATTAAATCTGCCGCCATTAATAATTTTTGTTTATTGGCTAGCGTATTGCCGCCAAATTTCATAATACAAATCGGTCGCATAGTTAATCCCAATTTTTACGCAATTTTTTAATTGCCTTTTTTACCTCGGGTTTAAGAGTCGGAGAAACCAAATCTACAAACAATTTTCCGTCCAAATGGTCCACTTCGTGCTGGAACGCCTTGGCCAACAGGCCGCGGGCACGCACAGTGCGCTGGGTACCGGTTTCGTCTAAAAACCGCAACGTCACATCCGTGGCTCTTTTCACTTCCGCCCACAATCCCGGCAGTGAAAGGCACCCCTCTTCTTCCAGTTTTTCCCCTTGCATGGCGATAATTTCGGGGTTGATAATCACATACCGTTTATACCCCGCTCCCTCTTCTTCCGATTCCGGAATTAAAATGAGCGCCAAACGGTAATCTAACCCTATCTGGTTGGCGGCTAACCCCACACCGTGTACGGCTAAGCACGTTTCTTCCATATCTTTAAGCAATTTGGGCAATAAGGGGGCAATGGTATTGAAATCTACCGGTTTTAATTTTTGACGCAAAATCGATTCACCGTATTTGGTAACGCGTAATACCGCCATATTATCTACTCCTTTCCGGCGCGTGCCAGACATGCTTGCAAGGCTTGTTTCAACCGCTCCTGTACATCCGTTTGCAACGCGGCCAGTTCCTCTATAAATTCAGGCGTAAATGTGGCTGCCAATGCTGCCAAAAAACGCAAATGTTGTTGGAAATAAGCCGGCTTTTTGGGTGAAGCAAAAACACACATGAGTTGAATGGCATGCCCTGTCTCGGGGTCTACCAGCGGTTGACGCAAAAAAGCGGCGGACGCGCAAAGAGAGTCTATTTCGTCCAACCGGATATGCGGCAACGACAACCCCGTCTCTAACGCGGTACTGCCTGCCTTTTCCCTTTCTGCAATTTGCTCGGTGATATCCTCAACGGATAAAGCACCTAACTGCGCACCCATCTGCCGCACTAACCGCCCAATTAAAGCCCGCTTGCTGGCGGCTTTAGGCAAGACACAAACGGCAGGGGTAAAAAGAACTGTTTTACTACTTAGCTGTGCTTTCATAACGTATATTTTATGTTACCAAAAAAATCTGTCTGCTGGCAAGCCGTCAGAAAAGTATTTTATTCCGCCGCTAAAAAAGATAAAATGCTAGTATGAACGACACCGATTTGGACACGCTGGTCCACACATTTTGTGACGGACGAACACCGGGAAAACAAGATTTCAACGCTTCCAAGATGTACTCTTTATTGGAAGAGCCTTTTACATTATGGTGTTCCTTCCACGCGCCGGCCGACCAAGCCGTTTATGAATCCAACCGCTATGAAGTGATGAAAGTCCGCTCCGACCGCCGATCGCGCGATGAGTGGATCCGCACGCAATACCCCCAAGCGGTGTTTATTTCCGCGCAGGAAGAAGCCGACCGCTTTACACAAACTTTACAGCAAATGGCCGCGGGGGCGTCCGCTATTGTGGATGGCGTATTGTGGAATCTGCCTAACAATATATATGGTGGCGTGAACCTGCTGGTGCGGGAAGATACCGCTCCCAGCCGTTTCGGGCCCTACCACTACCGCCTGTGTCAGTTCAAGCGTGCGCACGATTTAAAAGAACATTATGCTTTGCAAGTATGCCTGCTCAATAAAATTTTGGCGGCTATCCAACAATACACGCCGGAAGCAGTCTGCGTTTATTTGAAAGGCCGCACCGAGCAGGTAAACTATCTCTCCCATACCGAACGCCTTTCTAACGAGTTAGATTTTTGGCGTAATATCCGCGATGGCATTGCCCAACCCGAAGCCCATAAACCGCCCAAGGCCGCTTCGGCTCCGTGGCGCATATATGCCAACAAATTACTTTTCCAAACACATGATTTACAACTGCTGCCCGAATTAAGTGCCCAAATGCGCCAGTGCCTTAAAATTTGCGGTATCCGATCCATTGATGATGTAGCCGCTACTCCGATAGACACGCTGCGTACTATTTTGGAAGAACCTTATGCCACCCATGCTTATTGTACGGCACAAGCTTACGTACATCAAAAGCCGGTACTGCGCGAAGCGGGTTGTTTCCCGCCACCGGTAAAAAAACGAAATTTATATTTTGATTTTGAAGCCACCGAAATTTTCGGAAAAGATAATTCTTCCTTTGTCTATTTAATAGGTATTTGGGACAAAGAAGAAGACAAATACGTACGTTTTGTGGCCCGCACTGCGGAGCAGGAAATTGATATTTTCGAACAGTTTTACCATTATGTAGCCGACTTTGAAAATACCATTCTTTACCATTGGACCGATTACGAAGTACGCAAAATGCGTAAAATGGCTTCCGCGCATCCGGAACATGCGGAACATCTGCACGCATTATGTAATTGCTGTTACGATTTGAAAGTAGCTGTCAACCGTGCATTTTATTTGCCGGCACCCAGTTTTTCTTTAAAAGCCGCTGCACCCGCATTTGGTTTCCAGTGGCGACAAGACGATTGCGGTGCTATGGATAGCATGGTCTATTTCAACAACTGGCTGAAAACCGGTGATGATGAATTATTAAATAAAATACTTATTTATAATGAAGACGATTGCAAAGCCATGTTGTATTTGGAAAACAAATTAAAAGAATCTACCGTTATACAGGTGCCTTTATGAAACAGGAAATGCTCGCCTTGCAAGAAGCTCTGGAAAAAGCCGCCGCTATTGTGCGCCGCAAATTCGGCAAAGTAGGATACCAACTAAAAGCCAAAGCCAATTTAGTAACCAAAGCTGATTTAGCCAGCCAACAGGCCATTTTGTCCGTACTGAAAAAACGCTGTCCGGAACATGATTTTCTGGCCGAAGAAAACGGCCGCAAAAACACCGGTTCTGCATATACATGGGTAATCGATCCGATTGACGGGACTACCAATTTTGCACACACTTTCCCCCAATGCAGCGTGTCCATTGCTCTTTTTTATAAAAATACGCCTGTGTTGGGCGGCGTCACTAACCCGATTACAGGCGAAACTTTTTTGGCACAAAAAGGCAAAGGGGCTACGCTCAACGGGAAAAAGATTCACGTATCGTCCACTAAAAAACTGGCCGATTCGCTCCTTGTCACCGGGTTTGCCTACGACCGCTTTAACCGCTTGCCGCCGTTATTGGACCGTTTCGGACGGTTTTTAAATTCCTGCCATGATGTGCGCCGCCTGGGTTCTGCCGCGCTGGACTTGTGCTGGGTGGCGGCCGGACGGTTGGACGGCTATTGGGAAGAAGCTCTTAACCCATGGGATGTGGCGGCCGGGACACTCATTTTACAAGAAGCTGGCGGGAAAATTACTGATTTTTACGGGAAAAAATATACTACAATAAATCAATACGGAAAGGAAATCTTGGCTAGCAATACTTATATACATCCGCAGTTGTTGCGGGTGATGAAGCCCACACTTTCCGCAGTACCCAATAAAAAATAGCGAGGTTATTATGGCTGTAAGCGTCGTGAAACAATACAGTGTTTTTTTAACCAATGAGCCGGGCGCTTTATCTCAGTTTGCCAGTCTGCTGGCTCGCGAAAAAATAAGTATTATTGCCACCGCACAAGGAGTGCGTTACGATGCTTCCATTTTGCGCTTGGCCGTACGCTACGAAGACGAACTTAGCCACATTTTAACACAAGCCGGTTTCACCAGTATCAAAACGGACGCTATCTGCATTGAAGCAGCTGACCATTTGGGGTTGGTACGGGATATCGGGCACGTGCTGGGTGAACAAAAAATCAACATCACCAGTATTTACGGTGCCGTAACCGCTGACGGAAAAAGCCGTTGGATTTTAACGGTAACGGATTTAACAAAAGCCCTTAACTTGCTGGAATCTTCCGGACTTTTTCAGGAATAATTGTATTCCTTTCCACATCTGATAATTGTATTTTAACAATGATAAAACCCCCGCAAATACTTGCGGGGGTTCTCTTTTGAAAAAACATTTATTTCCGTAACGACTTCATTTGCTTTTTCCACTCTTTTTTGGCGGCTTTATATTTCTTTTTGGCCTCACCGGAAAGCAAATCTTCTACCCGTTGTGCTTTGAGTGCGGGCAGGTTGGCCTCATCGGCAAGAATTTTATTTTCCCACTGCTCCAAATTAGCCTTTTCATCAGCAATGCGGGCTTTGACATATGCCATTCCCTCATCCACGCTCTGCGACACCAATTCCGCTAATTTTTCTTTGATAGCCGTCTGTTTTTCTACCGAAGCTTTATGATATTCTTTCACCAAGCGGCGGATTTGTTTGCGGCGGGCCTTAAAGGCTTTTTTCTGTTCAGCCCGCGTCTGTTGCACCGATTGAGCCGTAGCAGTAACCGTTTCCGTCGGTGTTGAGGCAAACACACCAATAGACAAGCAGAAGATACTTAATAAAAGTAAATACTTTTTCATTTTTTCTCCTTAATCAAGCGATGTATCCCGCACACCGGCTTCCGCGAACCCTTTGGCACGCAACTTGCAGGAATCGCAATGTCCGCACGGTTTAATGCCCCCGGAATAACAACTCCAAGTAAGGTCAAATGGTACTTGCAATTTGGCGGCCATTTTTACAATTTCCGCTTTGCTCAGGCGCATGAGCGGGGCTATCACTTCTATCCCTTCGCGCACACCGCGGGCTGTACCGCGATTCAAGGCTTGCTCAGCCGCTTTGAAAAATGCCGGGGTACAATCGGGGTAACCCGAAAAATCAACCGCGTTCGGACCGGCAATAATAGCGTTCGCACCGATACTGTCTAATAATGATCCCGCCAGCGACAAAAACACTAAATTTCTGCCAGGCACATAAGTAGACGGAATTTCTTGGGAAGCAATTTGTTCCACAGGCACGTCCGGTATTTCTTTTGATTTATCTACCAAAGAACTAGTCTTGAGCCACGGCAAATCCAAGGTGATGATATGTTGTTTAATACCTAGTTTGCGGGCAATCATCTGTGCGGAAATAACTTCGCGATCATGACGTTGCCCATACTGGATAGTCAAGGCTTCGCACTCATACCCTTCTGCTATCGCCCAATACAAACAAGTCGTTGAATCTAACCCACCGGAAAACAACACAACTGCTTTTTTGCCCGTTTGGTCGTTTTTGGTGATAGGAGCAACCGGTGCAGCAGGTGTAACAACCGGCTCCTGCGGTTGAACAGACAACGATTCGTTGGCTGACAATTTCACTTCGGCTTCAACCGTCTTTTCCTCCGGCTGTTCTTCTTTCTCCGAGAAAACCTCCTCTATATCCGTTTGCGCAGATTGGGAAAGTGAGACGGAAGATGTACGGACCGATTCCTGTTCTGTTATTTTTTCTTCCGTTTCCGGCTTAGAAATGCTCAGTGTTTCTTTCGGCTCGGGAGCACGCACCGGCTCCGTTTCTTTGGGCGCCGCTTCCGGCTCGGAAGTCTGCTCGTTATGTTTGGCGGCTACTTCCTTGGCCGTTTTTTCAACGGTCTGTTCCAATTTTTTGGCCCGCGTGGCCATTTTCTTGAAAAAGCCTTTTAACACGTCCGCTGCCGATGAAGTATTTTCCGGTTTCGGTTCTTCCACTCCGGGAATCTTAAACGGATCCGATTCTTGCCCCCCCCCCACATCCATTTGTTCCATAAGTTGCAAATCAATATGGCAAGTCTTGGCCAGCGTTTCTTCTACACTGTCCTCGTTTTGGGCGGCCAAATTAGCAACGCCTTGCTCTCCCAACCATTCGGCCGGAGCCTGTCCTTTTTCATTAAAACCGACCAAGTATTCATCCGTTGTAAAAACGAGCCGCGGCACTACCGGCAAACTGTCAATACCGAAAGCTAATTTCGAGTCTTTAGCTGCTGTTTTGGGAAAAGCTCTCTCAAATTCCATCGGGCGCATGCTGTTATTATAATCATCCACCGCTTGTTCCGGGGAGCCCGCAAACTGCAACTGATCACGCAAAGCTTGGGTGCAAAACCCATCTTCCACTTCATCAGGTGAATTAAATGCAGCTATCGGCACAAGCAAAACGTCTTCCGTTTGTTCACGCAGCAAATCGGTTAAAGCATGAAAATTGCAAAATCCGCCTAAAAACACCCGTTTCGCTTGGCGTGTTCTCCACAAAATATCATTAAATGTTTCATCGGCTAGTAATACGGCGGCCTTTCCACCCGTGCCGGATTTGCTCGCCAAAAAAGGAGAATTGCTTTGATAAGAAACGGATAATTTCGTTTTCGAAAAGACATCTCCGGCTCGCTTGGCCAAATTTTCGGCAACAGACGGTTCTTTACAAAATAATACCGCCGGCTTACGGTTGTGCAACAAAGCACATGCTGTGGTAGACGTGCACAGCACATCTACTAAGACCACCACTCCCGTCCATTGGGAGCATTCACCTTTTGTTCTAGCTATCAGTACGCTCATTTAAAATCCCCAATACTTCAAAATCTTCTATGGCCTTTTCATCGGCTTCGGTTAGATTATCCACATATTTAATTGCATAAATAATCAACGTCACGCGCGGCTCGGTTGCTCCGTCCTCGGCACTGTTGTACTGGCCGATTTGAATGGCGTCCGCCCCTTTAGAAGCTGCAATTTTACGTGCTTTTTCCACTCCCATAAGTAGCTCTTGGCGGTCCGGTTTTAAATTCTTAATGCGTAAAAGCCCCAAATTTCCGTAAGGCCGTTTGACGTCTTTGCGTCCACTTACGATTTCAATATTTTTAGCCTTTGTCGGAGGGAATTCAGGCCCTATCGGGATCCAATCCACATTGTTTTGCTCTAACGTAACACATCCGAACATACATAAGCAGGCTATTGCCATTATTATTTTTAATTTCATTTTTTCTCCTTTTTGCCTTGTGCCGCCAATTGTCCACACGCCGCCAAAATATCATTTCCCATGCTTTTGCGTATCGTTACACCAATACCCATGCCTTTTAGGCCAGCAGCAAAATCTTTGACAATGCGGTCTTCCGTTCGTTCGCCACGGCCCAAATTACAGGCAATCAAATTTACATGTAACAGATAATTGCCTTTAATAGAATAAATCCAATCTGCCAATTTGCGGATATGCTCGGGGCGGCTGTTTACATTTTCAAGCACCGCATATTCTAAAAACACCTGGCGGCCGGTCATGGCAATATATTCTTCCAAGGCTTTTTTCAAATCATCTAAATCAAATTTACGGTTAACCGGCATAATTTTGCTGCGTTGCGCGTTATCAGCATTATGCAGAGAAACGGCCAAATTTGCTTGCGGCAAATCTACGGCCAGTTTATGCAGCTTATCGGCAATGCCTGAAGTGGAAACAGAAATATGACGCGCACCGATGTTCAGGTAATCAGGATTAGATAATTCCCTCGCAGCTTTTACTACGGCCGTATAGTTGAGTAGCGGCTCTCCCATTCCCATAAAGACTACACTACTGATGCGTTCCCCCAGTTTTTCTTTCCGCACATACTGGTACCAAAACAACACCTGGTCCGCAATTTCTTCGGCGGTCAAATCGCGCTTAAAACCCATTTTGCCCGTACTGCAAAATGCACAATGCAGCGAACATCCCACTTGGCTGGACACACATACACTCCAACTGTCCTGCGGTTTTAATAATACGGTTTCAATCTGCAATCCGTCGGATAATGTGAGTAATGCTTTGGCGGCACGATCTTGTTGGGAACAAATAATTTTCTCAACCGTAAAAGATAAAATCGGTTTTTCTGCCTGTAAACGGGCACGCAACTCTGCCGGCAAAGAGGAAGCTTCTTCCCAAGAAGAAATACCACGGCGATAGATAGCTTCGCGCACTTGGGTAATACGGAACGTCGGCAAACCGGAATCTTTAATAAATTGTTTAATCGTTTCAAACTGCATAATAACACCTTGGCATAGATTAGTTGTATTGTACCATTTTCTGAATATACGCGTACGGGTTTTATAGTATAAAGTTGTAAAACATGAAAAGATACGCTTTTTTTTGTATAATACCAGCACCATGAGTGAAGACATCAAATTCAGTACCGCCGGCTTTCGGGCCGTTACGGCGGGCGGACTTACCGCCCAGGTTGTACAGCGTTTAGCCTACGGGATTTCCGAACATATTTTGGAACATCCCTTCTATGGTTTTGAAGGAACCGGATACCGCAAACAGTGCCAGGCCCAAGGCAAAAAATTTAAAAAGCCTTTGGTATTGGTAGGGTTTGATACTCGTTTTTTATCTAAACAACTAGCCTACGTGGCCGCCAATGCCTTAGTACAAAACGGCATTTCCGTACGCGTAGCCGAATTTCCGTTGCCTACGCCCGTAGCCGAATGGGCCGTATTGCAAGAATGTGCCGTCGGTGCCATTGTAGTCACCGGTAGCGAAGCGCCGTATTATGTCAACGGGCTGAAATGGATTTCCTACTACGGCGGCATTGCCAACAACGAAATCGTACAGGATATTGAGGCCCATATTCCCGCCCCCTCTGCTCCTATTTTAAAGACATCTTCCACTGACTTCGGTGCATTAAGTGCAGCGGCTGTGGTAACCAAGGATTTACGCAAAGGATATTTGGCTTGGCTGGACAAAAAATTAAATGTAAAAGCCATCAAAAAAGCCAAATTAAAAATCGCTGTGGATCCGTTGTTCGGAACAGCTAAAAATTATTTCCGTGATTTTCTGGAAAAACACAATGTTACCGTGGAAGGTATTCATGAAAGCGATGATGCGCTCTTCGGCGGCGTGGTACCCAATGCCGGGCCGGTCAGTTTGACGGAACTAAAAAAACTGGTGTTAGCCAAAAAGATGCATTTAGGTATTGCCTGCAACCCCGATTGTGATAAATTTGGCTTAATTGACGCCGAAGGGAACTGGATATCCCCCAATGAAATCGCCCCGATGTTACTGGACCATTTGGTCCGCAACAAAAAACTGACGGGCCGCGTCTGCCGCAGTGTTATTTCGTCCCATTTAATCGACCAAGTGGCCAAAGCCAATAACCTGATGTTGCGGGAAACACCCGTCGGGTTTAAATACATCACCGAACTGATGACCACCGGCCAATACTTGATGGGCATTGAAGAATCAGGCGGGCTAGCCGTAGCGGAACATATCCCCGACAAAGACGGTCTGCTGGCATGTTTGTTAGTAGTGGATATGTTGGCCACGGAAGGCAAAACACTCAAACAAATCCGCAAAGATTTTTACAAAAAATATAAACCGACTTTTGATCAAAAAGTCAGTATCCCCAAAACGGAAACGGAAATCAACCGCATTATGGAGCGTTTGCATATCCGGCCGCCGCTGTCTATCAACAAAACTTCCGTATGGCGCATTGACTCCACGGATGGTTTGAAATTTATTTTAAAAGGCGGCAGCAGTTGGTTGGCTATACGTCCCTCCGGCACCGAACAGCTGATTCGTATTTACGCCGAAGCACAAGATGAAAAATTGCCCGCAGCTTTAATTAAAGAAGGCAAAAAGATTATAGACAGTATCATCTAATCGGGTACCGGGCAGGCCATATATGAGAACAAAAGATTCCTCGTTTAACTGGCAAAAACACCGGCTGCTCTTTGTCTTTGGCGGCATTGTATTGGTGCTGGCAATTTTCTTCGGACAGAGCATTTTGAATTTAGGTCATAACAAGAAGGAAAAATACAGTCTAAAAAAACAAAGTGCCCAATTGGATAGCGAATACGCACAATTGACCGACACATTGGAAAAATTAAAGCAACAGGACCCGGCCTTGTTAGAGCAAATTGCCCGTACCCAATATAATTTAGCCAAACCAAACGAAATAGAATTTCGTTTTCCGGCACCATAACTATGCAAATAGATGTCCTTGAACTCGGCCCGATGGCCAACTGCACTTATCTACTCAGTCAAGACGGTAACGCCCTACTGGTGGATCCGGCATGGGATATGTCTTTTATCACACATACCCTGCAACAAAAAAATCTCCGCTTGCTGGGCGTGTTTTATACGCACGGACATTTTGACCATGTGAAATTTTCCCAACAACTTTTGGAGCAATTTTCGGTTAAAGGATATCTGGAAAAACAAGATCTTTCGCTGAGTGGCATTGACCCACAGTATTTGGAACTTTACGACGGAGAGTGTCACTTTGAGTTAGGGTCTTTTTCCGTTCACACGTTGCCTACTCCCGGTCACACAGCCGGCAGTGTTTGCTTAGAAATTGACCACACTTTATTTACAGGGGACACTTTATTTCCAGGTGCATGCGGCCGAACCGATTTACCTACTTCCGACCCGCGTGCCATGCTGGCCAGTTTGCGCCGGTTGGCCACACTACCTGAAGATACCGTCTTTTTCGCCGGACACAGTTATGACGGTAAGTGCCGCTCTACTATCGGCTACGAACGGATAAAAAATCCCTTCATGCGCAATGCGTTGCGCGGCGGAGAAGAATAATGCATCCCGTACTTTTTAAAATCGGCTCCTTTGAACTAGCCAGTTACGGCCTCATGACAGCACTTGGCTACGGAGCCGCCGCTTGGTATTTGGCACGCCACTTAAAACGCGTAAACATGGATACGGATACGTTGTGGAATATTCTTTTTATTGCTTTTATGGGTGCGCTCGTCGGAGCCAAGTTGTTATACATTATTGTTTCTTGGCCGCAACTGGGCGCTACCACAGCCGAAAAGATAAGTTATATTCTGCACAACTTCCGCTACGGGTTTGTGTTTTTCGGCGGATTAATTGTGTCGGTCAGTGCAGTAATTATTTATCTTCGGCGCAAAAAATTGCCGCTGGCTAAAACCGCTGACTTTATTATTACCGCCGTTCCGTTGGGACATGCACTAGGAAGAATCGGTTGTTTTTTGGCCGGTTGTTGTCACGGCAAACCCACCACCATGCCGTGGGGTGTGGTGTTCAACGATCCGCACACACTTGTTGCGCCCGAACTGGTCGGAGTGCCGGTTCACCCGACACAACTGTACGAATCTTTTGGCAATTTTATTTTATTTTTACTGCTCCATAAACTCTACCAAAGACCGCATAAAGACGGTAGTATTGTACTGGCTTACACCGTTTGTTACAGTCTGATGCGGTTTGTCATTGAGTTTTTCCGCGGGGATTACCGCGGCGGTTTTATTTTAGGTTTATCCCCCTCCCAGCTGCTTGCTCTGACGGCAGCGGTGCTGGCCGGGGCCGGTTACATTTATTTATACCGAAAAGGGAAACAACATGCCCGATAAAAAAGTACTCGTTTTTGAAGGAAACTCCCAACGCTTGGATGTCTTTGCTTCCGACGCATTGGAAACACTGTCCCGTTCGTTGGTGCAAAAACTGATTAAAGAAGGACGTATTACCGTCAACGGGAAAAAAGTAAAATCATCTTGGCCGCTCTCTGCCGGGGAAACAGTAGAAATTGATTTACCGCCGGCAAAAAGTGTACGCGCGTTAAAAGATTTGATGATTTATGATGGGAAAGATTTTTTTGTTATCAATAAGCCCGCCGGGTTACTGGTGCATCCGCAAAGCCCTGTATGGGAAGAACATCCACAGGCTGTTTTCTCAGCGGATGAAACATTAGTATCTATCGTACTGGCGCACCCGCCCAAAGGGTTTGACACATCTATCCCCCGTGCAGGCCTTGTGCACCGATTGGACCGAGAAACAAGCGGTGTCATGCTGATAGCCAAAACGGCCGAATTTCAGGAAAGCATGGTTGCTTTGTTTGCCAACCGCGAAGTGCACAAAACGTATCATTCTATTGCCTGCGGGAACGTGCCCGACGATGCCGGCATCATTGACGTGCCGATTGGGCGCGTGGCCGGCGGAAAAATTAAAGCCTCGGATGTAGGCCGTCCCGCCATCACCGAATATAAAGTACTGGAACGCAAAAACGGTTTTACCTATATTGAACTTTATCCGCGTACCGGCCGCACCAACCAGTTACGTGTACATTTAAGTTGGCTGGGA
>Ga0265300_10003921_pt1 | contig 12016 bp, 7 predicted proteins | sample AusTroGonzalo_MG_FD_193482 | JGI IMG/M metagenome (GOLD analysis project Ga0265300, IMG submission 193482) | Bovine rumen microbial communities from tropical cattle in Woodstock, Queensland, Australia - Gonzalo_03 | ecosystem: Host-associated > Mammals > Digestive system > Stomach > Rumen ... | reverse complement strand
GGTGGTGTAGTTCTGCCAGCTGGCCCGGTGTACCTGTCCGTCGCTGCCGCGGTACTGCCCGTCCACGTCTTCAAACACGGAGGGCGCTATCATGGTGTGGTACAGGGCGGTATAGAAGACGTTCCGCTTGTCCGGGTCCGGTGTGCTGATGCGCACCTTGCTCAATTCCCTGTTCCAGGCTTCCCGGGCGGCCTTCCGCGTGGCCTCAAAGTCCCAGCCGGGCAGCTCGGCTGCCATATTGGCCTTGGCGCCTTCCACCGAAACGGGGGAGAGGGCCACTTTTACCAGAATTTGCTCGCCGGGTTCCGTGTGCCCCAGGGTGTAATAACCGTAGAGGGGGCTCAGGACACCGCTGCGCTTGTTGGGGTTTTCGGCGGTGGTGAACGCCTGGGCGGGGCGGGAGAATTCGGCCCAGAAGAAGACCTTCTGGTCGTCGGCCCAGCCGGTGGAGAAACGGTGCCCGCCGATGGCCTTCACGTTGCCTTCCGCGTCCTTTTCCACCTCAAAGCCGCAGTCCACGGCACGGTCCCAGCTGCCGCCGTTCTCCAGGTCAAAGACCAGGTTGGCGTCTTCGGCGGCCGGGAAGGTATAGCGGTGGAAGCCCACGCGGGCGGTAGCGGTCATTTCGGCCAGGATGTTGTCCCGCATGAGCGGCACGCTGTAGTAGCCGGGTTCCGTAACCTCACGGGAGCGGTCGGCATAGGACCATACGCCACTTTCCGGATCCTCTTCCCGTCCTCTTTCCGGCCTGGAGGCTCCCAGGCGCGGCATTACGGTAACGTCAAAAAGATCGCCGATGCCCGTTCCGCTAAGATGCAGCTGGCTGAAGCCGATGACGGTGGAATCGCTGTCGTGATAGCCGCTGCACCAGTCCCAGTCCTGCGGAATGCTGGTGGGCCCCACCTGCACAAAGCCGAAGGGCACATTGGCCCCCACAAACACATGCCCGTGTCCGCCCGATCCGATTCTGGGATTCACATAAGAGGCAAAGTCCTCCGCTGGTTGGGTTTGACAGGCTGCAGCCAATACCGCTGCGGTAAGAAGAAGGAAGTGTTTCATGCGAAATGTAACTATTTGTATTCCAGTTGCTTGACTGTTTCCCGGTGCAAATTAATTTGCACCGGGAAACAGCTAAATTTCTAATTATCAGTGCTTTGCATTCTGCGGCTGTATAGGCTGAACTGCAGGCGGGCGCCGGAGGCCAGGGCGCTGTGGGGCAGGAAGTTGCCGGACCAGGGCTTGCCGTTCAGCTTAAGTTCCTGTACATAGCGGTTTTCGGCCGAATTCTCCGGAGCATCTATCACCAGATCCCCGCCGGGAAGGTGTACGGTGGCCTTCCGGAACAGCGGCGTTCCCAGGGCGTATTCGTCGCTGCCGGGGCATACGGGATAGAAGCCCAGGGCCGAAAATACGTACCAGGCCGAGGTTTGGCCGTTGTCCTCGTCGCCGCAATAGCCATCGGCCCAGGGACTGTAGAACTTTTCCATCACCTCACGCACGCGAGCCTGCGTTTCCCAGGGCTGTCCGCACCAGTCGTACAGATACAGCATGTGCTGGATGGGCTGGTTGCCGTGGGCGTAGTTGCCCATGCCCATCACCGTCATTTCCACAATCTCGTGGATGGGGAAGCCGTAATAGGAGTCGTCGTAGGAAGGCGGCATGGTGAAAACGCTGTCCAGCTTGGCCGAAAAGGCATCGGCCCCGCCCATCAGTTCCATCAGGCCCGGAATGTCGTGAAACACGCTCCAGGTATAGTGCAGGCTGTTTCCTTCGGTGAAGTCGCCGCCCCATTTGAGCGGGTTGAAGGGCCGGCGAAAACTGCCGTCGGCCTGGCGGCCGTTCATGAGGCCATACTCCGGGTCAAAGAGATTCCGGTAGTTTTGGGCGGCGGCGCGGTACGGTGCCAGCTCCAGGCTGTCCTTTCCCAGCGCCTGGCCCAGCTGCCAGATGCACCAGTCGTCGTAGGCATACTCCAGGGTGCGGGCGGCGCTTTCGTCAATACCCGCATCGCAGGGAACGTAGCCCAGGGAATCGTACAGCTGCCAGCCCTCCCGGCCGGAGGAGCTAACTGAAGGATGCCGGGCGTGGGCGCCGTGCGTAACAGCTTCCCACAGCAGGCCGATATCCTGCCCGCGGATGCCCTTGAGCCAGGCATCGGCCACCACGGAGGCGCTGTTGTTGCCCACCATGCAGTCCCGGTGGCCCGGCGAGGCCCATTCCGGCAGAAAGCCGCTTTCCTTATAATGGTTCACCAGCCCCTGCTGGATGCGCGAAGCCGTTTCCGGATACACCAGGTTCACCAGCGGAAGCAGCGCCCGGAAGGTGTCCCAGAAGCCCGTATCCGTATAGAGCGGTCCGGGGCACACCTGGCCGTTGTGCGGGCTGTAGTGCACTTCTTCCCCGGCCGCATTGGTCTCCGAAAGGTCCCGCGGGAACAGCAGACAGCGGTACAGGCAGGAGTAGAAAGTGCGCAGGTGGTCCAGGTTGTCGTCTTCCACCTCTATCCGGCCCAGCGCCTTGTTCCAGGCCGTACGGGCCTGCTCCTTAACCGCCTCCAGGCCGCCTTCCGTCTCCTGCAGGTTCAGCTGCGCCTGCTCCGGAGAAATGAAGGAAGAAGCCACCTGCAAATCCACGGAAAGCCCTTCTGGGAACTGCACCAGGGCGGTGTTATCCCCGGAGGGAACCAGTTCCATGGAGGCGCTGGATTTAATCAGGAAGTAATTGCCGAAGCCTTCTGCCACGCCGCGGTGGTTTTGCACGCTGGTTCCGGCAAGCGTGTGGCTGTCCAGCAATTCCACGGTTCCGCCCTTGTAGGCATCCACCACCAGATAGGCGGGCTGCCCGGCCGGATACTGAATGCGGAAAGCCGCTGCATGGGCCGATGGCGCCATCTCCAGGCGTACATCGTAATCGGCCAGATACACGCTGTAATAATAGGGAGTGGCGGTTTCGGCCTTGTGGGAGAACCAGCTGGCGCGTTCTTCTTCCTGCCATACGGGCGCCCCGCTTACCGGCATCAGGGAAAATGCGCCGTAATCGTTAATCCAGGGGCTGGGCTGATGCGTCTGCTTGATGCCCCGGATGTGGGTGGCGTCGTAGCGGTACGTCCAGCCGTCGCCGTCGGCTCCGGTCTGCGATGTCCAGGCATGCATGCCCCAGGGCACGGCAACGGCCGGATAGGTGTTGCCGGTAGAAAGGTTGTAGGTAGACAGGGTTCCCACCAGCGGATTCACATAGTCTACCGGGTCCAACACCGGCCGGGGGGCCGAGCAGCAGACGGCCGCTAGCAGCAAAAGGGGAAGGAATCGTCTCATTTAAGCGTTGCCTTCAGGATAATCTTGTCTTTTACGGTACTGATATCCTCGCCGCTTTCCCTCATTTCAATCAGTCGGAACAGGTATTTGGCGGCCTGCTCGGCAATTTCCGGCAGCGGCTGCAGGATATAGGAGATGGGCGGATTAAAGAAATTGTACACGTTGGAGTAGTCGAAGCCCACAATGCGAATGTCTTCCTGGATGCGCACACCGCGGCGGAACAGGGCCTTCAGCACGGCCACGGAAGGCACGTTGGAGCTCATTACCAGGCCGTCCGTGCCCTTGCGGATCACTTCTTCGGCTACCGCGTCGGCATCGGCCTCCGTAATGGTAAAGGGCAGGTGGTAGATGTGGGCGTCCGGCCCCAGGACCTCGTGGAAGCTGTCTTCGCGGTCGGTCATGGAAGAGATGCGCATGGCGTAGGACACCATCTCAATCTTTGTGGCACCCTGCTCCTGAATGGCGTGGAGGGCCTGGCGCATGGCATCGGCGTTGTCGGTGTAAACGTAGGGCACGTCGTAGTTGGGATTATGCCGGTCGATGACCACGAAAGGCCTGCCGGAGGCCATCAGGCGCTCCATTCCGGCCTGGCTGCCCTGGCAGGGAACCACCACGAAGCCTTCCACATCCTTCTCCAGGAACGACTGCACCAGCCGGTTGAACTGCTCGGGATCTTCCTCGGTGTTGCCGAAGAGAACGGTGTAGCCATGCTTGTTGGCCATTTTCTCCAGGTAGTGGGCAATGGTGCCGTAAAAGATGTTACCCATGTCGGACAAAATCACGCCCAGCACGTGGGTGCGCCCCTGCCGGAGGCTCCGGGCGGCCGAATTGGGCCGATAATCCAGTCGGCGCGCCACTTCCAGGATGCGCTCCTTGGTGGCTTCGCTCACGCGGTATTTCTGCTTGCCGTCGGCGCCGATGCGGTTGTTCATGACGAAGGAAACCAGGGCGATGGAAACGCCTGCTTCCTTGGCAATGTCCTTGATGGTAATGTTTTTGGCCATGGTATGGGTGGTTTAGATTTACAGGTGTCGGGGGACCAGCTCAAAAGCCGGGTCCGGGGTAATGATCAGTTGTTTCCCCTGGTTTTGGAAGGCAAAGGGATTGGTCCCTTGCAGGGTGAATGCTTCCATTTCCAGCCAGGAGGTGAGGGGATGGGAACCGCTTTCTCCGGCGGTGGTGCGGAGGGTTTTGTAAACGGCGGCGGCAAACAGGTCCGGAGCCTCTCCAAAGTAGCGCAATCCGCTTTCGGGGGCCTGCAGGCAGAAGCCGATACCGGGGCTTTCCACCTTAAGGACGCCGTTTCCCAGCAAGGTGAAAAGGGCGGTTTTTTCTTCTTCCGGCAGCAGGTAGCGGGCGCGGAGCGTGAGGGAATCCGGCTGGAGGTTCCAGCTGCAAACGGCGCGGGCTTCGGCCGGCAAAACGGGTTTCAGGCCGCCGGGCAGCAGGTCCCGGTTCTTCACTTTCAGGGATTTAACCGTGCCGTCGGCCCGGTCAAACACCATTTCTACTTCTTTGCCACGGATTACCAGACGGGTGTCGCCTTCCGTTACTGTGAGCGGCCCCTTGGCGTGGAAGGCTTCCAGGGTGGGGCTTTCCTTCAAAAGGATGCATTCGGAGGCCATTACGCTGCCTTTTTCTACCAGCGGACGGCTTTCCCGGGCCAGCACCTCAAAGAACAGGCGGTACTCGCCGGGCTTTTTCATGGGCGGCAGTTTCAGATGGAATTCTTCGGACATTCCAGGGTCGGTGTCAAAATGCAAACGGCGCAGCAGCGGCCTCCGGAGGCGTTTTCCGTCCCGTTCCACCCACCAGCGAAGGGTATAATCTTCCAGCGAAGTGAACTGGCGGCGGTTCTGTATCTGGAAAATGCCTTCTGCCGGGTCCACCGCCCGGATGCTCACATCCTGCCAGGCATGGCGCGCGGCGGCCGACCGCGTGTCGGGCCGGTCCAGGCTGTCCGGCACGGGGTACAGGTAGAAGCCGGCGCTGTCGCACAGCTCCTGCAGCGCCCGGGGCCTGTCGGCTGTGTTCAGGGCATTCACGCCCGCCAGTTTAAGGGCTTGAAGCGTTTCCCTGCCGGTGCGGCCATTTAAGTTGGCTCCCTTGAAGGGGACCTTGCATCCGTTTACCAGGAAGGTGTCTTTCTTATAGGTTTCTATGAGCCGGAAGGCCACGGGATGGTAGCTGCTCCGGCCGTCCACCTGCAGGTGCAGGGTGTACAGTTCCGGCGTTTCGGCCGTCCACTGGCGCACATCCCGCAGGTGCTCCGGCACGGTTACGGTGGTGTCGCGAACCCTGTACAGGGCATCGGCCAATACTTCGCCGTCCCGGTCCATAATTTCGTAAAACACCTCTACAGGCTTCCCGGAGCGCAGTTCCAGCTGGAAGAAGCCCGTTTGCAGGTCTCCCTCCAAGGTGGCGTTTACGTCATAGTCCACGCCAGCCGGCCCGCTTTGGCGGACAGGCGCGGGCTGGCTGCAGGAAAGCAGCAGCGCGGCGGCTCCTATGACGGCCGGCAGTCTCATTTTTTCCTTTTCCGGGGACGGGCCTCTTTCCGCTCCATGTAATCCTCCATTTCGGAGGTTTCCGTCACTTCTTCGGCCGGGCGCTCATGCTCGGGTTCCACCAGTTCGTAATCCAGCAGCTTCTGCTCCAGGTTGGTGCCCTTTACGCGGATGCGGATGGGGTCTCCCAGGCGCAGTGAATGGTGCGTGCGCCGGCCCACGGCCCGGTAGCGCTCTTCGTCAAAGATATAGTAGTCGCCCTTGATGGTGCGGTAGGGAATCATGCCCTCAATCTTGGTGGGGTCAATTTCCACGTAAATACCCCATTCCGTAACGCCGGACACATGGCCGTCGAATTCCTGGCCGATTTTGTCTTCCATGAATTCCACCAGCTTGTACTTGATGCTTTCCCTTTCGGCCTCGGCGGCCACTACCTCCCGTTCACTGGCGTGTTTGCACTGGGCGGCGTAATAATCGGCGCTCTGGGAATCGGCCCCGGCCATGTACATGGCCAGCAGGCGGTGCACCATCATGTCCGGATAACGGCGGATGGGGGAGGTAAAGTGCGTGTAAAAGTTGAACGCCAGGCCGTAGTGGCCGATGTTGTCTATAGAGTAGCAGGCCTTGGCCATGGACCGCAGCGCCAGGATTTGGATGGCGCCCAGCTCCGGCTTGTCGGCCGCGTCCTGCATAAGGCCGTTGAGCGTTTTGGCAATGTCTTTTCCGTTGTCGATGGGCCCCACCTTGTAGCCGAAGTGACCGGCGAACTCCCGCAGACCGGAAAGCTTTTCCATATTGGGCAGGTCGTGCACGCGATACACGAAGGTTTTGGCCTTGGCCTGGGCCTTGCCGCCCATCTTGCCGCCGGTGGCCACGTATTCCGCCACGTTGCGGTTGGCCAGCAGCATGAACTCCTCGATGAGCCAGTTGGCCTCCTTGGAAAACTTCTGGTGCACGCCTATCGGCTTGCCGTTCTCGTCTATATCTACCTTCATTTCCGGGCGGTCAAAATTCACGGCGCCGGCCTGGAAACGCCGTTTGCGCAGCGTGAGAGCCAGTTTGTTCAGGGTAAGGATGGCTTCCTTGATTTCCGGCGGCACTATGCCGCTCTCGCTGCCTTTACCGAATTCCTGCTCCATGGCTTTGTCGCCGGCCTCTATGATGGACTGGGCCAGCTCGTAGTCAAAACGGTAGTCGGAGATGATGTTGGTGCGGCCGAACCAGGGGTTGATCACCTTGGCCTGCGGGGTTATTTCGAACACGGCGCTGAAGGTGAGTTTTTCTTCGTTCGGGCGCAGGGAGCACAGTTTGTTGGACAGCTTTTCCGGCAGCATCGGCACGGTGCGGTCTACCAGATACACCGACGTTCCGCGCTCCTGAGCCTCTTTGTCCACGGCCGATCCGGGGCGCACGTACCAGGTTACATCGGCAATGTGCACGCCAACCTCGTAGTTGCCGTTTTCCAGCTTGCGGAAGCTGAGGGCATCGTCGTAGTCCTTGGCGTCCGTAGGGTCGATGGTGAAGGTGAGCACCTTGCGGAAGTCTCTCCGGTGGGCGCGGTCCTTGTCTGTGATGGTGTCCGGGATTTGATCGGCGGCGTTTTCCACTTCTTTGGTGAAGCGGTAGGGAAGGCCGAATTCGGCCAGGATGGCGTGCATCTCCGTCTCGTTCTCTCCGGGCATGCCCAGGATGTCCACCACGTGGCCGTGCGGTCCGGCTTCTCCGCGCTCCCAGCCGTCCACCACGGCGGCTACCTTCATGCCTTTCTGACCGCCTTCCGGCACGGGTACGGCTATGTCGTAGGGCATGGTCTTGGAGCTCATGAGCACCCAGGCCTGCTTGCCCACAATGTGCAGGATGCCCACGAAAGGCTTGTTGCTGCGTTCCAGCACGGCAATGATTTCTCCGCTGCGGCGCTTGGCGCTACCCACCTTTTCCTGGGTAACGGCTACCCGCACCAGATCCCCGTGCAGGGCTCCGCGGGTTTTGGACGCCTTTACATACACATCCTCTTCCTGCCCTTCTATGCGCACGAACACAAAACCCTCTCGCGACATCAGGGCCGTTCCCTCGTATTCGGGTACTACATGCTTCTTCTTTTTCTTGCTGCCACGGGCGTCCCGTCCGCCCTTGTTGCGGTGTTTAGACATATCAAAACTGGTAATTTCGTACAAAGATAATAATATTTGCTAAAATTTAAAACATTTTAGCATCAAATTCTAGCATGGCATCTAGGTGGAGGGTAATATATTGATACTCAGTATAATAGTATATATTCCTGTGCATCCGCGGGTGCACAGGAATATATACTATAACGTTAAGAATCAGCTATTTATCCTCCACCCAGCGGAAGACTTTGTCGCCGCGGCGGGGGTGGAGGCGCTCGCCGGGGGCCGATTCCCGGTTCACCAGGTCCGTGGGCATACCGTCCAACGGAACAGCCACGGAGCAGCGGACGCCCTGGGGGCACGTCTGTGCGGGCTGAAGATCTACCCGCATATCGTCAATCTTCATTTCCAGGATACCGGTGGTGTGGCCGATGAACAGGATATCGTCGCCTTCGTGCAGGGGAGTAGCTTCCACCAGGATTTCCGCTACGCCGATACGGTGGAACCAGTTGGTCACCTTGCCGACATAAATCTTGGTTCTGGTGGCGTGGGAGCCATATTTGGCGCTCCATTCACCCAGGCGGGCACCCAGGTAATAGCCGTCCCAGAAGCCGCGGTTGAACACGGTGGCCAGGCGCTCCTTCAGGGCGGCGCCCAGTTCCGGGGTAAAACTGCCGCCGGCCACGGCATCGGCCGCCTCCCTGTAGCATTGGGCGGTGGTTTTCACATAATCGGCACTGCGGGCACGGCCCTCAATTTTGAAAACCCGTACGCCCGCTTCTACGAACTTGTCGGCAAACTCAATGGTGCACAGGTCCTTGGGCGACATCATGTACTTGTTGTCGATATGGATTTCGTTGCCGGTTTCCATGTCCGTGACCAGGTAGCCGCGCCGGCAAACCTGCATGCAGGCGCCGCGGTTGGCGCTTTCGCCATAGGCCGACAGCGACAGGTAGCACTTGCCGGAAACGGCCATGCAGAAGGCCCCGTGGCAGAACATCTCTATGCGCACCAGCTCTCCGGAGGGGCCGCAGATGTGCTCCCGCACAATGGCTTCGTGGATGGCCTTCACCTGCTCCAGGTTCAGTTCCCGGGCCAGCACCACCACATCGGCCCATTGGGCGTAAAAGCGCAGCGCCTCCACGTTGGAAATGCTTAACTGCGTGGAAATGTGCACCTCCAGGCCGATTTTGCGGCAGTACAGGATGGCCGCCATGTCGGAGGCGATGATGGCATCCACCCCGGCCTCCCGTGCGGTATCCAGCGTGTCATACGCCGCCTGCAAGTCTTCGCCGTACAGGGTAATGTTCAGCGTCATATAGGCCCGCACCCCATAGGCCCGGCAAATCCGGACCACTTCCGGCAGGTCTTCGCGGGAGAAGTTGTTGGCCGAATGCGAACGCATGTTCAGGTGGCCGATTCCGAAATACACTGAGTTGGCGCCACCCTCAATAGCAGCCAGCAGACAAGCGAAGTTGCCGGCCGGCGCCATGATTTCCAAATCTTTCCGATGCATAGGGCTACCAGCTGATGGCGGGCTGTTCCAGGGCTGTGTGCAGCTGGTCGTCGTAGCGGGTGCGAACCCGGATGCCGGCTTCCTGGAAGTAGTAGCGGACCACGATTTCCTCCTCGATGAAGGGAACGATTTCCTTCTCCTTCAGACGCAGGAAGGTTTCCTTGTCCATGTCCAGCTTCTTCTCCAGGGCTGCCAGTTCCTCCGAGGCGGCTTCGGTAAGGCCGTCTTCCTCCAGCGTCTTTTTGGCTTCGTCCAGCCAGGCCCGGGCCGATGAACGATAGTCGAAGTTCTTGTCGGCACAGAAGGCTATGAAGTCTTCATATTCGGCAAAGTGGAAGTCGTCCACCGCCGGGATGGAGGCGTGCTCGCGCACGAATTTAAGAGCGTACTGCTCCACTATGCCGTTCATTACCAGCGAGTAAGTGAGCCGGGAATAGCGGTGGGCCTTAACCTCGAAGTCCGGGGTGATGCCGCCGCCGTCGCGCACCTTGCGGCCGTGCGCAGTAGTGAATTCATGGGTAAGGGAGTCCGGAATGTGCCCTACGCTGCCGTCCTCGTTGCGATGGGCGTAGTCGATGGCCTGCACGCATCGGCCCGAAGGGGTGTAATACTTGGCGGTGGTCACCTTCAGCTGGCCGTCGTACGGCAGCGGACGGATGCTCTGCACCAGGCCCTTTCCGTAGGTGCGCGTGCCGATGATGGTGGCGCGGTCGTAGTCCTGCAGGGCGCCGGAAACAATCTCCGAAGCCGATGCCGATGCGGAATCTACCAGAATTACCAGCGGCATTTCCACATCCACCGGATCGGCCGTGGTCTTGTACACCGCTTCGGAACCGGCTGCCCGGCCTTTGGCCGTAACCACTACCGAACCCTTGGGCACGAACAGCGAAACAATGTTCACCGCCTCGTTCATGAGGCCGCCGCCGTTGCCCCGCAGGTCCAGGATCATGCGCTGCATGCCTTTGGCTTTCAGTTTGTTATAGGCGTCGCGTACGCCCAGGCCCACGCCGTCCGTGAATTTGGACAGCAGCACGTAGCCGTCACGCTCGTTCAGCATATCGGCATATTCCACCGAGGGGAGCACGATGCGCTGGCGCAGCACCGGCACTTCCACCACATCTCCTGCCTTCCACGTTTCTCCGCTGCGAAGCTTCTTGACGCCGAAGACCACCGTAGTTCCGGGCTTGCCGCGCATTTTTTCGCTGCTTTCCTGGCTGGTGAGGCCGTGGGTGGATTCCCCGTCGATGGTGAGGATTTCGTCGCCGCACACCAGTCCGGCCAGGGCGGCCGGCGAACCGGCGTAGGGCTCGTTGATAATTACGTTTCCGTTGATGTCCGGCTTATAAATAACGGCGCCGATACCCCCGTAGGTACTGGTTATCATCATCTGGAAGTCCTCCTGCTCCTCTTCCGGCACATACACGGTATAGGGATCCAGGGCTTCCAGCATGGCGTTTACGCCCTCCCGTTCGATGCGGCCCACTTCCAGCGAGTCCACGTACGAACGATTGAGTTCCTTCAGGATGGCGTTATGCATTTCCACCCACTGTCCCAGGGTGAAATTCTTGGACTGGGCAAAAGAAGGGGCCCCGGCTGTCAGAACACCCAGGACCACCAGAATATAATAATACTTTTTCATCATCATTATAAGATAAGGCAACATCAATGCCAAAGAACAAAGATAAGAAAAAATAGCTATCTTTGCCGCCGATTTATTATTTTAGTGTTTTAATACCTTAAGGCCAAAGGCCAGTCCCTCCCCTAAGGGGAGGGATGTAGGGAGAGGGTAACGTGGGCATATCTGCATGAGGGGAGGGGGGCGGAGGCCTGTGAGATAGAAGAGGAATAGACGTTATGAAATTAGTATTTGCAACTGCCAATCCGGGAAAAGTGCGCGAAGCTGCCGAAATCCTGGGAAAAGGCTTTGAAATAATTACTGCCGCCGAGGCAGGCATCACCGAAGAAATCCCTGAAACCGGTAACACCTTCAGGGCCAATTCCCTGCAAAAAGCCGAATATATTTATAAGAAAACCGGACTCAACTGCTTTGCCGACGATTCCGGCCTGGAAGTGGACATCCTGGGCGGCGGCCCCGGCGTGCAGACGGCCCGTTACAGCGGCGAGGACCACAATGCCGACAGGAACATGGCCAAACTGCTGCGGGAAATGGCTCGCCGGGAGGCCGAAGCATCCATTATGCGGGAAATGGGCCTGTCCACGCCCCACGCTACCCGCAAAGCCCGTTTTCGCACTTCCGCAGCCTTGATCCTGAACGGAGAGATTCACTTTTTCGACGGCGTAATGGAAGGCTCCATCGCCCGGGAACGCCGCGGCGACGGCGGCTTCGGCTACGATCCTGTGTTCATTCCCGAGGGGATGGACCAGACCAACGGCGAACTGGGAGAGGCTTTCAAGAACACCATCTCACACCGCGGAAAGGCCTTAAGGGCTATGGCAGAGTACCTGAAAGGGTAGAGATCATGGACAGGGGAACCACAGAACTGATAGTGTTGGCCACCACCAAGGTGGGGGAAAACGCTGTTGTGGTGCATACCCTGTCGAAGGAATGGG
>Ga0265300_10003919_pt1 | contig 12018 bp, 10 predicted proteins | sample AusTroGonzalo_MG_FD_193482 | JGI IMG/M metagenome (GOLD analysis project Ga0265300, IMG submission 193482) | Bovine rumen microbial communities from tropical cattle in Woodstock, Queensland, Australia - Gonzalo_03 | ecosystem: Host-associated > Mammals > Digestive system > Stomach > Rumen ... | reverse complement strand
ATCCTTTCGAAGGGCAAGCTTGTGGGTATGCTCACGAGCCGTGACCTCCGCACCGTTAGCGACATGAATGTGAAAATCAGCACCATCATGACGAAGGATCCGGTGACGGCAAGCCCGAAGGTGAGCCTTGCCAAGGCCAAGGAAATCCTTGCCGAAAAGCGTATCGAAAAGCTCCCGCTCGTGGATGCTTCCGGTGCCTTGAAGGGCCTCATCACGATGACGGACATCTTGAAGCGCGAAAACAACCCGAACGCTAGCCTCGACAAGAATGGCCAGTTGCTCGTCGGTGCTGCTGTTAGCACTTCTGCAAATACTCTTGAACGCGTCGCTGCCCTCGTAGAAGCTGGCGTCGACCTGTTGATTATCGATACGGCTCACGGCCACCATATCGGTGTGCGCAACATGGTGAAGACCGTTCGCAAGAAATATCCGAAGCTCACGATTTGCGCCGGTAACGTCTGCACGCCGGAAGCTGTCGAAGAACTCGCCAAGTGCGGTGCCAACATCGTCAAGGTGGGTATCGGTCCGGGTTCCATCTGCACGACTCGTATCGTGGCTGGTGTCGGTTACCCGCAGTTCTCCGCTGTCGTGGAATGCGGCAAGATGGCTCGCAAGGTCGGCGTGAAGATTATCGCTGACGGCGGCCTCAAGTTCTCTGGCGATATCGTCAAGGCCTTGGCTGCTGGCGGTCACGCTGTGATGGTGGGCTCCTTGTTCGCCGGTACCGAAGAAGCTCCGGGCGAAGTCATTCTCGCTGATGGCCGTAGTTACAAGAGCTACCGCGGCATGGGTTCTCTCGGCGCCATGAAGGCTGGTTCTGCTGACCGTTACTTCCAGGGTGGCGTTCAGGAACCGCGCAAGTTCGTTCCGGAAGGCATCGAAGGCCGTGTTCCGTACAAGGGACCGCTCCGCGACACCGTTTACCAGCTCATTGGCGGTATCCACTCTGCTATGGGTTATGCCGGTGCTGCAAACCTCGAAGAACTCTACAAGAAGGCAACGTTTGTCCGTATCACGGGCGCAGGCCTCCGCGAATCTCACCCGCATGACGTGACGATCACGAAGGAAGCCCCGAACTACAGAACGGGCGACTAACGTCCCTGAGCCTGCCGAAGGGCCGACTATTTAGAAATGAAAATCCCGGTGCGCAAAAAGCGTGCCGGATTTTTTATATTGTATGAAAATTTCAATGAGGTTATATGAATAAGTTTGTAAAATACATTATGTCGGTTTTGGCAACGTTGGCTTTTGTGGGCTGCTCGAATTCAAGGCAGCACATGGATCCTTCGTGGACGACTAAGCCCTCCATGTTGCAGGTTGTCTATACCGTTCCAGTTATTCCGGATTCTCTTGAATTGCCGGATCCCATGAAGACCATCTCGGATTGGATTTGGAATAATGTGGACAATACGCTTAAGTTCAATGCGGCTTCCCATTATAAGTTGAGCGAAATTTCTAAGGATCTCGTTTCGTATTCGTCGCTTGAGGCTGAAGGCGAGAATATCCAGGTTCCCAAGTTGAATTCCATGTCGGACAGTGCCGATGTCTATTTGATTTATGATAATTTCAAGTTTGAATCATTCTCGAACTTTGTGCCTAGTGCAGCTGGTGCTGGCATGGGTGGCGCTGCCGGTTTTACTGTTGGTATGGTGGCAGGAACTTCTCACGGTTGCGTAAGAATTTCTGCTTCTTATGCTTATTACGAAGTAAAGTCCGGAAAACGATTGGATTATGGTTTTTTGGAAGAAAGCCGTTGCGCCGAGGATAAAGCTTTCGAGCATGACTGGCAAAACGCATTACGCGATATGGTAATGCATTCGATTGAAAAAACTCCGGTAACGCAATACTAATAACGATGACGCAGCTTTTCTAGGCTGCGTTTTTTGATGTATATTAAGAGTGAGTCGCGGGTACTGCGGCGAGGTTGGATTTTTATGAAATTGCGTAAGTTTGTTTTTGGCTTTGTTTCGGCGGCTGTTTTGGCAAGTTCGCTTGTGCTTTGGGCGTGTGGCGATTCGGATGGTTCGCCAGCGGCGGTGAGCGAGGAATCTTCGTCGTCAGAGGAATCGAGTTCGTCGGTCGTGCAGTCGAGTTCCGCGAAGGTCAGCTCCAGTTCTAAAGTTGTTGTGAGCAGTTCCGCAAAAGCGATGTCGAGTTCTTTTTCGGAAAATGTCGCGGAATCTTCGAGTGAATCGGCGCTGAGTTCAGCCGAAGTATCGAGTTGTTCCGCAAAATCTGAGCCAGAGTCGTCGGACAATGGCGTTTGCACGAACTGCGATAGCTTTACGGCGGCAGATCCTGAATTGACGGAAGTCGGTGGCAAAGGCTCTGTAACGACTTACGGAAGCATTACTGCAAAAGAAACGAGTCTTGGTGGCGCCTGCAATTACGGACAGACGAATATCCAGTACTATGCGGCGATTCATGTGAACGTATCACCTGGGGACGATAAGGGCCCTTGGGATGGTGGCGCTGCTTGTGGCGGCTGCGTTCACGTGAAGGCGAAAACGCCGGACGGCTGGAAAGAAGTCACGGTGCGCATTACCGACCGTTGCCCGGATGCAAACTGCGGCGTGGATTTGGGCGGTGCGCCTGCTAGCGATATCATGGGAATTCAGGTCGGCCGCTATTACGGCGAATGGGAATTCGTGAGTTGCGAGGGCGTCGAAGGCGTGTGGGGCGACTCCACATCGATTTGGGTCAAGGAAGGCGCGAGCGAATTTTGGAGCATCATCCAGGTGCGTAATCCCAAGGACATGGTCAAGAAAATTGAGATTCGCGGATTGGATAGCGATGAAACTTACACGCTTGAAATGGTCGTCGGGACGGAAAATTTCTGGACGGTTCCCGTGGCTGTGCTCAAGACGGATAACCGCTACCGCGTCGTCGTGACGTACCGTACCGGTACCGATGACGAGTGGATAATCAAGGGTTCGGAACTTGCAGTACCCGAAGCGAACCTTTATCTGTACGAACACCGGAAGGAATAATTTTTTGCTGTCACTCCGCACTTGTTGTCTTTGACTACTTAGTGCTTTAGCACTTATGTAGTCATGATCCGCGTATGGGGACGGGGGCGGCTTTCTAAAAAGTTGACCCCGGCACTGTGGCCGGGGTGACAAAAAGAAGCATGAACCTTTGGGCGTCTTTTACTTGTTGAGCGCCTCTGTAGCATCGGCGACGGCGAGCAAGTCTGCTTCCTGGAACGGCTTGCCAATCCACTGCAAACCAACCGGGAGACCACCTGCCATACCGCACGGAACGCTCACGCCCGGAAGACCGGCGAGGTTCAAGCTAACGGTGTAGATGTCAGAAAGGTAAACTGCCATCGGATCGGATTCGTTCATGCCGCACTTGAGCGGGAGACCCGGCATCGTCGGGCTTGCAATCACGTCGCAAGTCTTGAATGCTTCGGTGAAGTCGTCCGTGATGAGGCGACGAACCTTCTGAGCCTGGACGTAGTAAGCGTCGTAGAAGCCTGCAGAAAGAACGTAGCTACCGAGGAGGATTCGGCGCTGGACTTCCTTGCCGAATGCTTCGCTGCGGGACTTTGCATAAAGGTCGAAGAGCTTGCGTGCGTCGGCGCTGCGGTAACCGTAACGGACACCATCATAGCGGCTGAGGTTGGAGCTTGCTTCTGCCGTTGCAATGATGTAGTAACTGGACACAGCGTAGCTGATGTGCGGGAGGCTTACTTCCTTGATCGTGGCGCCTTCGGCTTCCATCTTCTTCAGCATGTTTTCGATGGCGGCCTTGCATTCTGCGTCGAGACCTTCGCCAAAGTATTCCTTCGGAACGCCGATGACCTTGCCCTTCACGCCCGTGCCGAGCTTTGCGGTAAAGTCTTCTGTCGGGCGAGTGCTCGTGGTGTTGTCGTGCGGGTCAATGCCGCAAATTGCACCGAGAAGCGTAGCGCAGTCGCGAACGGTCGAACCGAACGGACCAATCTGGTCGAGAGAGCTAGCGTAGGCGAGGAGCCCGTAACGGGAAACGCGGCCGTAAGTCGGCTTCAGACCGACAACGCCCGTGCAGGCTGCCGGCTGGCGGATAGATCCACCCGTGTCAGAACCGAGTGCGCAGGGAACCGTGCCAGAGGCGACGGCGACTGCAGAACCGCCCGAGGAGCCGCCCGGAACGCGGGATTCGTCAAGCGGATTCTTGACCGGACCGTAGTAAGACGTTTCGTTGCTGGAGCCCATGGCGAATTCGTCCATGTTCGTCTTGCCGACGATGATGGCGCCAGTAGCTTCGAGCTTTTCGAGTGCCGTAGCGGTGTAGGGGGCGACGAAGTTGTCGAGAATCTTGGAGGCGGCCGTAGTACGAGTGCCGGTCAAGCACATGTTGTCCTTCACGGCAACCGGAATACCGTCGAGAGCGCCCAGAGACTTGCCTTCGGCGCGACGCTTGTCGCTTTCCTTGGCGCGTTCGAGTGCGCGTTCGTTAAGCACCGAAATATAGGCGTTTAAATTCTTAGTCGATTCGATTTTTTCAAGGGAGGCCTGTGCGAGCTTTTCGGCAGTGGTGCTGCCGTTAGCCAGTTGAGCCTGAAGTTCCTGAATAGTCTGCATTATCTTTCTCCGGACCATTTCATGATGTAAAGTGCGATGAGCATGCCAACGGCACTCAAGAGGTTTACCTTGAAACCGAAACCGAGTGCGAACTTGACAAGGTACAAATCAATAACGATCGGTCCCCCGTTGTCCGGGAAACCAAAGCTGTATTCTGCGGCGGCCGTAAAAATGTGGTGAACACTGTTATCGTAGCCACCCGCGTTCAAGAGGACTCCGAGTTCGCCAAACAAAGCTCCGAGAGCTTCGCTCATGATGCCACCTAGAATGAGGCCGACAAAGATGAAGAGGACGACACGTGCCAATGAATTCTTGTGAGTCATGGGCACGAATATAGAAAAAATGCGTGTAGATTTGTTCTATCCGAGGTCGATATCCGGCGATATTTGAATGCTGTAGCCGGGGTACATTTCCTGGATTTCGCCTTGGATGGTTTGCAATGCTTCCTGGGCGTTTGCACCGAATTTGATGACCACGTCAAAGCGCATTTCCTTGGCTTCGATGTTCACATAAAAACCATGCATTTGGAGTGCCCAATCGTGCGACTTGACTTTGTCTAAAATCGTATTGCGGATTTTGGCGGCTTCGTCGTCCTTGGTGTTGTAAGAGTAGACGCCGATGGCGGTGAGGATGACGCCTGTTTCGCGGTAGACCTTCTTTTCGATCCTGCGTGTGAGGGAATCTAAATCGGCAACTGTCATGGTGTCGGGGAGTTCCACATGTACGGAGGCGAGTTTCTTTTCGGGGCCGTAATCGTTGATGACGAGGTCGTATGCACCGTGGATGCCTTCTTCGCTGCGGATGAGTGTCTTGATTTGCTTGGTCAGTTCCTTGTCGCTTTGCTTGCCGAGCAAGTCGCTGACGGTGTCCTTCAACATTTCAAAACCGGCCTTGATAATGAAGATGGAAATCAATACGCCGACGTAGGCTTCGAGCGAGAGACCCGTGAAAATGAAAATGAGGGCCGAGGCGAGAACGGAAAGGGAGAGGATGGCGTCAAAGAGTGCGTCGGAGCCGGAGGCGATGAGCGAACCGGAATTCACGCGTTCGCCTTGTGCTTTGACGTAACGTCCGAGGACGACTTTAACGACAACAGCGATGGCGATGATGATGAGTGAAACGGTGGAGTAGTCGGCTTCTTCGGGGTGGATGATTTTCTTGACTGATTCCACGCAAGAGGTGATACCGGCGTAAATCACGATAGAGGCGATGATCATGGCGGTCAGGTATTCAATGCGACCGTAACCGAGCGGGTGCTTTTCGTTGGGCAATTTTCGCGAGAGCTTGTTGCCGACAATTGTAATGATGGACGAGAGTGCATCCGAGAGGTTGTTCACGGCATCGAGAACGACGGCGATAGAGTTTGCCATAAGGCCAATGATCGCCTTGACGCTAGCAAGAATGACGTTAGTGACTATCCCGACAACGCTTGTTTTTACGATGACCTTATTTCTGTTGACTTCTTTGTCGATGTTATCGTTAAGCGTTTGCGTTTTGGACATATATATTCTCCCTTCTATATTTTTTATTTACTCGTCTAAATTCACTGGATCCTTCGACTCCGTTACACTTCGCTCAGGATGACGATTCAATGCGGCTTTGCCGCCTCTTTCGTCTTTGCGCAAGCGCCAAATGCAAGGCTCAGAAATAGGCTTGCTAGCAATCCTGCTTCATTCGCCTTATGCATTTGTCGTCTGTAGCTGCTTGCGGCGTTCTTTCGTCTATTTAATGCTCCAGTCGATGGGTTCGAGCCCCTTGCTGATAAGATAGTTATTTGCTTTGCTAAAGTGTTTGCATCCGAAAAATCCGCGGTACGCAGAGAGTGGGCTCGGGTGCGGGGCGGTCAGGATGAGGTGCCCACGGTTCGGGGCGATGAGGACCTGCTTTTTGATGGCGAAACTGCCCCAAAGCAAAAAGACGAGGTTTTCGCGGACCTGCGAAAGTCGCTGGATGATCGTGTCCGTGAACTGTTGCCAACCAATGCCGGCGTGGCTTGCTGCCATGTGGGCGCGCACCGTGAGTGAGGCGTTCAAAAGTAGGATTCCCTGATGCGCCCAGCCTTCCAGGTTGCCGTGGGGCGGCGGCGTGATGCCGAGATCGTCGTGGAGTTCCTGGAAAATGTTCACGAGGGAGGGCGGCGGCTCGATTCCGAACGGCACCGAGAAGCAAAGTCCGTGGGCTTGGCCCGGATTGTGGTACGGGTCTTGTCCGATGATGACGGCCTTGACTTTATCGACGGGGCAAAAGTCGAGTGCGGCGAAAATCTGCGGTCCGGGAGGGTACACCACATGGTGTTCCGCGTGTTCCTGCAAGAGCTTTGCCTTGATTTGCTTAAAATAAGGTTGTTCGAACTGGTCGCCGAGCAGTTTCAGCCAGGATTCTTCGAGTTTGACGGACATAATCAGGTCTTAGGTTATAGGTTTTTAGGGGCGGCTCCGCCGCTTGTCATGCCCGCGGAGGCGGGCATCTCCTTTACTGAATTTGTTAAAATCGCTACTTTCTCGCCGTTGAGGCGCGTGTAGAAAAGGATGGCGCTGTTCTTGCCCTTGGGCTTGAGGCGCTTGATTTCTTGATCCGGATCGACTTTGACGCCTCGCAGCTTGAGCGTGAGCTTACCGACATCGTGGGCCTTGAGCATGGCGCGGACGGCTCCGGTCGAAATTTCAGCGGCATCGAGAACTTCGAAGTTGGCGAAACCGGGCGAGGGGAGCGGCTTTTCGCTAGTCGTGTAGGCGATGCCCGGCGAAATCAGGTGCGTCGATTCGTCGTGCGCAAGTGCGACAACGCCAAAGAGGTGGCTGCGGAGCAGCACGGGCGAAGGTTCCGAAATGAACTTGGAAACATTTCCGAGCGGCAAGTCGGATTCGCTGCTTGCGGTAGTGTAGACGCGGTCGCGACCTTCGAGTTCGTAGTTGTGGTCGTATTGCGACTGTTCGCTTTCGTTGCGGGCTTCGCGTTTTTCGTCACGAATTTCGCTCCATTCAGCGATGGCGTTGCCTGTTTTATCGACCATTACGGCGCGCACATGGTCTGGGCTTTGGGCGAGTTCGCCGAACAGCACCAAGCATTCGCGGCAGTCCGTGCGGGAACCGATGTACAGGATTTCGGTGCCACGGGGAATTTCGCTGATGGGGTAACCGGGCGGAATTTTCGCCATGCCGCCTTTGTAGTGCTTCGAAATTTCGATGACTTCTTCGAACGAGGGCGTGAGATTGCGCAGGTCGCGTTGGTTTTCGCCTTCGATGGCGCGGCGGGCGGGGTCAATCGTGAAGTAGTCCGCTTTGGGCTGTGCGAGCGTCGCTTGCTCGGAATCGTTTTGCTTGGCGATTTCGCGGACGTCGGCGAGGATGGTGTGGTCGTCCGAATCTCGCATGACCTTGCTGTTGTAGCGGTACATTTCAAGGCGGTTTTCGTCGAGGTCCACGCCGATGGTCAAAAAGTCTTTGGGCAAGTAGAAGGAGTCGCCTCCCATGCCGCAGCACAAGTCGTGAACGGTGGGAGCGGTTTCGCTGTTTTTGTTCGCTTGACGGGCGCGTTCCCAGAGCGTCGATTTCCAACGACCGATGTCTTGGGCGGTGCTCTGTTCCAAAGCTAACTTGTCGCAAAGCAAGAATGGTGCTGGAGCGTTCTTCGCGGATTTCCCGGAAATTTCGGCAAAGAACTTGTCCCTAAATTTGGGAACGAGTGCCATGTAGTCCATGATGGCGGCACGATCTTCGTTGCTGAATTCCTTGGCCAAATGCGTCGAAACTTGCAACGCGTCCATTTTTTTCTTGGTCGCGAGTTCGATGAAATCTTGGACTTTTGCCGATGTAAGAAGTTCCGCGTTGAGCATATGTGAAATTTAATTTTTTAAAGGGTTATTTTACAATTTTAAATTTTGAGGAACGGCAAATAAGATGTATTTTTATGATGATTGACTTGTCATGCCGGACTTCGTTCCGGCATCGCCTTTTACGATTTAAAGGAGACCCCGGAATAAATCCGGGGTGACATACAAGGGTGGCATGAGTATTCTAAAAAGATCTTTTACTGGTTTAGCGTGTGTTTCGCTTGCGATGCTTTCGCAGGCTTGTGGTGACGATCCTGTTTCGACGCCTATTGAAAATTCTCAGTCTTTTGGAGTTGAACAAAGTTCTTCGTCAGTCGCAGGATTTAACTCGTCTTCCGATTTCGCGTTATCATCATCTCGTCATTCCGGACTTGGTTTGGAATCTTCGTCATCAAGCAGTGTCTCCCTGAGCAACGTCGAAGGGTCTAGTAGCAGTATGGTCGTTGAGCCTGTCGAAACATCTTCCTCGTCCACCGTCATTCTGAGTGGCGATAGCCGCGAAGAATCCAGTAGCAGTTATTTTTTGGATTCTTTCAGCTCTTCGAGCATCCAGAATGACAAATCATCTTCTTCATGTCATTTCGGACTCGATCCGGAATCTTCATCATCGTTGGTAGAATCATCATCTTCTGCCCAACCCATAAAAATTGATTTTTATAACGGTGCCGACATTTCCGAAGTCCAGGAATACGAACGAAATAAAACAAAATTTTTCGATGTCGATGGCAAAGAAAGCGATATCTTCACGATTCTGAAAAATCACGGATTCAACTCGATTCGTTTGCGTACATTTGTTTCGCCCAAGGCAAAGTACGGCTATGCGGCAAGCGGCTGTGGCCATGATTCCGAAGCGTATGGCGACAAGGATCATGTTGTGGCGTATGCGAAAAAAGTCAAGGCTGCTGGCATGGGACTCCTCGTGGATATCCATTACAGCGATGTCTGGGCGGATCCGGGCAAGCAGATTATTCCCGAACGCTGGCGCGGTGTGAATAACGCGAATGCGATGGCAGATTCCGTGTACGCTTACACGAAGGACTTGATGATTGCTCTTAAGAACGCCGGTGCAACGCCCGACATGGTGCAAATCGGCAACGAAACGACTCCGGGCATCTTGATCCATAAGCCGAACAACAATACGGACTGCTGGGGAAATGGCGTCGACAAAGCCTCGACTTCCGTCAATGGCGACATGGGAACCGCATCGGGCAAGGCGAATGCGGCCAAGTACTTTAATGCCGGTATCAAGGCGGTCAAGGAAGTTTCTCCGTCAACAAAGACGGTACTCCACATCGAACGCATCCGTCAAGCGTCAACGGTCAATTGGTGGATGGGCGTTATTTTCGACGAGTACAAGATCCCGGCAGATGTGATGGGCTTCTCGGCTTATACCGCTTATGAAGACGGCACACCGGACAATTGGAAAAACTTGTTCAATTCCTTGACATCCAAGTATTCAAATCTTGAATTTATCGTGGCCGAATACAATGGCGGCGATTCTGATAACCATTACAAATTCGATGGCTCCCGCAAAAAAACTCGCGAAATGATTAGTAGCATGAATCGCTGGATTGGAGCGTTCTTCTGGGAACCGACGATTGGCGGTGCGTGGGGCGCCGGGCTCTTTGACTGGCGCGGTAACGACGTTTACGCCAACGCCAAGGCTTTCGAAGAATTTTACTAACGCGAAAACCTATACAAGACAAGCCTCTCCGAATTGGAGAGGCTGCGCTTTTTATATCATAAATCAGACTTTTCTCAATCAAGCAAACGCTCTTTCGTCAAGGCACTTTTCAAGTTCGACCATGATGTCGTCCTTGTTGTAACCCTTTCCGATGAACACGACTTGATTTTCGCGGTCGCCAAATCGAGAATCCCAGTTTTCTTGAACTTCAGGATTGTCAGCAAGGTAGGCTTGCTTTTGGTCTTCGCGCAAAGCGTCAATCCAGTATGAAACGGGCATCACGGAAGAATTTCTGCCGGCCTGTTCAAACAGTTGTACGTCATTGCTTGCGTCCGAGAACCAGATGTAACCCTTGGAACGGATGAGCTGCGACGGGTAACGATTGTTGACAAATTCCATAAAGCGGTCTCTGTTGAACGGCTTTCTCGCTTCGAAAATGAAGGACGAAATTCCGTACTCGTCAACACAACCTTCTGTTTTGCGCTTTGACTGTGTAAGAGTTGCCGTAGCCTTCTGGATTGCCGAAGAGGAATCGATTTGGTCGTAGTTGAACGGCTTTGTCGTCATGATTTTTTCGATGTCGATGTCGCCGTTGACGGAATGGATGATCGGGGCGCGCGGCTGGAAATCACGCACGATGGATTCGACTTCCTTGAGTTGGTCAGCGTTGAGCAAGTCGCACTTGTTCAAAATGATGAAGTTGCAGAACTCGATTTGGTCCACGATGAGCGTCGAAATTTCTTCTTGCGAGAGGTCGTATTTGTCGGCCAAGCTGTCCTTGACTTCTTTTCTCTGCTTCAAGTCGCTGAGGAATTCGCGGTAGATTCTGTCGGCGTCAACGACCGTGACGATGGACGTCAAGTAAACATTCGTGTTTGGATTGTCGTCTTCGTAAGCAAGGAAGCTCGCGCTGACGGCACCGGGATCGCTAATGCCGGAGGCTTCGACGAACACGACTTCGACGGAACTGAGGTTGGAAATTTTTTCAATCTGCTGGATGAATTCGTCGCGCAGCGTGCAGCAGATGCAGCCGTTTTGCAGTTCGAACATCGGGCATTCGGTAACGTTCGAGCCGTTCTTCTTGAGAATTTCTGCATCGACATTGATGCTTCCCATATCGTTAACGATGAGGGCGACTTTTCTCGTTTCTTGCTTGAGGAGGTTGTTCAAAAGGGTCGTTTTACCCGAGCCCAAATACCCGGTGATGAGAATCACCGGCTTCTTATTCTTTTTCATAAGAATCCTTTGTTTGTGTAAAAACGTTATAGGTCCTCGTGGTGGCGAGGATTATGGTTTAATTTTTTATATGTAAAAGTCTTTTGTTAAATGCTGTTGGTGGCGTGACTGCAATTTTTGCAGAGGCCGTAAAAAACCGTGCGGAAGGGGTCTAGCGTAAAACCGTGTTCGGCCATCAGGTGCGAACCGAGCTTTTCAAGATCGTGGCATTCTAGATGGATGAGCGTGCCGCATTTTTCGCACTTCAAGTGAAAATGGGAAACGTCTTTGTGGCAGTCGTCGCCAAGGTATTCAAAGCAGGCTGCGTTCTGTTCGCCCAGAAAATACTTCTGGACAATGCCTTGTGCCACAAACTTTTCAATTTGCCTGTAGATTGTAGCGATTCCGATGGAAATGTCCTGCTCCAAAAAATAGGCATGAACGTCTTCAGCCGTAAAATGGCGGCTCTGCATAGCTTTAAAGCAGGAAAGGAGTAATTCCTGCTGCCTAGTTTTGTAATTCGTTTTTCCCATGCTTTTTCTCGAATTTGATAACCGTTATCAAATTATAACAAAAGAAAATGTCCTTGGCAAGGGGATTGTTTTTCTTTTGCTTTGACCTACTTCTTTTCGACGCGGAAACGCGTTTTCATGATTCGGGCGTTGTTGGCGGCTTTGCCGAGGGCGTCTACATGCTTGATTTGCGTTTTTTGCAGTCGA
>Ga0265300_10003918_pt1 | contig 12019 bp, 7 predicted proteins | sample AusTroGonzalo_MG_FD_193482 | JGI IMG/M metagenome (GOLD analysis project Ga0265300, IMG submission 193482) | Bovine rumen microbial communities from tropical cattle in Woodstock, Queensland, Australia - Gonzalo_03 | ecosystem: Host-associated > Mammals > Digestive system > Stomach > Rumen ... | reverse complement strand
CTCAGGCTCCCAATTCAAGGCTGGAGAGCCTGTAGCCTGGCTGTTGCCCCAGGCACAGCAGATGGCAGGGCGCGAGATGCTCTGCTACGTGACCTACAAAGACCTGCGCAAGCTGAAAATAGGGCAGCAAGTGCAAGTCACACCTGCCAACTTGGAGCGTGAAGACTGGGGCTATGCCTATGGCACCCTGGTGGGCTTGGAACAATATCCCACCACCCGCCAAGAAATTATCAGCCGACTGAAACTCGACCCTTTGGCAGCCTTCATCCCCGATGGAGAGGCCGTGTATGAAGTGCGTGTGACACTCGACGAGAAAGACGGTGCCTTGGTGTGGAGCCGCGACAAGAGCCGCGTTCAACATGTGGGCAACGGTGCCCTGTGCAACATACAGATTATCACCCAAAGGAAGCCTGTATGGCGTGTGCTTGTGGGTGCAGTGGACAACTCCGTTCAGACGGTGATAGGTAATTGATGGGACTATGAGTAGCAAGAAAAAAGTAGCGAAAGTGCCCATGGTGATGCAGATGGAGGCTGTGGAATGCGGCGCCGCTTCACTCACCATGATACTGGCACACTTTGGTAAGTGGCTCCCCCTGGAGGAGGTACGCGCTGCCTGTGGTGTGTCGCGCGACGGCTCCAGTGCCAAAAGCATACTGAGAGCTGCACGCAACTACGGCTTGGACGCCAAGGGCTACCGCACATCGCCCGAAGGGCTGAATGGCAAGCAGCCTGCCATCATCCACTGGAACTTCGAGCATTTCGTGGTGTTCAGAGGATATGACAAGCAAGGGCGGGCTTGCCTGAACGACCCTGGCATGGGGCCTGTGAAATGGCCGATGGATGAATTCCGCAAGCACTTTACGGGTGTCTGCCTCACGTTCAAGCCCACTGAGAAGTTTGAACCAGGCGGACAGCAGACCAGCATACTTTCCTACGTACGCAAGAACCTCAGTGGTGCCAGCGAGGCCTTCTGGCTCACCTTCATCTTCACCCTGATGGCTGCTTTCGTGTCACTCATCACCCCTATGTTCACCCGCGTGTTCCTCGATGAGATTCTCTCAGGCAAGAACGCCGACTGGAAAACCTATTTCTTCATCTGCATGGGGGCACTGGCCATCTTCCAGTTCATCGTCATACTGCTCAGTACGCGCTATTCCAAGCGAATAGCAGGAGCCTTGGCCTTGAAGGGAAACCGTGAGTACCTGCAACACTTGTTGCGCCTGCCCATGTCGTTCTTCGCCATGCGCAACGTGGGCGACCTGCAGCAGCGCATGCACCTGAACGAGAGCATCACCCACTCACTGATCAACGTGCTGGCCCCACAGGTCATCAACATAGGACTGTTGATACTCTACCTGATACTGATGTTCTCCTACTCTACCTGGCTTACGCTGATAGGCATCTTAGCTGCAGGGATAAACCTCGGACTGGTACAATACTTCTCCAAGCAACGCATCAACCTGGTACGCTCCATGGAGCAGAGCGAGGGCCAGTACTTCTCGGCCACCATCTCATGCATCGACAACATGGAGAGCATCAAGGCCGCTGGAGCCGAGACTGGTTTCTTCAAATACTGGTCTGGCCTCTGGGCACACAAGTTCAATGTGAACGGCAATGCCGACGAGGAACAGACACGCATGGCACTGCTGCCCGTATTGGCCAACGGACTGGTGAACATGGCCGTATTGGTGCTGGGTGCATACCTTATATTAAAAGGTGAGCTGACGGTGGGTATGCTCATGGCCTTCCAAGGATTCATGGGCTCGTTCCTACAGCCAGTGAACGCCATAGTCAATGCCTCGCAGACCATAGTGGAGATGCGCAGCCAGATGGAGCGCGTGGAGGATGTGATGAAATATCCTGAAGACCATCGCGACAGCAAAGGCGAGGTGAGTCAAGGCAAGCTGGGCGGACTCTTGGAGCTGAAGCATGTGACCTTTGGCTACTCCCCGCTGCAGCCGCCACTCATCCAAGACTTCAACCTGCGCATAGAGCCTGGCCACAGTGTGGCATTCGTAGGCTCATCGGGCTGTGGAAAGAGTACCTTGGCCAAGCTCATCAGCGGCCTCTACAAGCCATGGAGCGGAGAGATACTCTTCGACGGACGCCCCATAGAAAGTATATCCAACGAAGAACTGACCAACTCTGTGGCTGTGATCGACCAGAATGTGGTACTCTTCGACGATACCGTAGCACAGAACATCCGTATGTGGGACCCCTCTATCGAGGATTTCACCATGATGATGGCCTGCAACGATGCCCAGATACGTGACGACATTGTGAGCCGTCCTGAAGGATTCGGCACGAAGATTATCAAGGGCGGACAGAACTTCTCTGGTGGTCAGCGCCAGCGCATGGAGATGGCCACGGCCCTGTCGAAAGAGCCTGCCATCCTGATTATGGACGAGGCCACCTCGGCCCTCGACCCCAAGACAGAAGACGAGGTGATGCGCCGCATCCGCCGCATGGGTCCTACGCAGATCATCGTGGCCCATAGATTGAGTACCATCCGCGACTGCGATGAAATCATCGTGATGGACCAGGGCAAGATTCTACAACGTGGCAAGCACGAGGAGCTCATAGAGATGGAAGGCATGTACAGGGATTTAATGAAGAGCGAATAAACTATGGCAATATATCTTAACCAAATCAACAAGCGGCGTGCAGCGGAACAAGCTGCCCTGGCCGAGGTGAATGAGAAGACCATCGAACGGCTTGGTCTGCTCAGGAAGAAGCATGTAGTGCCACAAGACAACCTGTCGGCCATGAAGCAGGTGCTCGATGCCCTCGGCATCAGCGACTATGAGTTTGAAGACGATGAATTGGTCACCCCTGAAGACCAGCTTACCAGCATACTCCGCCCGCGTGGCATCATGTTGCGCGACATCCAGCTCAAGGGCGAATGGTGGAGAGAATGCGTAGGTCCGCTGTTGGGCTACGCTAAAGACGGGCGACTGGTGGCCCTCACTCCTACCAAGACTGGCTTGGGCTACCAATATCGTGAGCAAGACGGCACCATACGCAAGATAGGGCGGCGTGAAATGGAAGAAGAGCTCAAGCCTCAAGCCATTACGTTCACCAAGGCCCTGCCTTTGCATTCCCTTACGCTGATAGACCTCATCAAGTTTACCTGGAAGGTAGTATCTGGCCCCAATGCGTTGCTGCTGGTGGTGAGCGCCTTAGTGGTGGTGTTGCTTGGCATGTTCACTCCTATGGCCAACAAGCTCATCTTCGATACGGTGATTCCTACAGGCGATGCCTCTGACCTGATTCCTATTACAGGCTTGCTCATAGGCGCCACGGTAGGTACGGTATTGCTTTCCCTTACACGCAACCTCTACATCATCCGCATGCAGCACATCGTAGAGCTGCATGTACAGAATGCCATCATGGCGCGCACATTCCTGCTCAGCCCCACGTTCTTCTCCAAGAACTCCAGTGGTGAGCTGACGGCCAAGCTGAACAACATGACAGCCTTGTGCAGCCTGGTGAATGAATCCATTGTGGGTGCCCTGCTTTCGGCCATATTATCCATTGTCTATCTGGTGCAGGTGTATATTTATGGTGGTGCCCTATTCTGGCCAGCATTGCTCATCATCGTGGTTCAGATAGTGGTATTGGTGCTGAGCTATCGGAATACAGTGGATATTCAGAAGAGATATACCCAGAACAGCGCCAAACTCAGCGGTTTGGAATACAACATGTTTGCAGGTATCCAGAAACTGAAGCTCACAGGCAGCGAGAATCGTGCATTTGCCCGCTGGCTCGACCACTACAGCGAGACGGCCAAGATCATCTATAACCCTAAGTTCAAGTCGAGGTTCTATCCGGCACTGAGTACCATCCTTGGCTTGGGAGGTGCCATGCTCATCTACTGGAGGACGTTAGCCTCTGGTCTTTCCACCTCCGACTATATCGCCTTCAGTTCAGCATTTGGCATGATTACCGCATCGTTGGTGCAGCTCAACGATATGGTGCCCAACCTGGCAAGAATCAAGCCACTCATGGAATCAGTCAAGCCTATCTTAGAGGCAGTGCCTGAAATGGAGGACAAGGCTCCACAGGTGGAAGACCTCTTTGGAAGCATTGAAGTGAGTGGGGTGTCGTTCCGCTACCAGGAAGACGGGCCGCTGATCCTCGACGACCTCTCCCTGCGCATCGAGCCAGGCGAGTATGTGGGTATTGTAGGCAAATCGGGTTGTGGCAAATCTACGCTCATGCGCCTTATGCTGGGCTTCGAGAAGCCACTTGCAGGGGGTATCTACTACGACAGCTATGACTTGGCGAAGGTGGATAAGGCCTCGTTGCGTCGTAAGATAGGCTGCTGTCTGCAAAGCGGAAGCCTGTTTACAGGCGATATCTTCCACAACATCACCATCACAGCCCCTTGGGCCACCCACGACGATGCGTGGGAAGCCTTGCGCATGGCTTGCTTGGAGGAAGATGTGAAACGCATGCCTATGGGACTGCACACTGTGGTAAGCGAAGGTGGTGGCGGATTCAGCGGCGGACAGAAGCAGCGCATTCTCATCGCACGCGCCCTGATTTCGAAGCCTGAGATCATCTTCTTTGACGAAGCTACCAGTGCACTGGACAATATCTCGCAGAAAGCCGTCTCTGACAACCTGGATGACTTGATGTGTACGCGCGTGGTCATAGCCCATCGCCTCTCCACCATCCGTCATTGCGACCGCATCATTGTGCTCGACAAGGGCAAAATCGCTGAACAAGGTAACTTTGAAGAGCTGATGGAGAAGAAGGGCATCTTCTATGAGATGGCACTCAGACAGTTATAAGTAATTAACTAACAACAAAGTATAAATGGGAATATGAACAGGATGAAAATAAGGCACATAGGTTGGATGCTCGCCATTCTCTTGGTAGTGGAAGGATGGACTATGACGGCACTGGCCCAGAAGATAGTCTTCACCCCCCAGTGGACGGCGCAGGCCCAGTTTGCAGGCTACTATGTGGCCAAGGATATGGGCTTCTATACGGAGGCAGGCTTGGATGTGGAAATCGTACATCCATCTATCACCCAGTCGGCCATCAGTCGTGTGCGCAATAATGAGAGTCAGGTGACCACACTCCAACTTTGCCAGGCGATGGACATCATTGACAATGGCATCCCCTTGGTAAACATCCTTCAGACATCGATGAACAATTCCATGGTGATTGTTTCACGCAAGGATGCTGACCCGTTGGAACAGAAAGGGATGAAGGTGGGCATCTGGAGTGCAGGATTCGGACAAATTGCCATCTGCATGGCCATCAAGGAGAACCTGAACTACCAATGGGTGCGCTTTGCCTCAAGCACCAACCTCTTCATTTCAGGTGCCATTGACGCCACCTTGGCCATGAGCTACAACGAATACTGGCAACTCGTCCAGGCAGGAGCTGTGATCTCAGACCGTAGCGTGTATCATTTCAGTGAGCATGGCTACAACATACAGGAAGATGGTGTTTATATGACCCGTGAGTATTATAAGAACCACAAAGACGAAGCCCGCCGATTTGCCGAAGCCAGTAAAAAGGGCTGGGAATGGGCGGTGGAGCATCCGGAAGAGACCCTTGATATTGTGATGAAGTATGTGCGTGATAACCAGATTGGAACCAACCGTGTGATGCAGGAACTGATGTTGAAAGAGATACTCGAGCTATTGGTGGATCGTGATTCTCATCAGCGCGAGTACCGCCTGCGTCGCGATATGGTGGAAATGGCCAGCCGCCTTATGGTGGAGAATACGATGCTGAACAACGAAGTGACTTATGAACAATTAATTGCCGATTGACCTATGAAGAATCCTATAATCTATATCCGTCGATCACTTGCCACAAAGCTCAGTATCTGGATAGTGCTTTTTGCCTCTATCCTCTTCGTGGCTGCCCTTGGATTCATGTTCTACCAGTCGCGCATATCTGTCTATAATGAAGCCGTAAAGGGTGCTACACAAGTGCTCGACAACACCGTGCAGCGTGTGACCAATATCCTCGACCGCGTGGAAGTGGCAACTGACAACACCGACTGGCTCATCAACCGCCACTTAGACGGGCCAGACTCCATGTTCGTCTATAGCCGCCGCATCTTGGAAAACAATCCTTTCCTCAACGGCTGTTCCATTGCTTTCGAGCCAGACTACTTCCCCAAAAAGGGACGCTATTTCTCTGCCTACTCCAACAATGACAACGGAGTGATAAAGACGACCCAGGAGGGAAATGAGCAATACGAATATTTCTACATGGACTGGTACCAACTGGCCAAACTGCTCGACCGCCCAGTTTGGACGGAGCCTTTCTTGGATTATAACCCCCAAGACATCTTCTCAGAGGTAATGATTGCCTCTTATTGCAAACCTATCAAAGACAAGAAAGGGGTGTACATTGGCACTATCTCTGTAGATCTTTCCCTGGGTTGGCTCTCTGAGACCATCTCGGCCGTGAAGCCTTACCCCAATAGCTACAGCATCATGATAGGCTTGGGAGGTACCTACTTCGTTCATCCCGACCCCACCAAGTTGTTCTACGAAACCATCTATACAGAAGCCTTGGAGAACGACGACCCTGACCGTATGGCTTTGGGTCACGCCATGCAGAACGGTGAGGAAGGTATGAGACAGCTGAAAATCGATGGTGAGGACTGCTACGTCTTCTACAAGCCCCTCAGCAGTACAGGATGGAGTGTGGCCATCATCTGTCCGGAAAGTGATATCTTCGCAGGATTCAATCGGTTGAGGTACACTGTCTTTGGTATTGTAATCTTGGGTCAGTTGCTCATGTTCTATTTCTTTGGCCGCATCATTGGCCGCGAAATCAAGCCGCTCCACCAGCTGGCCCGTCAGGCAGAAACCATTGCCTCAGGACATTTCGATGAGACACTGCCCGATGATGGTCGTACGGATGAGATAGGACAGATCACCAAGTCGTTCACCAATATGCAAAACTCTTTGGTGAACTATATTGACGAGTTGAAAAAAACCACTGCCTCAAAGGCTGCCATAGAGAACGAGCTGAAAGTGGCAAGCGACATTCAGATGGGCATGGTACCACGTATCTTCCCACCGTTCCCCAATCGCCACGATATCGATCTCTTTGCCTCGATGACTCCTGCCAAGGAAGTGGGAGGTGATCTCTACGACTTCTTCGTGCAAGACGAAAAACTCTACTTCTGCGTGGGCGACGTGAGTGGCAAGGGTATTCCAGCCAGCTTGTTCATGGCTGTCACCCGCAATCTGTTCCGTATCTTTGCCCAGCAGGGACATACTCCTGAGGATATAGGCACGCAGATCAACACCTTCCTGGCAAAAGACAATGACCAGGGCATGTTTGTCACCATGTTCATAGGTATGATAGATCTCCGCACAGGCAAGATGGACTTCTGCAACTGCGGACACAACCCACCTGTGATTGTAGAAAAGGACGGAAGTGCCGCATTCCTCCCGCTCGAATATGATAACCAGCCGCTTGGACTTTGGGAAGATGACCCATTCTATGGAGAATCCTATCCTGATATCCGAGGCAAGCAATTGCTTATCTACACAGACGGCCTCAACGAAGCAGAGAATCCTGCCCAAGACTTGTTTGGCAACAAGGCCATCATTGACCTGATGGGAAAGACTGAAGGGAAAAACTCTACGGAGGTGATTACGATGCTGCAAGAGGCTGTGGAGATACATCGCGCTGGCGCTACACCTAACGATGACCTTACACTGCTGTGTCTGAGAATCATAGGTAAGTAAGTAAGTAAGTAAGTAAGTAAGAAAAAAGATAAAAGCTGTATAATGGAGAAAGACTACGAACAACTTCTTGAAGAATTCCGTTCTTTGAAAGCAGAGAAAGAGGAGCTTCAACAAAAGTACAACAAGCTGGGCGAGATGTACGACGAACTGAGTCTGTCGTACGAAGACGCCTTGCTGCTCTACGACCGTGCCAAAGAATCATTTCGCATGGAAGGTGAGTTGCGAGTAGCGCGTAACATACAGATGTCAATGGTCCCCAACCAGTTTCCCAACCTGCCCGAGTTGAATCTTTACGCTTGGATGGTGCCTGCAAAGGAAGTGGGTGGTGACCTCTATGATTTCTTTGTACTTGGACGTAAGCTCTACTTCTGCGTGGGTGATGTATCGGGCAAGGGAGTACCTGCCTCACTCTTCATGGCTGTGACAAGGGTGCTATTCCGTAATATTGCCCAACAAGGTCTATCTCCTGAAGAAATCGCTTATAAGATAAACACGTCTGTCGCACAATTCAACGACAGTTGTATGTTCGTCACCATGTTCATCGGCTGTGCCGACCTTGACACAGGTCGTTTGGATTTCTGCAATTGCGGGCACAACCTTCCCATCATTCTGGAAGAGGGGAAAGAGGCAAGATTCCTGTCGTGCGAAAACCAGAACCTGCCATTGGGCCCTTTTGAGACCTTTGATTTCAAGGGTATGACGCTGGATGATTTCCGTGACAAACAATTGCTCATCTACACAGACGGACTGAACGAGGCAGAGAATAACAGCCACGAGCAGTTTGGCGATGAGCGTGTGCTCAGCCTCATGAGCACAATGTGGGGAACCCCCCCCAAGGAAATTATCGAGACGCTCTGTGAAGCTGTGAACAAACATCGTGACACTGCTGAGCCCAACGATGACCTTACGATGATGTGTTTGAAGATTACTGAGAACAAATAGAAGATTAATATAGTAATAGATATGAAAAAAACACTTACGATAATAGCCCTCGCAGCAATGATGACTGCCTGCGGCAGTGGCAGTACGAAAGAGCAAGGGACAACTCAGGTCGCTACGCCCGAAGCCGTTGTGACAAGCACGACTGAAGCTTCAGCCCCTTCGGAAGATGCTCTGGGTATGGGGACTATACGGACAATAGGCAAGGTGGTAGCAGAACGCTTTGCCGACCTGTCGTTCGAGACCGCACTTCCCATAGAGAAAGTGCTGGTCAAAAACGGTCAGCGTGTGCGTCGAGGCCAGGTATTGGCTCAGTTGGATGTCTTCAAGTTGCGCAATGCCGTGGAGCAACAACAAAAAACCATAGACCAGGTACAGCTTCAGATTGAACAGGCACGCTTGCAGATGCAAGATGTGATTATCTCCCAAGGCTATGACCCAGACAAGGAATCACAGGTGCCCGCCAACGTGATGCACAATGCTGATGTGAAATCGGGCTATGCCTTGGCAAAAAGCCAGCTTGCCACAGCCCAAACCCAACTCGCCGCTGCAGAACACGAACTCCGAAGCGGTGTGTTGACTGCCCCCTTCGACGGTATCATTGCGAATCTCTCCGTACAGGCACATCAGTTGGCACAGGCAGGACAAATTGTTTGTCGTGTGATAGACAACGAATCTATGTCTGTAGAATTCCGTGTAATGGAAAGCGATCTTGGGCGATATAAATTGGGGACGGCTGTAACCGTCGTGCCTGTGGCAGATCAGTCAAAAAGCTACGCCGCTACCATCAGCGAAATCAACCCCATTGTTGATGAACAAGGAGCCATCACCCTGCGTGCTCACCTGGCCAATGCTGCCAACCTGTTTGACGGTATGAATGTGGAAGTTGGGGTAAGAGATTGAGAGATTGAGAAATTGAACATTGAAGATTATGATAAATAAACTGCGAAATATTCACTCCTTGGGACGATGTGGAGTTCTGCTCCGCCTTTGTTTCGTTTTAGTGGTAGCCCAATGGTCAATGGTCAATGGTCAATGGTCAATGGCCCAAGCCCAGCAGCGTGTGACACTCGATTTGAATCGCACGTTACAGTTAGCCACAGACAGTTCGCTGTCTGCCCAGAAATACCAAAGTGTATATGCAGTGTCGCGCTTCCAGTACCTTTCGTGGCAAGCATCACGCAAGCCCCAGATCAATCTGGAGTCCACCCCTGTCATGTATGAGCGCTACATGACCCAACGCTACCTGTCTAACGAGAACATTGATGTCTATCGCCAGCAGCGTATGTTCTACTCTCAAGCAGGCATCAAAGCTACGCAGAATATGGAGCCTTGGGGCGGACAATTCTACGGTTCGACACAATTGGGCTACCTGCGTACATTTGGCGACCAAAACCAGACACAGTTTATGACTGTCCCTGTGAGCGTGGGCTATAAGCAGGAATTGCTCTTCTACAATCCCTTGAAGTGGGCGCGTCAGATTGAGCCATTGAAACTTGCAAGGGCAGAAAAAGAGTTAATCTACGGCATTGAGATAACAGGTGAAGAGGCTGTGGAACGATTCTTCTCGCTGGCACTGGCCCAAGAGCAGCAACGCATGGCGGAAGAGTATCTTGCCTCGTGCGACACCATCTATGCCATTGCTGAGCGCCGTTACAAGATTTCCAGCATTCCTAAGGCTGAACTGAGCATCTTGGAATTGGAAAAGACCAACGCGCGCACTACCTTGGCCAACGCCCGCATTGCGCGTAGTCGTGCGACTCAAGAGTTAGCGGTCTATCTGGGCATGGCTCGAGATACAGAGATTGAGCTTATTATTCCTACAGTCATTAGCAACCTGCAAGTGAATGCTGCTGAAGCCATTGAACATGCCAGAGAGAATAATCCAAAGTATCTGGAGAGCAGACAGGCGACAGCCGAAGCCCGACGTGAGGCTGAGCGTGCCAAAGTGGAGAAAAATTTCAGCATGAGTCTTGATGCAAGTTTGGGTTTGAATCAGGTGGCCGATCGTTTTGCCGATGCTTATCGCAACCTGCTCTCTCAAGACATGGCCACCATTACCTTGTCTGTGCCGCTGAAAGACTGGGGCAAGCGCAAGAACGCCTACTTGGCCGCCCGTAATACAGTGGAGGCAGCAGAGCGCAACGAGCAAGAGATGGCTCGCGACACAGAGCTTGATGTAGCTCTTACAGTAGCAGATTTCAACGAACGGCAATCCATCGTGGAGACATCTCGTCAGGCACTGACCATTGCTGAGGATGCCTATGCTCAGACTTTGCAGCGTTTCATCCGTGCCCAAGCCAATGCTTATGACCTAAGCCTTGCTCAGAGCCATTGGCAGACAGCCCGTCAAAACCAGATTGCCAGTCTGCAGAACTATTGGATTTCTTATTATCACCTTCGCCGTCTGACACTCTACGACTATCAGCGTCACGAAGTCATCACGCATAAGAAATAAACCTGCATAAAACAAAGATTCCGTCGTGAAAGGGTGTTATTCCTTCACGACGGAATCTTTTTATACCTTTACTTAATCGATTACATCATCTCTTTCACCATATCCATGATCTGCTGGCCAATCTCATCTGCTTCTGCCTGAGTATGAGCCTCACTATAGACACGGATAATAGGCTCTGTATTGCTACGACGCAGGTGAACCCACTTATCGATGAAATCAATCTTCACGCCATCGATATCGTTAACATTCACTTCCGACTGGCCTGCATACATAGACTTCACCTTACCAAGGATGGCATCAATGTCAGTATCAGGACGGAGGTCAATGCGGTTCTTACCCATGAAATAAGCTGGATAAGTGGCACGAAGCTCACTCACTTTCTTACCTTCATGCGCCAGATGGCTGAGGAAAAGAGCAATGCCTACCAAGGCATCACGTCCGTAATGGATGGCTGGGTAAATCACTCCACCATTACCTTCACCTCCTATCACTGCTCCTACCTCTTTCATCTTGGTAGTGACATTCACCTCACCAACGGCAGAAGCAAAATACTGCTGACCATGCTTCTCTGTCACGTCGCGCAGGGCACGGGTAGAACTGAGGTTGCTCACAGTATTGCCTGGGGTATGTTTGAGGATATAGTCGGCCACTGTGACCAGTGTATATTCCTCACCATACATACGGCCGTCCTCACAAATCATGGCCAGGCGGTCCACATCAGGATCCACCACGAAAGCCACATCGTACTTGCCCTCGCTCATCAATGCCATGATATCGCCCAGGTTCTTTTCCAAAGGCTCTGGGTTATGTTGGAAATTGCCCGTAGGCTCCGTATAGAGACCAGTGACATGCTCTACGCCCAACTGTTGCAGGAGCAGAGGCAGGA
>Ga0265300_10003916_pt1 | contig 12022 bp, 17 predicted proteins | sample AusTroGonzalo_MG_FD_193482 | JGI IMG/M metagenome (GOLD analysis project Ga0265300, IMG submission 193482) | Bovine rumen microbial communities from tropical cattle in Woodstock, Queensland, Australia - Gonzalo_03 | ecosystem: Host-associated > Mammals > Digestive system > Stomach > Rumen ... | reverse complement strand
CCTCCGCTCTCTAATACCTTTAACACAGTTAAAAAGGTATACGCCTCCCTTTTTACGGGGAGGCGATACCCCTATAATAGGCCTGTAAGAAGGAGGCCGGGGGACTTTCCCCTACAGGCCGGACGGAAGGGAGGGAGCGCATTGTTAGCAATCGGAAAAACCAGCAAAGGCGGAGGGTACAAATACCGCTACACCGCATGGAGCGAGGAGGTAAAGACCTCAGGCCTCAGGCCGGACTCCCTGAGCGTATATGAGAATCAGGAGGAAGCTCTACAGGATATCGCTGAGACCTCCGCCTACCTCAGGGATAATCCTACAGCTGAGGACGCCGCGGAGAGGCTGGACTTTCTCGCTACCCTGAGCAACGCGGTTTTCCTCATGCGGAAGGAGTACCCGGATCAGTGGGAGCAAATGGAGAGAGACCTGAGAAATATATCCCTTGACCTTGACGGGGAATCCTTTGAGCGTCTCCGCGCTGAGCTGGATAATCTCACGCTCTGAACCGGGGGAGGGGGAGCCTCAATCCCTACAGGCTCCTCCGCCTGAGACCGTGAGCCAACGCCGCGCAAATTTCCGCGAAATTCAAAGGCCGGGGGATAAAAAATCAAAAATCTCCGCGCTGTAGCGGGGGAACTTTAATAAGAAATCAGAAATGAGAGGAGGCCGGGAACGTGCTGAGAATGACTAGAGAACAGGGACGGGTATATGTACGGGAGCATATAGAGGACTACCTACAGCGGAAGGGGATAGACACCCGGAAGGAGTTTTCCTGTCTCAACCCTGAGCATAATGACACTCACCCGTCTATGTCTCTCCACAGGAGAGGCTACCGCGTGAAGTGTTTTTCATGCGGAGCTAGCTATGATGTGTTCGACCTCATAGCGATAGACTACAGCCTAGACGCTAAAGCGGCTATGGAAAAAGGCTATGAGCTTTACGGGGTGGAGATAATCGACACGCCGCGGAGGAGTACACCTGAGGAGGATTTTTCGGATATGGAGAGCCAAAACAACGCCAAAACCGGACAGAATACAGATACACATACACATACAGATACAGCTATCACGGCGGAGGAGGATAAGCTGGACTACTTCCGGGAGTGCGCGGGACGCCTCACCCTCACGGAATACCGCGGCCTGAGCCGGGAGACCCTTGAGCGGCACATGGTAGGATATGACCCTCAGTTTAGGACTAGAGACCATGAAAAGAACTATGTACAGTGGGAGGGAATCATTATCCCTACAGGCCGGGGGAGCTACACAGTGAGGAACCTAGCTCAGGACGCCCACAAAAAAGACCGCTACCGCAAACGCGGAGCCGCTCAGATTTTCGGATATAAGAGCCTGTACTCCTCCGCCTCTCCTGTGTTTGTAGTGGAGGGGGAGATAGACGCTATGAGCATAGAGGAGGCCGGGGGAGCCGCTGTAGGCTTAGGGAGCTATGATAATGTGCCTCTCCTCCTCAAGATGTGCGAAAACAGGAAACCGTCTCAGCCGCTCATTATCGCCTTTGATAACGAATCTGAGCCGGATAAACAGGCGGAGGTAAAGAAGCATGAGGAGGAGCTAGCTCAGGGACTACAGCGGCTAGAGATACCCTTCTACAGGCTCTCTCCTTATGGAGAATACAAGGACGCGAACGCCGCCCTCACGGGAGACCGGGAGAGCTTCTCCGCCACTATCAGGGGAGCCGCAAACATGGAGCTACAGGCGGAGGAGGCGGAGAGGGAGGCCTATCTCTCTACCAGCAACGCCGCCTATATGCAACAGTTTATAAACGGGATAGCGGAGAGCGTGAATACTGAGGCGATCCCTACAGGGTTTTCGGAGCTGGATAAAGCTCTAGACGGAGGCCTGTATGAGGGGCTCCTAGTAGTGGGAGCTATCTCCTCTTTGGGAAAAACCACTCTCGCTATGCAAATAGCGGATCAGGTAGCCGCCGCGGGGAATGACGTTCTCATTATCTCCCTTGAAATGGCGCGGAAACAGCTCATGAGTAAGAGTATCAGCCGCCACACCCTACAGCTCTCAATGGAGCGGAAACTGGATACCCGGAACGCGAAAACCTCCCGCGGAATCACCAACGGGAAAAGGTGGGAGAACTACAGCCGGACGGAGCTGAGCCTCATACATGACGCTATGGGAGCCTATAACCAGTACGCGGAGAGAATCTATATCCGGGAAGGAGTGGGAGATATCACTGTAGACCGGATCAGGGAGGCCGTACAGAAGCATATCCTCTTTACAGGCGGGAAATGGATCACGGACGCCACCACCGGGGAGCGGACGCTGGAAGGGGGACGGAGGCCGCTTGTAATAGTGGACTACCTACAGATAATCGCTCCTCACAGTGACCGCGCCACGGATAAACAGAGGGTAGACCATGCTGTGTTAGAGCTGAAGCGGATAAGCCGGGACTACAGGCTACCGATAATCGCTATCTCCTCTTTTAACCGGGAGGGATATAAGGAATCCGTCTCCTTTGAGAATCTGAAGGAGAGCGGAGCTATCGAATACTCCGCGGATATCGTGATAGGCCTACAGCTAGAGGGAGCCGGGAAAAAGGACTTCAACCCTACAGAGGCTAAGAAGAAAGACCCGCGCAAGGTGGAGGCCGTGATACTGAAGAACCGGGAGGGGAGAGTGGGAGACAAGATACTTTTCTCCTACTACCCAATGTTTAACTACTTCCATGAGGAAGGAAATATAGCCTGAGAAGGGAGGCGGAGGAGTGAGTAAACAACTTGATTTTACCGCGCTGGATAAGCTAGCATACAAGGACTTTGACACCGCGGAGAAGCGGGAGGAGAGGGACTCTCTCCTAGAGGCCGGATTTACTTTTGTACAGCCTCAGGATAATCCATTTACAGCTCCTCCGCCTCCTATTTCTTCCATTTCCGCACCCCCTAAAAAGGACGCCCTCACGGATCACACAGGAGGCCGGAACTATAAGCGGATGTACCGCGCCGCTCATGACTTCCACAACAGCCACAACCCGCCCACCGTGGAGCGGGAATACTGGAAGGATCACACACCCGGCCTAGACGAACCTCCGCCCTCAGAGCTGGAATACTGGAATAAACTAGCTCAGGATATGGGAACCGCCGCCTCCGCTGTAGGAGCTGAGAGCGATCCTTTTCTTATCAGCCTCCTCATAGCTGTAGTGGACGAACTAGAGCGAGAGTATAAAGCTATCCGGGAGGAGGCCGCTAGACGCCCCTGAGAGCCTCAGGGAGGCCTCTCTCCCCTACAGGCGGAGGAGATACTACAGAGGCTCAGAAGCGGCAAAAAAGGCCGTTTTTAGGCAAATATGGCGGAGGAGCGTTTTTCCTTCATTTTCTGAGTCCCTAAAAAGGGAATCCGGACAAATCAGACACCCTAAAAAGAGAATATCCTCAGTTTTCTCACCCCCTAAAAAGGGAGTGGGATTTTTTCCGGCTATTCCGGCCTCCCTAAAAAGGAATACGCACCCGAACGCACCTCAGCGCACCCGGACGCACCCTGAGGGAGTATCCGCATATTCCGCACCCCATAAAAAGGGGAATAATCGGAGTTTTCGGAGTCCATAAAAAGAGATCAGGCGGAGGACTTTTGAGGAGTAAATCAGACAAAAGGGACGGACTCCGCAAAAGTATAGAATTTCCGGCATTTTCGGCACCCATAAAAAGGCCGAAAGTACACAAAAAGTTACCCAAAAATCCGCGCATTGATTCATTTTCGCGGAACCATTGAAATATAAGGGATAGAGGCTTTTTCGATATGGTACAAAATGGGTACAAAATGGGTACAAAAAACAGCGTTTTTTCGGATCAGTGACGCCGCGCAAAGGTAGCGCAAAAACAGCGCGGAATCAGGCTCATTTTCTGTTTTTGTTGCGAAACCGCGGAACCGTTGATATATAAGGCTTTTCGGGGAGCCGGTACTACAGCAAAAGTACAGCAAAAGTATAGCAAAAATCAGGCTTTTTCACTGTATGCGGATACAGATACACATACATATAAAACCCGTATAAAACACGGTACAGAAAAGGCGGAGGAACAGACCTCCGCCCACTGGATCAGACCTCTCTCCTAGAGGCCTTGTAGAGCTTAATCCATGAGGAATAGAGCATAGTTACCAGCCACGGAGACCTATTCCGCCTGTGAAAAACAGTAGGCTCTCCGTCTCCGAACCTCTGAGAGTCTCTGATACTTTGCTCCATAGCCGCCTGTATATTCAGCTTCTCAACCCGTTTACACTCAATGTGAATATCCGGGAGGCCGCGGAGATCAGGCTCCTCTCCGAACGTGAGGGAGGCTCCTCTCTCTACAGGATATCCCTCCGCCTGTAGGATAGAGGCTAGCTCTAGCTCTCCGGTTTTCCCCTTCCGCTGTGACGATTTACCCAAAAGCCGCTCCTCCTGTTATACCTTGCTACCGTCCGGGAAAATGAACTCTAGCCGGAACTCCGCTCCTAGAGCTTTTCCTATTGCCTCTAGCTCCTCATGAGTGAACTTTCCCACCTTCAGCCGCTTATGGAAATTCTGAGGAGTAGTATCCAGCCGCCGCGCTAGCTCAGCCTCCGATATGTGCGCGAGGGTACAGGCTAGCTTAATTTTCGTCTCCATGTTCAAGGCTCCTCCGCCTCCTCTCTGTAGTGTATCGGGAGTTTCGGGAGTCCATAAAAAGACCCCCTCTCCCACCGTCTCTATTATAAATCAATCGGTTTATAATGTCAACAAAAAATATAATCTTTTTCGGAAAAAATATCAAATAAAGGGTTGACAGCATATCCGAAATGGTTTATACTGTGTATGTAAGCTGAAGGGAGGGAACCGGGAGAGCCTCAAGAGCATGAGGCGGAGAGCTGAGGCCGCATAACGCAATTGGTTGACGCCCGAAAGAAGGAGTAGGAGCTATAGTACCTGAGGCGGCACAATCTCCCGGAACCCCTGAGCCACTAAAAAGAGGAGGTAGCTGAGAATGTTCAACCTGAGGGAGATCATGCTGAGAGCGTGGAGGCTGTACCGGGAGAATGAGGAGCTGAGCTTCTCAGAGGCTCTCCACCGCTCATGGATCAGCGCAAAGGCCGCACCTGTGAACGCCGCTAGAATTGAGGAGGCAAAAGCCGCCGCGGGAATCACTGAGGAGACCCGCACATGGAGCGAGTGGAAGAAGGTAGGCCGGGAGGTAGCTCACGGAGCTAAAGCTCTTTTCGGAGCCGCTCTGATATGGGGTAGCAAGGGAGACGGAGCTGTGTATAATGCGCGGTTTTTCGGACTCTCTCAAACAGTAGAGATACAGGAGGCGATAGCATGACACGAATTGAGAACCTGAGGCCGGGAGCAACGCGGGAGGAGATACTCTCCGCCTCCCGCCTCTCCACCCTGAGGGAGGTAGCCACGGAGGGAGCGGAGATAGCCGCTCTCCTCTCACGGATCAGGGAGCCGGGGGAACAGGCGGAGGAGCCGCGGGAAGTACCGCTCACCTTTTCCCTACAGGCTCTCTCCGGGGTACTCCGGGAATACTTCCACTCCGTACTGAACTATGTAGAGAACCGGGAACAACTAGAGGAGGTAAAGGATAATGACCGCGTTTGATGTAGAGTATGAGGCCGCTGAGCTGAAGCACAATGTATTATCCCTCAAGGCTGTAGCGGAGGCCTTTTCCCGCCGCTTTACGGAGCCTGTAGGAGAGAGCCGCCTCTTAGCCGTACAGACCGCCCCTGAGGAGTATGAGTACCTTTTCCGCGCTGTATTCTCCCTTATCTGTGAGATTAAGGATCAGGCTATCCACCTTGAGGAGTCCGCGGGGGAGTTACTGGATCAGGAGAACCTCCGGGAGGGGAAACCAGCGGGAAGAAAAGGGGAAGAAAAAGGGAACTTTCCGGGAATAAAAGAGGAACTCCTGAGGAACCCTTGAGGAAGAAAACAGGCGGAGGAGCTGAGGAGCCTCCGCCCTCTCTTTTTGCTCAATAGTGACGGAATAATGTTCCGGTATGTATTGACGGAGACAAGGTAAACCGATATAATGAGATTACAGGCTGTATACACATACACAGCCGGAAGGGAGCGGGAACCATGAGCGAGATTATCACGATAGACCGCGGGGAGATCAGGCCTCAGGATATCACGGAGGAGCTGTATACCCGCTGGATAGCCTATATAGACGCCTCTGATAAAACCATACAGACCTACACCCGCGACCTCCGCCGAATGTTCCGCTACTTTGCGGAGAATGGAATCCGGCAACCTCAGCGGGAGGATATTATCTCCTACAGGGAGAGCCTCAAGGCGGAGGGACTCAAGCCTACCACGGTACAGAACTACATAACCGCCGCGCGGCTTTTCTTCCAGTGGACGGAACAGGAGCGGATATATCCGAATGTAGCGGAGCATATCAAAGGCGCGAAACTGAGCCGGGAGCATAAAAAGGACTACCTCACCTCTAAACAGGTGAAGAACGTTCTCAGCGGGATAGACCGCTCCACTCCTACAGGCCTCCGGGACTATGCGATACTCGCCCTCACTATCACAGGCGGACTCCGTACTATTGAGGTTAGCCGCGCGGATATCGGAGACCTGAGAACCTTAGGAGACGATACAGTGTTATACATACAGGGAAAAGGCCGTGAGGAAAAGGCGGAGTATGTGAGAGTCTCTCCGCCTGTAGAAAAGGCTATCCGGGACTACCTGAGAACCCGGAAGGATACAGACGCCTCCGCCCCTCTTTTCTCCTCTACCAGCAACAACTCCCGCGGAGGGAGGCTCTCCACCCGCACTATATCGGGAATCTGTAAGGGGAGCATGGTAGAGGCCGGATACAACAGCGAACGCCTCACCGCTCACAGCCTCCGCCACACAGCCGTAACTCTGAGCCTCTTAGCGGATAAGAAGCTAGAGGAGGTACAGCAATTCGCGCGGCACAAAAACATAGCTACTACTCTGATTTACGCTCACGCACTGGATAAGGCTAAGAACTCCTGTACAGACGCTATCAGCGGAGCGATTTTCGGATAAGGGAGGATCACATGAGAGACAGTTTCAAGTATGAGATCACGGAACACATAGCCACCCTCAGCGAGGACGGGAGAGGAACCTCTAAGGAACTCAACCGGGTAAGCTACAACGGAGCCGCCCCTAAACTTGACCTGAGGAGCTGGAAAAGGGACGGGGAGGAGGTAACTCTCCTCAAAGGCCTCACACTCACGGATCAGGAGGCGGAGGCTCTCAGGGAGGCTCTTAATTCGCTATGATAAAGGCTAAGAGATACCGCCCTCAGTGGCGGAAGGAGTACAGCCACCTACACCCACGGACGCGGCGGAGGAGAGACCCTGAGGAGTACGCCGGGAGGCTTATCAGGAAAGCTCTAGAGGGAGACCCTGAGGCCTTTTGTCGGATACTGAAAATCACCGGGGAGCTACCAGCGGACTACAAGCTACCACCGGATTAGAGGGAGGATATCATGATAACGCTAGCAATCACAGCGCAAAAAGGCGGAGTAGGAAAGAGTACCACCGCTCACGCCTTAGGAGTAGGCCTGAGCCGCTACCACGGGAAAAGGGTACTCCTCATAGATACAGACGCTCAAGGGAACCTCACACGCACCCTAGAGGCCGCTAGAGGAGGAGCCGCGGAACTCCTCACGGGAGCCGCCGCCCTGAGCGAGTGTATCCAGCACACAGGCGGAGGAGTGGATATCATAGCCTCCTCTCCCGCTCTCACAGCCGCCGCGGACGCCCTCACGGGGAAAGGCCGGGAGTACAGGCTCAGGAGAGCGATACAGGGAGCCTCCGCCCTCTATGACTACTGTATCATTGACACGCCTCCGGCACTCTCTATTATCACGATAAACGCCCTCACAGCCGCCGATAGAGTGATAATACCCGCTCAGGCGGACGATTACAGCATAGACAGCCTAGAGAGCCTCAGGGAGACAATAAAGGCCGTACAGGAACACGCGAACGCCTCCCTCAGGATAGACGGAATCCTCCTCACCCGGTACAACGGGAGGACGAACGTATCACGATACGCGGAGGAACAGGCGGAGACCGCCGCCGCTGGAATGGGAACCCGCCTCTATAATACCCGTATCCGGGAGTGTAGCGCGGTAAAAGAGGCTCAGTTTATCCGGGAGGATATTTACACCTACTCACCGCGGAGCAACGCCGCGAGGGACTACAAATCTCTCCTAGAGGAGATCACAGAGGAAGGAGCTACAGACAATGGGTGATTTTCGGAAGAAGGTAGAAAAGAAGGCCGCGGAGAATCCGGCACTACAGTTTTTATCTCAGGAAGAGGAACAGGCGGAGGAACCCGTGGAGGAGATCAGGCCTCCGTACCAGCGGAAAAGCCGGGAGTATAAAACCCGCCGCCTACAGCTCCTCATGAAACCCTCTCTCCATGACGCACTGAAGGAGAGAGCGGACGAGGAGGATACCTCAGTAAATGACCTCATACACAGCCTCTTAGAGGCCGCTATGGAAAGGAGCGGGAGAAAATGAAGGTATACACCATAGAAGAACTTGTAGACCTGCTGAAGGTGACAAAACGGACGATTTACCACTATATCAAGATAGGCAAGCTCAAGGCCGTGAAAATGGGGAAGTATTGGAGAGTCACCCAAAAAGCACTTGACGCCTTTTTGGAGGATAACTGAGCATGAGCGAGAGAGAATTTATCCGGCTACAGCTTGAGGAGTGCAAACGGGAGGCCGCTGAGCTGGATATCTCCCTACAGGAGTATCTCCTCCTGAGAGTCCTCCGCGAACTGGAACAGATACCCTACCGCGGAGAGTGACCTCCGCCCCTCTACTTCTGTAAATTATCATTAGCGGAAGTAGAAACAGGGAAAAAGAGCCACGGATAACAACCCGATTATATATCGGTTTATGAAGGGAGTGAGACCGAATGAAACCAGCGGAAAAGAAACTTGAGTTTATCCGCCTGAGAGCGGACGGAAAGAGCCTCCGCGCTATAGAGAAGGAGCTGAGCGTGAGTAGGAGTACCCTGAGCGAGTGGGAGAAGGAACTCTCCGCGGAGATATACCAGCTCAGACAGGACAACCTCACCGCGCTATATGAGACCTACGGAGCCGCAAGGGAGGCGCGGATAAAGAGAATCGGGGAGACGCTCAGCAAAATAGACGCCGCACTGGATAAAGTGAACTTTGAGGAGATATCTCCTGAGAAGCTCCTAGACTACAAGCTGAAGTATCAGAACGCCCTCCGGGACGAATACAGCTCCTCCGCCTTTGCTGAGGCCACGGGAGCCGCGGAGGACACGCTGGAAGCCTTTAAGGATATACGCCGCCGCGCCGCCTCCGGGGAGATAACCACGGATCAGGCTAAGACGGAGATATCCCTACTGGATCACATGGTAGACGGATACCGCCGCAAGAATCCAATGGCGGATTTATTTATGAGTTGAGGGGGAGCCTACAATGGACAAGCGGATAAAGGCCGCTCAGGACGCTCTAGAGGGGATAGATAAGCTCAAGGCGGAGGCGGACAAGGCCGCGATAGACCGCGCGAGGAGATCCCTCTCTAAAGGCCTAGAGAGGATCACAGGAGCCGCTCAGGACGCGGAGGCCTTTAGGAAGAAGTACGGGAGAAAACAGTTTAACGCCCTCACAGTGGGAAAGAGCGTAATTCTCAACTATATCTATATGAACTACCAGCTCATAGAGCGGAAACCCGCGGCGGAGATAGTCCCTCTTTATGATAAGGAGCGGCTGAGGCAAAAGATAGAGACCACACAGCACTATATCTATTACAGCTACTATCTCACGCTCCTAGACTGGATCACTACAGGCTATGAGGCCGCGGTAAACATGAAAACCGCACTCAGAACACAGGGAAACGCCCTCCTCTCTCTGATAACCACCATTCTAGCCGGGGAGCATATCAGGAAGGAGACCGGGGAGACGGAGAATCAGCTCCTCCGCCTGTATACGCAATCTATAAGCCTAGACGAATACGCCCCTCAGGGAGAATACAGCTCCTCCTATACCAGCCTCCGGGAGAGTTACTGTATGAGTCTCCGCTACCTCAAGGCCTACAACCTGTTTTTTGACCTCATGGCGGAGGCTCAGGGGATACCTGAGCTTATGATATTCAAGCTCAACATGGAGGAGCCGGAAGAACAGCGGGAGAGCATAAATGAGGCTCTCAGGACGCTCAGAGAGGCCGCTGAGGAGATCAGGGGAGCCACCCTTGAGGAGAGGGAGCCGGGGGAGCCTGTAGGGACTTATCACCCGAATTGGAGCCGCGGATACCTTGACTCTGTACTAGAGCTTTTCTCCGCGATCCCTGAGGCGGAGGAGCTACCTGAGGAGAATATAGAGAAAACGCGGGAGGAAATGCGCTCTCCTCAGCACTTCCACATATCATGGCAAGGCGTCTTTGATAGGATACTCACAGACAACTATTGGAGGAGGGGAGTATGACGGAAAAGAACACCTCTCCCCTTGAGAAGGAGAAGCTCCTACAGCCTGTAAGAGAGGACTTATCCTCCCTCTACAGTAATACCCTACAGGGAAAACCGATACACAGCCTTATCTCCTCCTCTACCTCCCCTCAGAATATCCAGCTAGACGCGATCACCCGCGCCGGGACTATTGAGAGTGACGGAGTTATTATCACGATAGACGAAACAGCGATACAGGATATCAGCTCTCAGACCTTCAAAGCTCTAATCATTTTCCTCACTAAAGCCACCGCTCAGCTACCGCGGGGGAACGCGATCACGGCGGAGGCTATACAGCGGGGGAGGATAGTTAGAATCTCCCTACAGGAGTATATGGAAGATTGCGGAGTAAAGGATATCAAAAACGCGAGGGAGCAACTCAATGACGCTATCCGCGCTCTGTACTATGTCTCCCTTGAGTGGGACGAAACAGGCTATGAGAAGCCGGAAGGAAAGAGCCGCGCGGTAAAGGTGACGAAACACCACCGCATGAGGATAACGGATCACACCATAACGCCCTCAGAAAAGAACCCTGTAAAGCGCGGAGTGGCGGAGGTTAGGCTCTCCTTTGATATGGCGGAATACCTGAGCAACTCCTATATCATGCCCTATCACAGGAACCTCCTGAGGATAAATACCAAACTACACCCCTACAGTATTCCTTTAGGCTGGAAATTATGCGCTCTCCATAATATGAACTATGGGAAGGAAAAGAGAGCAAACGAAACCACGGTACAGACGCTCCTCCGCGCCGCTAAAGGGATACCGCGCTATGAAACGATAGCGGACACAGGCCAAATATACAACCGGATTATAAAGCCTTTTGACCGGGATTTATACGCCCTTGTAGAGGCGGAGGTTCTCTCCTGTTATTGGTATTATGACGATATGGGAATCAGGATAGACCGGAAACAGATAGGAGGCCTGAGCTATACGGACTTCTCACAGCTCAACCTACACTATGAGCTGAGCGGATACCCGGATCAGACACCGCGCCTAGAGGAGCGGAGTAAGAAAATCTCCGCCGCTATCGGGAGAGCTAAGGCGCGGAAGAAAAAGAAGGAACAAGAGGAGAGCGGAGAGGAATGAGACCCTCCGCCCTCTTTTTTATATCTCCGTGACCCCCTCTTTTATATCCGAACCACCCCCCTAAACTACCCACCAAAAGGGGGTGACGATGATATTATCAGCCTGTAGGAAAAGGCCTCCGCGCCTTATTTTTCAAGGCCTCCGCCCGGAAAGCTGCGGAAAACGGACTCATACATAAATGTACAGTTTAGGGGGTGACGCGGATATAAAAAGGGGGTGGTTCTGTTATAAACACATACACATACATATACACATACACATATCACGGAAAAAGGGGGTGACGATGATATTTTAGGGGGGTGACGATGATATTTTAGGGGGGTGACGATGATATAAACAGGCCTCAACCCCTTGAGATACAAGGCCTCCGCTCTCTAATACCTTTAACACAGTTAAAAAGGTATACGCCTCCCTTTTTACGGGGAGGCGATACCCCTATAATAGGCCTGTAAGAAGGAGGCCGGGGGACTTTCCCCTACAGGCCGGACGGA
>Ga0265300_10003915_pt1 | contig 12026 bp, 14 predicted proteins | sample AusTroGonzalo_MG_FD_193482 | JGI IMG/M metagenome (GOLD analysis project Ga0265300, IMG submission 193482) | Bovine rumen microbial communities from tropical cattle in Woodstock, Queensland, Australia - Gonzalo_03 | ecosystem: Host-associated > Mammals > Digestive system > Stomach > Rumen ... | reverse complement strand
AAACGCAATTACTTTATACTTTTCACTTCTCATTCTTCCCTCTTCCTTCTTCCTTCTTCCATCTTACTTCTCCTTACAGTTTCCGCATATTCCTTTAATCATAAGGTTGGCAGACTTCTTTTCGAAGCCCTTGGGAAGACTGATTTCAGGTATTTCCGTATAATCGAGGCAATAGGTCTGCTGACACTGTTCACAGAAAAAATGCGGATGGATATCCTCATCATGCTCGTGGTCGTGGCTGTGGCAGAGTTCATAGCGCACACCCTCGCTGCCCCCTTCAATCACGTGCACAAGGTGGTGCTCACGGAAGAGCGTCAGGGCGCGGAAGATGTTCGACTTGTCGATGGTCAGAATCCTGGTCTCCAGTTCTGCCAGGGTCACTGGACGCAGGCTTTTGGCCAGCTCGCGCACCACGACGATACGGTTAGCCGTTGGCTTGATGCCGTGCTCCTCTAACAGTTGTGTGCAATTTGCTTCGTTCATACGCCTGCAAAGGTAATACTTTTTTTTCAGACAGAAGAACAAAAGAAACATAAAAAAACATGATCTTATGTACATATGTCTAAAAATTTTTGTATTTTTGCACCAAACAAAATAACTATCAAGCCGATGAAACACTATCTGAAGACATTAGAGGACACCGTCCGCCAACAATGGGATCAAAAAGCACTCTGCGACTATCAGGGTGATTCCTTCACTTATGCAGATGTGGCAAAAAGCATCGAACAGTTCCGTATTTTCCTTGCTGAGGCCGGTATTACCAAACGCAGCAAGATTGCCATCTGTGCCCGGAATTGTGCTCGTTGGGCCATGACTTTCTGGGACATCAATGTCAATGAATGTGTAGCAGTGCCGCTCCTGGCCGACTTCCATCCTAACAGCATCTCCACCTTCACACACCACTCTGACAGTGTTTTGCTTTTCACCGACCAGGAAATATGGGAAAAGCTCCATCCTGGACAGATGCCCAACCTCAAGGCTGCCATCAATGTGAAGGACGGTTCGATGCTCTGGCACCGCGATGAGAAGGTGGCCGAGGCTTGGGAGAACCGTGAGAAGGCCTATGTCCTCCAGTATCCCTCAGGATTGTCGCGGGAACAGGTTTCCTACCCATCGGATAATATGGACAAATTAGCTATCATTAACTATACCTCAGGAACCACTGGAAATCCTAAGGGCGTCATGCTTACCTATGGTGCCATTTCAGATACCGATGCGTTCAGCAACAGCCATTTCCCCAACACCCCAGGGGAGACCATCGTCTCCATGCTCCCCATGGCCCACATGTACGGATTGGCCATCGAGTTCATCCATCCCAATGTCGACGGTGTGACAGTCTGGTTCCTTGGCAAGACACCCTCACCCTCCACACTTCTTAGCGCCATGCAGGAGGTTAGACCCTATATGGTGGTCACCGTGCCTCTCGTGATGGAAAAGGTGTATGACAAATCCATCAAACCGGCCCTCGACAAGATGAAATGGCTGATGGCCGTGCCCCAAGCCCGGAAAGCCATTTACAGGATAGTCCGAAAAAAGGTGTTAGCAGCCTTTGGCGGTCAGGTGCGTGGCTTCATCATGGGCGGTGCTGCGCTGAAGCCCGAGGTGGAGGATTGTTTCAAAAAGATGCACTTGCCTTATACCGTAGGCTATGGCATGACAGAAGCCTGCCCGCTGCTGGGTTGGGAGTGGTGGACTGACTATGTGCCAGGTTCTTGTGGCAAGCCCGTCCACGACCTTCGAATCAAGTCCGATGATCCGAGGAATGTCCCTGGGGAAATACAAGTGCGGGGCAACAACCTCACCATCGGCTATTACAAGAATCCCGAAGCCAATGCCGCTGCGTTTACAGACGACGGCTGGTTCCGCACGGGCGATTTGGGCTTGATTGACGAAGACAACAACATCTTCATCCGCGGGCGTATTAAAACAATGATTCTCAATTCGTCAGGACAGAACGTCTATCCCGAGGAGTTAGAGGCCGTGCTGTCGGGCTGCCCATACGTGAACGAATCGCTTGTTGTGGAGCGAAAGGGGAGATTGGTGGCTCTGGTATATCCTGAGCTACCCGACGACCTGGATGTGAATAAGCGTTCGGAGATTCCTGAACTCATCCGTGCCACTGCCAACAAGTCACTTCCTGTCTACAGCAAGATTAATGAAGTGCAGCTCGTGGATGAGCCCTTCGAAAAGACGCCGAAAATGAGTATTAAGCGCTATTTGTACCGGTAGTCTACGACTATCAACGCCCCAGATATTTGGTGTCCAAATAAGCCTGGAACGTGTCTTTATACAGGTCGCCAATGGGAAGGTAAGTGTCTTTATCCATGATGACACGGTTCTTGTTGACCTCTTGGATCTTATTGAGGTTGATAATATAGGAGCGGTGGATGCGCATGAAGTAGTCAGGCAGCCGCTCCTCCATCTTTTTCATGGAGAGGAGGGTGATAATGGGCTTTGTCTCGCCCTCAATCCAGACTTTCAGATACTCACTCATGCCCTCAATGTAGCGGATGTCAGGAATGCTGACCTTCACAATGCGGTAGTCGGTTTTTAAAAATAGAGCATTATCAGAATCCGCAGTTGCAGATTCCGACAAACGTTCTTTCAGCCGATTGGCTGCCCGCTGGAAATCCTGCAGACCGAAGGGCTTCAGCAGATAGTCGACGGCATTCACACGGAAGCCCTCGACGGCATACTCCGAATAGGCGGTGGTGAACACGACCAGTGGCGGCACGGTAAGCGACTTCACGAAATCCATACCGTTGAGATCGGGCATATTAATGTCGCAGAAGATGGCATCGACCGTGTCGTTCTCTAAGAATGAACGGGCTTCTAAAGCACTCTGACACTGGGCGGCAAGCTCCAGAAACGGCATTTTCCGGATGTAGGCAACAAGTTGTTGCAGAGCCAGGGGCTCATCATCGATGGCGAGACAACGTATAGTCATTTACAATTTTATAATTTACAATTTTACGATTTGAGCGGGAGCATTAGCTCCACCGAATAGACGTCGGCATTGTTGTGGATACGGAGGGCGTAGTCCTTGCCGTAGAGCAGATTCAGCCGCTTGCGGACATTGGCAAGGCCAACTCCACCTTTCGTTCCCGCTGATGCGCCTATCCGTAGCCTTTCTTCATTAGAGATCTCTGCCATAGAATTGCGGCACTCAAAACGCAGCTCGTCACCCTCCACCGCCATCTGCACTTCGATGAACGACTCATGTTGGTAGCTGATGCCGTGCTTGAAGGCATTCTCGATGAAGGTGATAAGAATCAGTGGCGGAATCTGGCGGTCGGGCACTTCGCTTGGCAGGTTGGTGTCGATGCGTACCTTGTCGGTATAGCGCAACTGCATCAGTGTAATATAGTGGCGGATGAAGTCGAGTTCGCGTACGAGTGGCACACTTTGCTTGTTGCCCTCATAGAGCACAAAACGCATCATCTTCGAGAGTTCCAGAATGGTGTCTTTAGCCTTCTCCGGATCGATATCCACGAGGGCGTGTATGTTGTTGAGCGTGTTCATGAAGAAGTGCGGATTTATCTGGTAACGCAGATATTCCAGCTGCTGCTCCAGATTCTCATGCTCCAGCTCTGCCAGTCGTTTGCGGTCGTCACGGCTGCGGAAATAGCTCTTGATGCCGAGGTTGGCAGCAAACATCAGTATGAGCACCACGATGGCCAGGATGTCATGCTCACCCATGAAAGGCGGTGGCATATCCGGCCGATGTCCTGGACGGGGACCATGTTCGTCGAAAGGTGGCGGCTCATGTCTGCCCATCTGCTCCATGGGCGGTTTGTGCCCCATGGGTGGTCGGTGCTCCATAGGTGGCCTGTGTCCCATAAGCTCTCCGCCCTGGGGTCTACTGTTGCACTGATAAAGGGTAAAAGCCATCAATACTACCACCACAATGGAGAAATACGCCACACGCTTATGCCGATGTACCAAGAGCGGTGCCAAGAGGAAATTATGCACGAGAAACAACAGCAGATAAACCGCGAACTTCCGCCACACGAGAAACACCTCCGTCCAGTCGAACGCGAGGCTGCTATCGTTCACCGTGCGCACATAAAGACTCAGCAGCGGAGCTGCAAAGAGCAAGCCCCACACTGCCAAGTAAATCAGGTTCTCCTGCTTCGACTGTTTCATCCAATGTATCCTATGCATACATAATAACGTAAGAATCGGATAAAAATTGTATCAATGCCATCCACCAGGTCCTCCGCCAGGGCCACCCATGCCGCTGCCACCCGTGTACGACGAGAGGCTGACGGCAGAGCCGCCGCTCACGGTGCTACCCTCGACACCCAAGCCGCCAAAGTAACTGGTGCCGCCGTTGAGGCTCACTCCTGTGGTCAATGTGGGTTGCGAGGCGCCGCTGACCACAAGGCCATTGCCGCCACTCGTTGGCGTCTGGAAGGCAAATGTTTCATTGCCAACGGTCAGGGCATACCAGGTCGAGGGTGACCATGATGACGCCTGATAACACGACTGCGTGAGCTGTGCGCCGTTCTCCAATCCACCCACGGCGATGATGGTGCCGCCTGTGACATAGAGTTTCTTACCGCCCTCGGTATTGGCATCGATAGCCACTTCTGGTGTGCCAGAGCAGATTGCATAGACCAGTCCGCCCTTGATGTAGCAGTTGCCGTTGGCATCCAGTCCGTCGTTATGCTGACCGTGGGCATAGACATAACCGCCGCTGATGGTCATGTTACCCTTCGAATTGATGGCATCGTCGTAGGCATAGCTGGCCACCTCGCCACCCATGATCGTCAGTTCGCTCTTGGTCTCGATGCCCTCACCGTTATAGCCGTTGGTGCGTACCCAGATGGTGCCACCGTTGATGGTCAGATTGCCGTCCACCTTGATGCCCTTCGGCGATGAGGTGTCATTGTTGCTCTTAAACTGTCCGCCTGTGGTCACGATATACACGCTGCCACCATTCACCGTCGCCTCCATATCCACATTGATGCCCTTGCCACCCGAGCCTGTGCTCTTCAGCCACAGTTCGCCGGCATTCACCGTCAGTGTCGAGTCGGCCTTGATGCCTGCTGCGCCCTTACACTCCTGATCCTCGGTGTCATAAGTGCCATTGCCTGAGGTCAACACAGTCGTGCGTCCGCCATTCACCATTACGTGACTCTCGCAGTTAATGCCTTTGGCTGCTGCTGCCGACACCTCAACATTCAGGATACCGCCATTGATAAAGATACCGTCGTTGGCCTTGATGCCGTGATTGGCAGTCGATTTCACAGACACCTTATTACCTTTGCGGAATATGATGTAGTCGGCTGAGTGGATGCCATTGTTCGTGTTGCCTGTCACGTTCAGCGAGCCGTTGCCGTTGAAGAGCAGCTTGCCCATGCAGTAGAGAGCCCCCTTCTGGCTGCCACTCGTTCCATCGGCTAACGTATTGGTTGTGCCGTCGGCCAGGATGATATAGGCGCGTTTGCTGCTGAGCAGGTTCAGCGCAGCCGAATCCGGATTGGTAATGTTCACCCCGTTCAGCCTCACGGCATATTTCTTATCACCCGTCACGGTCAGCGAACCGTTATTGGTCGTTCCGCTCACCATGTAGCACACTTTTTTCGTGGAGCCATGATTGGCCGTGATGTGACCACCGTTCACCGTCACCTCAACACCGTTTTCCGTTTTGGCCGTTGGATTTGACAGGTCTATTACCACCTCTGTGATAAACTCATTGTTCTCCAGCATATCCTCCTCATCAGGAAAATACTCGGCAGCTGCCTCCGTCGGCTCTGCCGTCATCGCATCGAGACTGACGTCAAACGTCGCCAGTTCGCCCGTTATAGCCGAACTGCCGTTGCTTCCCCCGTTTCCTGGGTCTGTCGGACCTCCGTTGTTCCATCTTTCATTGTTTTCCAGTTCCTCAAGCGTATCATCTTTCGAGCAGTTTGTCAGCATGGAAACTGATGCTATCAGCATCGCGAATAATATGATTTTCTTCATTGCTTTGATAAATTTTAATTTGACGTTGCAAAGATAATAAAAAACAGGGCATCTGCCTAATCTATTCAACGAACGCCCCGATTATTTCAGTGAAAAACGCAGCCACGGCATTTCTATTTATACTAATACTTAACTTTACCAGCAGTGATAATTATGCAAAAAAGTTTGGAGAATTGCAGGAAAAGTTATATCTTTGTTGCCAAATAACCACTTAAACTCATAACAATGATGAAGAAATATTGGAATTTACTCTCCCTTTTCGGAGTGTTTTTTATGACCGCGCTTTTGCTGACAGCCTGCAGCAGTGATGATGATGACTCTCCTGACGGCGGCCGTTCCGAATCCTCCGCCATCGTCGGCGAGTGGGCTTGCTTTGATTATGGAAGTAATGGAAGATGGATGTTTATGGAGATGGTCAATTTCAAGAGAAACGGTACCTTCACCAGTGTCAGCTATTATGTTGAAGGGAAGAACCTTGACAACGACAATGCCACAATCAACAACATCGAAAAGGATAAGATTTCTGGCACATACACCGTCTCGAACGGTGTCATTACCTTGACGGCAGACGGCGATACGTGGGAAAAAGAATATTCCATCAAATCAGATAGGCTTATCATTTATGATGACGATGGCAACATGTATTACGATATTGTGACGGATGAGATTGAGGAGATGTTTGAACAGATGGAACAATGGTATCGCCTTTTGAACAACAATCCTGTCGACGATGATGACCCAGTTTGGGGAGGTGGCGGCCAGGGCTCCAACGAGCTGGTAGGCGAGTGGGTCGGCACGGAGACTCAGTCAAACGGCAGATACATCTATATGGAGAAGATTGCTTTCAAAAACGATGGCACTTACATCGTTACTTCCTATGCTATACATGGTAAGAACCTCGACACTGGCGGGACAATTGAACAGGTTGATAAGCTGGAGGAAGGCGGGAAATACCGTGTGTCTAACGGTATTTTGACACTCACATCTTCTCAAGGTGAGACTGCAACAGCCTCATACAAGGTCGACGAGACCTCTCTTACGCTGACCGCAGGAGAGGTAATCGTCATGTACCAGCGGATGGACGACAAGTGGAAGCAATTTGTCGACGTGGTCGAGCTGGTTTACCAGGCTACGCATAATCACTAATCTCTATACCGCGTTCGGCCCAGTCGCCACGGTCGAGGTTGCGATAGCCGATGGCCTCAGAATCATTTATTTTTCGTACCTTTACACGCAGAATTAATATGTTTTGTGATATGATAGACCAGATTATTGAATACAACATGACATTTGTAGCACAGAAGGGCTACGAGAAATATCTGACCGACAAGTATCCCGACAAGAAACTGGCCGTGCTGTCATGTATGGACACCAGACTGACCGAGCTGCTCCCAGCGGCCCTCGGCTTGAAGAACGGTGATGCGAAGATTATCAAGAACGCTGGAGGCTTGGTTATTTCGGCCTTCGACTCAGCCATGCGTAGCCTGATTGTGGCTATATATGAGCTGGGTGTCCAGGAGATTATGGTGGTGGCGCACTCTCATTGCGGAGCCTGCCACATGAGCTACGACCACTTCCATCATGAGATGATTGCCCGTGGCGTGACAGATGAAACTCTTGAAACCATCCGCAAGTGTGGCATTGACCTCGACCAGTGGCTGGAGGGATTCAAGGACACCCCGACCTCCGTCCGCAAGACCGTTGAGACAATCAAGACTCATCCGCTTGTGCCGAAGGATATTGTGGTTCGTGGGTTTATCATTGATTCAGAAACAGGAACATTAGAAGAAATCCTATGAAGAAGATAATAAACCCTTGGCGCAACCACGAAGGATATAACTGTTTCGGTTGCAGTCCTGACAATCCCATCGGGCGATGGACTGATTTCCATTTCCCTAATAAATCATCGCATTCTTACTAACTCAATCGCCTCCTTGCCCGTCAGGTGCTCGATGTTGAAGCGAATCATAAGCATACGGGAGAAACCATTCTCCATCTCCTGACGAAGGCTCTCCTCGTCATTCGGATTATAGCGGTTGCCAAGCATACGGGCTGTTTCCAACTTCTCCTGTTCATCCTCAATGATATGGATTCTGCCGAAGGCTATCACGCTACGGAAGAAAGTGGTGTACTTCTTCGGTTGCACATCATCTTGCTCAATGATACAGAAAGATGCCTTATCACACTTGCGGATAGCATCCACCTTGTGCCCAGCCAGAGCACTGTGGAAATACAGTTTTCCTTCATGATAGACATAGCTAATGGGAACGGTATAGGGATAGTCATCATCACCAAGCAATGCCAGTGTGCCTGCCGTTGCCTTCTCCAGTATAGCGACGCTCTCATCGTTGGAAAGTTGTTGGCGCTTGCGCCTCATTTCACGAAACTCACTCATAACAGTCCTGATACGATATCACCATGACGATGCTCGTCATTTTTTACACTCTCCACCTCGGGAAATACCGCAATCAGGTGCTCGTAAGCTACGGCAGCATCATACTCACCCTTGGCAATCAACTTATAGAGTCGCTTCCTGCCTAACAGATAGTAAAGAACAGGCATAATTCGAGCCATCGTCTTCTTTGGTTTCAAAACCCGCTTCGTATAGGCATGGAATACGCTTGCATGTCTGCCTTCTTCCTTGGCCAGCTGAAGGAATGCCTCACGCTCTTTATCCGTCTTTACCACCTTAGCCAGACGCTGATACATCAGCACGGCATTAAGTTCGCCCTGCTGACTGCGCAATAATTCGTTAAATTGTTCTTGTGTCATTGTTAATTCTATTATTCTAACTTCCAGCCATTATCGCCGTGGTATATCATCTGGTGCGTCATTCCTCCGTCAATACAGATGTTTTCTCCTGTGATGAAACCTGCCTTGTCGGAACAGAGATAGAGCACCATGTTGGCGATGTCCAGAGGATTGCCGACACGACCGACGGGCTGCTGAACGGCATCGGGGCCTTCATAGACGGTGTAGGCTGTGTCTATCCAGCCTGGCGAGATCGAGTTGACACGGACATGCCCGGCAAGGCTGACAGCCAGCGCATGAGTCAGGGCTGCTATGCCTCCCTTGGCGGCTGTATAGCTCTCCGTCTGGGGTTGGCTCATGCGATCGCGGGAAGAAGAGATGTTCACGATGGCGGCTCCCTCGGCGAAAGACGCGGCAAAGAGCTTGGCGAGGTAGAACGGGGCAGTGACTCCGACACTCATGGCATACTGGAACTCCTCGTAACTGCACGTGTCGATGCCCTTCATCAGCGGCAGGGCATTGTTGATGAGATAGTCCACGTGACCATGCTTCGTAATGACCTCCTGGGCGAACTGCTCCAAAGTCTGCTTGTCGGCAATATCGCCCACAAAGTGGTCGCCCTCCTGCATGTCAATCACACAGACCTGCGCCCCAGCCTTCCGAAACTCCTCAGAAATGCAACGGCCAATACCCTGTGCGCCACCAGTCACGACGGCTACTTTATCTTTGAAGTCTTCCATACATTACAGTTTAATGTTACCACTAATTAATTCCTGATGGCAGAATCTGCCAATTATGGATTTGTTGCTTCCAAATATCGCTGCGCATAGTGACGGCCTAAGAGCCGGTAACCCTCGCCGCAGAAATGGAGATAGTCACCGCAGGGAAGGCACCCTTCGGAAGATACGACGTATGTGTTCGGATAGCGATTAGCCATGTCATTGATGGTGCTATTCGCATTGCCGCAGATGCCGCCGTACTCGCTGCGCACCACCTCGCCGACGAGCAGGGGAACAACCGTCGGGTCGAAGCTCAGCTCCTGTTGAAGGTCGCAGTATATCTTCCAGACTGTCTTTTGCCATTGTTGGTCGTAAGCGTCCGTCTCGCCCTGATGAAGCAAGATGCCCTTGATGACACCATCGTTGGTGGCCACCTTTGCCATCGACAGCAATCGCTCGTAAGGGTTGCGCCCATATTGGTCGAGGATGTCGTTCATCCAGTCGCGGTCTTCGCAGGCGATGACGCGGGCATTCTGATCCTTGTCGAAAAAGGTGACGGGACAGCCCTCTACAGCCACCGAAACAATGCCGATGTGGACATCTTCGGGAACTGCTTCAAGTAATGTCCGTCCGAACCAGTCAGCAGGGCCGAGGTTGGCATCTGCTCGGCAGAGTGGCGGCACGGCCTTGCGCCATGTGCCTAACTGACGGTCAGGCCCGTCGGTGGTGGCTATACTTAGAAAGCGGTCACTCACCATCAGGTCTTGCTCTTCGATGGGAGCCTGGCCCGCCATGTTCGACTGTCCGAAGCAGAGGAATATCCATAAGTTCTGGTCTTTCATTTGTGATGCCATTATTTGAGTGAGGCCTTTACGTTCGTCACCATGTCCTTGTGCTGTTCGTCCTCTTTGGTGAGCGTCGAAGTAAGCTTGATGTCACCTGCCTTGTCCTTGGTGGAGAAGGTGCCTGAGTAGATGATGTCACTGTCGAAGAACAATGTGGCTTCAACTACGACCTTATAGTTTCCCTGCGGGACGGCCTTGCCTTGCTCGTCAGTGAAGTCCCAAGCGAAGGTCTGCGTACCTCCAGCCTTTGGTGTGGCTCCTGTGACGGCATCCAACTGCTGGTCAGTCTTTTCGTCGGCTTTTACGGTCTTCACCCATGTCGGCACACAGGCAGGACGCACAATGTAGCCACGTTTGGGCTGCTCACCACCACGGGCGCGGCCTTTCGTGGTGTATGATGTAACAAAGAGCGTCTTTACCACGTCACCCTTTTCATTCTCAATCCAGACGGCATACTGGTTGGAACCAGGGCCAGCCTGACGCTGATAGTCGAACGACACTTCAAGGGTCTGAGCCTTCTTTGCAGCTTCACTCTTCTTACTTTGCGCTCGAACTTGTTCGCTTTGCTTGCAAAGAACCATTGCCGGAATCGCAAGCAGCATAGCGGCGAGAGCGGCGATAATCATCTTCTTCTGTCTCATAATCTTAGTCTTTTGTTGGGGTTTGATTATAAACTATCCTAAATATCGCCACAAATTTAGCAATTATTCCGTAATAATTCGTAATTTTGGGCTCTGATTTAAGTGATTTTAGGTGTTATGTTGAAGTATATAGCCTTTACAATTGTATTTTTAGTCTTGTTTTTATGCTCTTGCCGTAATAACAAGGCTGATGTGGCACAGTCCTCTGATGCCCAGACGGAAGATACGCTAAGAACCATTACGGCAGATATGGCATACGAAGGAATAAACAACTATTGCCACAGTGCGTATGACTGGAGTGTAGCAAAGGATAATCCTGATATCATGTATCTGACGGTGGGTGAAGAGACGGACTCTACATATCAAGTTGTATTCCGCAGCTACACTGGTGCTTTTGTACATTTCTATGTTAATAAGACAAGTGGCACAACAAGGATGGTGGAGAAAGTCCCGTCCCTCAATGTCGAGGAGGATGCCGGAACCATTGAACTGTTTGATTACTTAGAGAAACAAAACTAAACAGAAGAGATGGATGTAACAGAGCTGCACGACGAAGAGAACCTGCTGGTGCAGATGCAGGACAGATGGGAGAATTACGGCAGTCTTGATGGGATTGCCGATACTCACGATCCGTTTGACTTGGCAGGTGCACCAAGGTTCGAGCTGTCTGAGAAGATTAACGACCTGCTGAATCATGCGCTCACTGAAGATGAGAACCTGCTGCTACGCCAGACACTCGGTATGGGATGTAAACAGCGGTCAGTTAAAGAGCTTGCTCGTCAGCAGGGTACATTCCAGAAAGACATCCAAAAGCAGCTCGTCTTCATCGTCGAGAAACTGCGTCACCACGACGATTCCATACAGCTCTGGAAATATTTGAACCGATAAATAACATCGTAGAATGAAAATGAAGAAACGAAAAATCAAGTATTCATCCATATTCTTTCTCTGCTGGTTTGCCCTTTTAGTCATACTGGTGGATGGATTTCTGAAGTTCCAGACATTGGTTGACTATTTCGGGTCGTATGCAGTTGTAGAGGTTGCATTACTGTTATTAGTCATCCTACCAACTATGGTGGTTTATAGATTTACAAAAGAAA
>Ga0265300_10003909_pt1 | contig 12039 bp, 15 predicted proteins | sample AusTroGonzalo_MG_FD_193482 | JGI IMG/M metagenome (GOLD analysis project Ga0265300, IMG submission 193482) | Bovine rumen microbial communities from tropical cattle in Woodstock, Queensland, Australia - Gonzalo_03 | ecosystem: Host-associated > Mammals > Digestive system > Stomach > Rumen ... | reverse complement strand
AATGGAAAGCCGACGGGTTATTATCGAAAACGCCGAGTGTAATCTTTTTAGCACCAAATTCCTCTTTCGCTTTCTGGATGGCCAGTTGCAACATCTGTTTGCCATAACCCTTGCCTCGAAGCTGATCATCCACAATGACGAATCCGAAACGGATAATGGCCTTCGAAGGATCTGGATAGCGGAGCATGATATGACCTACAACTTTGCCATCATCGTTGATGGCGATAAAGGGGAAGACATTATCTGCTGCATATTGTGCAACCATATCCTCTGGTTTTGGCGGAAACGTAGGATATCTGTCTGCACTCCACTTTCGGAATGCAGTCTTGTCCTTTATCCACGATAAGATAATCGGCGCATCGTCAAGAACGAAAGGACGTAATGTCAATCTTCCTGTCTCCATTTTATGACTTTATATTTCGAAATATAAAAAGTTTCTTGTATTTCTCATAAAAGTCCTCAACTTCTCGTTGAACAACTCAGGTTGTTCCATGTGGATAAAATGTCCGCATGTGGTCAGCTCTGTATAATCGAGGAGGTCGGGATACAATCGTTCCATCTTCTCCTTGTTATCAGGATCAAGTCCGCTGTTTTGTGTACAAATCACCATGGTAGGATAATGAAACTGACCTTCTTGCCACCATTTCTTCTCCACAAGGTTTTGCATGGTGCTCGATGCCACATATTGTGGTGTCTCAGGCATGACTGACATCGCATAGTCAGTCACCTCCCGAGGGGTGTCCTGTCCAGCCAATGAGGAAACAAACCCTGTGATGACATCTCGGCAATCTGTTCCATCAAAGGCATGTCCGAACCCTTCCACTGCCTCCACATATTCAGGCGTCTCCGTGCCGTCATAGAAGCAATACACCCCATCAACATCCACCAAAGACCCTTTATGGTTGGTGGTCATGATGGTGTGTCGGCATACAGGGGTGCCAAGACTATGACCCACAAGCGTCACATTACTCTGGATGCCATTCGCATTCAGCACCTCATCAACGGCATGGGCAAAGAAATCGAGCGTGTATTCCACGTGAGGCTTGTCACTCTGTCCATAGCCCGGCAAGTCGATGAACACGAGTTGCAGGTCTTTCTCATCACGGAAAGCCTCAAACTGTTTCTCCCAGGTGTTCATGTCACAGCCAAAGCCGTGAACAAAACAGATGGTCTTGGCATCAGAACCTTCATTCCATATTTTGTAATGTATGCGAATGCTATCGTCAATCGTCACATACGCTGACTTCAACTCACTAAGCGTCTGCGGTTGGCTGCCACAGCCTACCAGCAACAACGCGAATAATAAATATAATGCTGTTCTTTTCATTGTTTTATTTCTTTAATTCTAATCTTAATATACGAATGGGACGACCTTCGCCCATATATTGTGTTTCGTCGTAGCACTCTTCTCCGGTAGGTACAAAACCGCATTTCTCCATCACGCGGCCAGAGGCTGGGTTGTCAACAAAGTGACCGCAGAGCAGAGACCGTATCTCTGTTGTCGTGCGTATATGGTCGAGCATCAATCGTAGAGCCTCCGTGCAATAGCCTTTGTTCCAATAAGGCTTTGCCACCCAATAGCCCACGATGGGTTCGCCCTCGCGGGTTGGCAACTTACAATCGCACGATGCACCATAACCCATCGCGCCAATAATCCCGTTTGTTTCTTTCAAAACGATAGCCCAAGTGGTGGTGGCTTTGTTGAACACATTACGAATGACCTCCAGACTTTCCTCCACAGACTTATGCGGTGGCCATCCGGCACGCGGTCCCACATCAGGATCGCTGGCATATTTAAACAACGTCTCGGCATCGCTATCCAGCCAAGGACGCAATAATATTTTCTCTGTTTCCATCTTATTCTTTCATCATAAATGTGTTGAATGTCTGCCCCAACTGAGTGAGGCAGACAATTTGTTTTTATTCTATCGGAATCTGAATGACTGAGAGCCATTTCTCTGGATCATCCTGGTTCCAGGCACCATCGATATAGCAAGTGCGGGGTTGCCCAGCAATCTTGTAGCCTTGCTCCTCCATATAACGGAATGCCTCGGTGTACGATTCGTAAAATCGTTCGTAAGGACCAACATGCTTCATGCAGAGAGCCTTGGGAACAGCAGGTAAGCGTTTGAACTTGATGATGGCGCTATCTGTGCCCATCTCCTCAACTTGCTCACAATACTCGATGTCGATATTTGTTGGCGTATACTCCTTGTTATGCTCTATGGTGAAGCAGTAACCAGGAGGCGGACACTTACAGCCCAGACGCTGCATCTCAGGTCCGATTTTCTCGTAGCACATGGGGCCAAGGGCGGCATAGTTGGGGATGACTTCACGATGACTTGCCACGATGATTTCGGGCAGTGATTGAATACTGAATTTTTCCATTGTCTTCATTTCTTTGCGAGAGTCTCTCCAGTCGAGCAGTCGGTTCCTGCGGGCTATCAGCTGCTTCAGTTGTTGTTCAGTTTCCTTGATCTTCTCCGTCAGCTGATGAACACTGGGTGTATGAGACACGTCATCATACAGGTCCTTTATCTCGTCAAGCGAGAAGCCGAGTCGTTGCAGGTCGCGGATGGATTGCAGCTTCTGCATCTGAACTAAGCTATAGTAGCGATAGCCCGTCCACTCGTCCACCTCGTCAGGTATTAAGAGTCCCTTCTGCTCATAGTGACGCAAGGTCTTTACGGTAACCTGCATCATCTGTGAGAACTCTCCGATTTTTAATTTCATTTTACTCATAATCGCGCGATGTTTTGCTAAGCGACTGCAAAACTAATGTATGACCTAAGGGACGAGTCAAACGTTTTCCGCTTTTTAACTAAAAATTAACACTCCAAAGCCTAACGCTTTTCTTTATTTATGCACTGCAAAATTACCAATCACTTCACAACCTTGCTTGGCGTAGTAGGCAAACATCTCTGGCAGTTTCTTCAGATCGTAGCTGGTGATACAGTCAGAGAGGACATGCACCGTGTAGCCTGATTTCCGCAAGTTGAAGCAGGTGGACTTTACGCAGGCGGTAGCATCGGCACCAACGATATAGAACTCCGTGATTCCGTTCTCCGCAATGAACGTGGCAAACGCTTCGCTCGTCAATGCATTGCTCTTTGTCTTCACAAAAATATGGTCTGATACAACCTTCAGTTCTGGCACTAACTCCTCGCCATGAGTACCAGGCTTAAAGGTACGGGTGCTGGCAGTGATGTTGTTGTGCTTGATATAGACAACATGCATTCCTTCAGACACAGCCCAGTCGATAGCAGCGTTGATGTTGCTGACAATGTCGCGATAGTGCTTGGTAATATCGTTCTGAATGTCGATAACGACAAGTGCTTTATTGCTCTTCATAATTACTCAATTATAAAACTACGTGGATAAAAGTCGCTGTAGAAACGGCCATCGGTGGCGGTGAACTTCAGAACACAGTAATTAGGATCGGTCACGCCGCCAGGATAGTACTGCGTATCGCCCTTACGCCAAATCATCTCCTTGCTCTTGGAATCTGTCAACACCTCCATCGTGCCACGCAACATCATTCCCTTGAAACCCTCGGCGTCGCAGAAATAGATGCTGGCCTTGGGATTGGCATTATAATGGGCTACACGCAGAGAGAAGGTGTTTGTGGTAAAATAAAAGACTTTGATGCCCTCTCGTTTACGTGGTGCCAACATGGCCTTGGTGCATGGATAGCCCTCGTTATCTACTGATGATATGAAGGCAATAGGCAGCGAGTCGGCCATCTGGGCAATAAGTTCTTTAACCCCAGCCAAAGCAGGATTGACCTTCATAGCCTCACCATCGTTGACAGTAAGTGCCTTACGCCAACGCTTCAGTTGAGGGAAGTATATCTTCATCTGTCCGATGTATTCTTCTTTGGTGATAAGCTGAGGTAGACCTTTGTTCACCTCGTTGACAAACTGAGCGCAATGCTCAATCATTTCTTCCATCGTGCACTCCTGTAGGAATTTTCCGTCCCTGTAGCAGTACATGCAATAATCTTCGTTCTTACTACCGTCGGCGTTTGTACCGAGCACTTCGTCAGTCAGTGGCATTCCGCAACTCTGACAGAATCGCATTTTTCCCATATTTCTTGTTCTTTTTTATCGTTTGACGCTGCAAAGGTACAGATAGTTACGAATTCTGCAAAATATCTGGGATATTCTGCACTAATCTGTGACGAATGGATTGGTTGTTATTTTAGTTTACCGTTTAGGATTCTATTTCTGGCACATTTCACGGCGGGTTTGTAATAGTCAATATCCATCGCTTCGAGGGTGCGTTTCAGTTCATCCATCAGTTCTGGATAGAATTTGCACATCCTGTAGGCAAGTTTCATGCAGACAGCTTGAACGCCAGGGAACTCCTCCACATCTGTCGCATGCTCTATACAGAAATCCAGAAAGTCTGTCCGCAAGTCTTCCTCGCTCATCTCCAGTCGCTCGATGATATTCAGGGACAGTCGTCTGACGGACGAATTCTCTGTCTGCATGGACTGCTCAATGAGTTCGTTGAGTATCACTTGTAATTGTGACAACTCCTTTTTGCTGGCCTTGGTAAGCCCCCACAAAGCACTCCTTGACACGCGATGGTCTTCACTGAATGCATAACGATGGGCGAAACCAAGGAAATCACCACTTGCCTTCACTTCCTGGTAAATTTCCTGAGCGCCGCCCTCGCTGAATGTCTGTCTAAGTCTCTCTTCGGTAATCATCATCTATCTTTCTTTATATAAATACTCCCTTTTTACAAATCGGTATAGGCATCTCTGCATGCCCCTCTCATTTCATCACCTTGAAAAAGCGAGGTCCTTCTTCCCCAATCGTGCCGGAGGGCAGAAACCCGCATTTTTCAAGGACCCGTTGGGAGGCGCGGTTGTCTGGCGCCGTCTCCGCCTCCACGCAGGTAACAAAGGGTTGCTGCAAAGCCCAGATCACAGCTGCGCCGACTGCCTCAGTTGCGTAGCCCTGACCTTGATATTCTTCGAGAACACCGTAACCGATCTCAACTGTGCCGTTTGCGCCAAGGCCTTTGAAACACAGGTCCCCAATGTGCGTTCCGTCCCGCAGTTCGATCATCCACATGGCGTACCATTGCCACTGATCGGGATGCCGCAGACAGCCCTCCAGCATCTCCGTATATGCCTTTTTGAGTTCGACATCTGCTTCTGCGGCAATGAACGCCTCCATCTGCTCCTGTATGGCAGGGTAGATTCTCAGTTGTTCTGTTTCTATCACTTCTTCCACCTTTTCAGCATCGGGAAGAAGCCTTGCATCATCTGCTTGTACTCTTCCTTCGTCATAGGTTGGGGCATATTCTTATTAACCTCATCTACGAATTGTGTACAATGCTCAATCATTTCGTCCATCGTGCACTCCTGTAGGAACTTGCCATCCTTATAGCAGTACTGGCAGTAGTCGTAGTTCGTGCTGCCATCGGCATTCGTACCACAGTCTTCATGCTTCGTGAGCGGCATACCACAACTCTGGCAGAACTGAGGCAGTTGTCCTTCTTGGAATGCCTTTTCTTTCTGTGGGAAAGTTGCTTCGTAAGCCTCGAAAGCCGCTGGATTCTCATCCGCCACAAAGTAACCCTTAGGAGGGCAATAGGTTCCCTCACGATTGCCCCAGTAGCCAGGAATCAGTTCTTGGGCGAGGAAATAGGGCACTTCCGACTCCCTCGGTTCGGCGTGATAGTGAATCTTCATCTTGCTGGCAAGGTCGAAACCAGCGTGCTTGTAGAACTCATAGTTTCCTTCCATTTGTAGCAAACCGATTCCCATCTCCTTGGCTTTCTCTATCGCATATTGCAACAGCTTCAATCCATAGCCCTTTCGCTTGTAATCAGGATGAATGCTGATGGGACCAAATGTCCACGAAGGGTAGGGCGTCCCGTCGTCAAGCATAATCTCGGCCTTCGAGAACATCACATGACCAATGATCTTTCCATCCTCCTCCATCACAAAATTCAACTCTGGGATGAAGTCCGGATTGGTTCTATACTGATTGAGTACGTAATGCTCTGTGCATCCTGGGCGATAGACATTCCAGAATGCCTCACGCGTCAAGTTCTCTACCTCACGATAATCTTGCGGTTGTTCTAATCTGATATTTATTTCTTTTGTTTCCATAATCATATTATTCATATTGATGCGCCCAACTGATAGGCTTCTTCCAAATATGGTGTGTTCTTGATATCACCCTTGTCCTTGACACCTCTCACGAGCACCTTGCCCGCATCCTCCATGTCGAAGAACTTCAAGCAGAGGTTATACTCCGTCAGAATGGCATCGAACAGCTCCGGCAGCGTGGCAGCACCGACGAGCAGCAAAGCCATCTTCTGGATAGGGAACGAGTCGCGGACAGGATTGTGGAGCCTGTCGATGACCGCCTTCAACTGAGCGCTGAGCCCGTAGAAATAGACAGGCGAGGCGATGACAAGCATATCTGCCTGGCTCATCTTCTCATAGATGACAGCCATATCATCCTTCTGCGTACAAATGCCGTCGCTCTTGAAGCAAGCATTGCAACCCATGCATGGATTCACCTTGACATCCCGCACAGACACCACCTCCACTTGATGTTGCCTTTCCGCCCCTTTGGCAAAAGCTTCAGCCAACAGTTCCGTATTGCCACTCTTACGAGGGCTTCCCGATAAAATCAGTATGTCATCTGGAATGCTTTACAACTCAATGTACTCCTTGGGCTTGAAATTGTCTTCCATGCACCATACATGGGCCTTGCCGTGCTGCATACGGAACACTTTTAGGAAACCGAAGAAGGCTTCGTCGCCCTGTTGCTGTCTCCAAGGTTGCAGAAACTTGCGTGAGGGGTGATTGACAATCTCCTCTTTCAGCGCCATATCCTCCACGAGTTCGAAGCGTCCTTCCACTCTCACCTGATACTTGCCACAGGCGAAGCACACCTCGGAGCGGGGATCAGCCAGCAACTGACGATAGAGGTCCTTCGTCACGCCAGTATGGAACACGATGCCATCCGCATCAGCCTTAAACATCAGGATGCCCCTCACGTGGGGCTGTCCATTCTCATTCGTTGCAACGTACATCACGGGATGTTCGTTCATCATCTTAAAAAGTTCTTCTTTTGTCATGTTCATGATGATTGATGAATTGATTTTTCGTGTGCAAAGTTACGCTCTTCTTCCCATTCCACCAAATTTCTGGGACAAACTGCACAGAAATGTGACGAATGGCACATTGAAATTACCCACAAAGGTACGCATTCTTTTTCAGATACGTGGAGTCTTTTCAGAAAAATGGGGCATTCCCTTGTTATTTCGAATGGTTAGATTTCATTCTTTCTAATTGTTCTGCGAGGGCATCGAGGTTGCTAGGGTCGGCATTGACATCGAGGACATTGCCTTCGCGGTCGATGAGACGGAAGTGGGGCCATGCGTGGACATTCAGGAATTCCTCGACGGCGTCTTGCTGCTTTTCAGGCAGGTTGTAGTGAACGATGTTGGGGCCTACAAGATTGTAGCGATTGATCACATTCATGTACGCATCTTCTTTGCTTCCGTTGGCAAGATATAGATAAACGAGGTCGTAGTCTTTCAGCCGCTCATATTCCTCTTGACTGTGCGAGAGAACCTCCAAGCAAGGTCCGCACCAAGTGCCCCAAATGTCAAGTAGGACGAGGCGTCCACGATAGGGTTCCGTCATTTTGCGGAGTATCTGTTCGCCATCGCTGATGCCCGCCACATCGTCGGATGACTTCAGGCTGGATGAGTTCGCAATGTCCTGTTGCTCATCAAGACGATATTTTTCGTTCTGCTGTTCCACCATAGCGAGCGCCACAGGCATTTGGACATGCTTCCTGACATAGCTCATAGCGAGTGTGTCGAGTGGTTCATTGTTGTGCTCTATCAGTTCCAGCAGCTTAGCAGTTAACGTGAATTCACGGACAGGCTGGTCGCATCCCAGGGAGTCAAGCACGTCCAGTCTCTCCATCATCTCAGAGATGTTAATCAGCGTTTTGGCAATCTTCTGCGGGTCTTCATTCACGGTGCAGCCTTCCTGCTCCAGACGCTTGACGATTTGATCCAAAAAGAATCTCCTTGATCTGGGTTCGTGGATATGAACATAACCCTCCATCAATGAAGCAAAATTCTCATAAAGGGTATAGGGTTTGATGGCTTTCTTCCAGAACTCACGTCCCACATAATCGAGGTATTCCTTTGGAAGCTGGTAGGGAGGATAGGTGAAGAACTGAGCCTGTATCATGTCGCGTCCCTGTTCGGTCTGATAATACCCCTTTTTGAAGTCGATGAACCGCTGGGAGAGGTTGGGATGCTCCTTCATCGCTTTCTCCAGACCAGCATCATTCACCTGACGCACGCTGTCAGCCACACTCCAGAACTTCATCGCATCGAGTGTGCCTAATGGTGTCTTATTGACGTAAGTACTGGTTTCGTTCATCTTGACAGCCAGCAGTTCGTTCTGCACCCTCACGTCGTCGCCCATCCACAGCGTCTGTCCCGTCTTCCCATCATGGAGGAAATAGTATGTCTTTCCGGGTTCCATCACCGTTGCATATTCATCATCTTCGTTCCATTCGAGTATCACCTCCATACTGTTGAGCAAGGGCATCGTGATGGAGAACCGCCCTTGTGCATCCAGCGGCACATCAACATCCACCCATTCATTAATGATGATGTCATTATACCTAATCACCAGTTTACGACCTTCTCCTGACAGATTTCGGAACCACCCTGCAATGGTCACGCTGTCGTCTTCCCTGTAGCCATTATCAACAAAGCCTGTGCGCAAATCCTTGGTGGGATAATCGGGTAAGGTGGCAGTGGTGATGGGGCTGCAGAGGAGTGGCTTCTGATTGCCGATGGTCATGCTGCGCTGTCCCTTCTTCTGCTTGCCAACCTTGATGGTGGTACCGTCGCTGATGCTGAGTGTGTAACTGTCCTTCGCTTCTGTCTGGGCAACGATGTCCCATACCAGATTGTCATAGATGACTTGTTTTTCTGTGATGCCGATGAGCCAGTCGCCCGTTTTGTCGTTGCGCCAATAGGTGTCTGCCAGTCCGTTTTCTGCATCTTGTGCCAGTCCTGCCACAGCAACAAGGGCGAGGAACAGCGTCGTAAAGAATTTCTTGTTCATATTTGGTTTTGTTCGATTGTTTCTGTCCTTTATACGCTCATAGTGATGAAAACTTAAGTTCAAATTCTCACTTTTTTCAAAATGTAGAACAAAGGTATGAATTCTTCTCAAAAACATAGGCAAGATGCTATGGAAAAGTGTGGATTTCCCCAAAAATCTGTACCTTTGTAGTCAGAATCACAATCCTGTAAATATGAAGAAAGAGATACAACCCCAAGAGACGAGTAGGGCGGAAGCATTCAAGATGTGGATGTCGTTGCCCCAGCCGATGGTGACATTGGTGAAGACGTTGGACGTGAGCCGACTCGTGAAAGTGAGCAAGCGCACAGGACCTTTCTTGAACGAATACATGTATCAAGAATAGCGTCAACAGCTGTGGAATTATATGAGGCTGACAAATGTTTGTTTGGGAATACTGTACAACTTTGCTCCAGTACACGACCAATGTGAACGTTATTATCTGGACAAAGAGACAGGGAAGATGTATATGTTTTAATACTAGCCGAATGGTAATCTCTGTTTTTAGATTCTGGAAGAGTCTTTGTTTTTGCCCTTGTCAATATGTAACGCCTCTGAGGCGAAGATATAAAGCGGTTTTTTTCTTCGAGCTCGCTCGAAAGGGAAAAGGACGCTTTTATATCTTACAATGCTGTAAGCATACATATTGAAAAGGGAGTTCTTTTAGGTTTTTGTTTTGACATAGAAATACACATACTGAACATACGGGAACAATGGACATCACACATCATTATATTGAGAAAGGTTCGGGCCCTCCTCTCCATCCTTCCAGGCGATCATTTCCTTGCCGCCCGAAATCCCGAAGCATTCAACAACGCCGTCCTGTCGTTCATTTCATGAGTTTCTCCAGTTCAGAATCAGATTTCTCCAAAAGTTCGTCGGGTTTATAGAATCTCGTGAGCATGGTGGCAAACACCTTGTTCTTGTAGAAGAAGACAAAGTCGTAGAAGCCAGGATTAAATTCCTCGGGATGAAGGTAGAAGGAACCCCATGAACAAGGCTCCTCCGCATCAGGATCCTTGTTGAGTTCACATGTCTGGCAATAACCAGAGGTCTCGTCGTTCAACGTGTTCTTCTGGTAGAACTGTTGGTCATCCTTGTGTTGGAAAACCATCACCTTGATGCCTGTCTCCGCGTATGCATTGGGGTAAAAACTCACCCATTCGTCCAATTCAAAAACAGAACGGACGCCCTCGGTGGCGTAAGGTTTCGCGTTGAAAGCCTTGCTACCACAGCGGTTGCCAGACAGGGTCAAGCCATCCATGATGGGCTTTTCTCCCTCCTTGAGATTCACAAAATAGAGTTTGCCAAGCACCATTGCCTCCTGGGCTTGTGCGGTGTTGCCACCGTTGACAGTCAATAACACGACAAGTGTCAATACCAAAACATGAAATCTTCTCATAATCATATAGGTTTAGATTGCGAAGTTACATCCTTTTTTTCAAACCTCCAACTTTTCAATACCAAAAACATCAAAAATGACGAAAAAACGAAAAAGAGACTCTTGCTCAATAGGGTGGGAGCCTCTCCTTCTATAACCGTTAACCTATAACCGTTAACCTATAACCTATAACCGTTAACCTTCAGTTTTTTTATGCTCCCATGAGAGAAATAGTATAAAACACGGGTCACTCGCATAAACCTGTGTCTGTAAAAAACAAAAACCATAGAAAACCACGCTCTGTGCCGTATGCTCTATGAGCCTCATTCTAAGCCATCGTTCCAAACCCTGTTCATGCCAGCATAACAGTCCTTGTCCGACATCTTAGAATAGCCTACGGCTTGCAGCACTGAGCGAAAAACAGTGAAAAATAGGATCACCTGCAAATACCTGTGTTAGATTTACAAAAACCTCAAAAACACCACTCATGATGTCTGTGGCCTTCGGCCCAACGTCCTGTTCTTCAGGCCTTGTGCCTAAGAGCAAGCTCTTGCAACGTCCAGAATCCCACGACGGTTTTGTTCCAAAACACTGCCATCATGGCGGCAAAAACCACGCCCTTCGGGCTAAAAAACAAGATTTCCGTTATCCATACATTGTTGATGGCCTAGAAAACGTACATGTGGCCAGTGCTTCTGTCCAAATAATATCGTTCACATTGGTCACGAACAGGAGCAAAGTTGTATAGTATTCCTATGCAAATACCCGACAGCCTCATGTAATTCCATAACTGCTGGCGCTGGTCTGGTCCAAGATGCTCTATGGCTTTACACTCTACCAACATGTCGTCACCGACAAGGAAATCTGCATAATGCTTGTGCCTTATCTGTTTGCCATGAAATGTTACTGAAAAATAGTATTCCTTCACTCGTGCAATATCATTTTCCTCGAACAATATATCCAAAGCCTCTTGATACATGTATTCGTTTAGGAAAGGTCCCATCTCCTGATGCACCTGTTGGCATAAACCCACTACTCTGTAACACTTCTGTTTGAGTTCGGTAGCAAAAGTGGGATTGACATCAGCAAGTTTTGAAATATTGTAATTCATAGAATGTCTTTTATTGTCATAACGATGGTTCGCCTGATTTTATTGTGGCGCCATAGTTTTTTAGATTGTGATAACAATCGAGGTTTTTGCTTTTCGATGTTTGAAAGAACGATAGTTCTGTGATAAGGGTTATGCCTTGGGCGTAAGAACGCGTCCTTTAAGACCAAGACAGAGCGCTTATCACGATAGCTCTGCAAGAGCTACATACATCGAAAAGGGTTCTTTCTGGTTTTTGTTTACAATCAGACACAGGATTTTGCTGGTGACCGGAAAAATATGTGGAAATCCAATTGACTGTACTTCGTTCATTTTTTAGCGATAGCGGGGTGTTCGGTTCCCGCAAAACAGGATGCACCTCAACAACCTTTAGCTCGACGGAGTCAATAAAAGCAAACT
>Ga0265300_10003904_pt1 | contig 12048 bp, 10 predicted proteins | sample AusTroGonzalo_MG_FD_193482 | JGI IMG/M metagenome (GOLD analysis project Ga0265300, IMG submission 193482) | Bovine rumen microbial communities from tropical cattle in Woodstock, Queensland, Australia - Gonzalo_03 | ecosystem: Host-associated > Mammals > Digestive system > Stomach > Rumen ... | reverse complement strand
CGCGACCTGGGCATTACGGGCATTGCCTGTACGCCTTCGTACGCGCTGTATCTGGCGGAGACGATGGATAAGCTGGGAATTACCAAGGACCAGATCAAGCTGCGTGTCGGTGCCTTCGGCGCCGAGCCGTGGACCGAGAATATGCGTACCGAGATTCAGAACCGCCTGGGTCTGAAGGGCTTCAATATTTATGGCCTGAGCGAGGTGATGGGGCCGAGCGTCAGCTACGAGTGCGATGAGCAGAACGGCTCCCACATCAACGAGGACCATTTCTTCCCGGAGATCATCGACCCGGTCACGCTGGAACCGCTGCCCGCCGGACAGACGGGCGAGCTGGTCTTCACGACGCTCACCAAGGAGGGCATGCCGGTCATCCGCTACCGCACGCGCGACCTCTGTTCGCTGCTGCCGGGCGAGTGCCCCTGCGGCCGTACGAACGTGCGTATGTCCGCCATTGCCGGCCGTACCGACGATATGCTCATCATCCGCGGTATCAACGTCTTCCCGTCCCAGGTGGAGAGCGTGGTGCTGACGATGGAGGAGTTCGCGCCGGTGTATATGCTCATCGTGGACCGTGTGAACAACCTCGACACGCTGATGGTGCAGGTCGAGCTGCGGCCCGACTACTTCAACGCCACCCTCGACACGCCGGCGGCCATCTCCGAACTGGAGAAGCGCTTCGCCGACAAGTTGCGCAGCGTGCTGAGCATCAGTGCCAAGGTGCAGATCAAAGCGCCTGGCACCATCGAGCGCAGCCAGGGCAAGAGCGTCCACGTCATCGACAAACGTAAACTTTATTGACACTGAATACTATGACCATCAGACAGTTATCCATCTTCATCGAGAATCAGTCCGGCACGCTTCAGAAGGTGCTCGAACTGATACGCAAGTCCGGCATTCAGATCATTGCCTGCACGATTGCCGATACGGCGGAGTATGGTATTTTCCGCATCATCTGCGCCGAGCCCGACCGGGCCTGCAAGGAGCTCAAGGAGGCCGGCGTGGCCGTGGCCATCTCCGATGTGTACGCCATCGAGCTGAACAACCAGCCCGGCGGCGCTGCCGACGTGGTCGGCACTTTCAGTGCGGCCGGCATCAGCATCACCTATATGTATGCCTTTCTGCTGGACGGCCGCGGCATCCTGATCCTCAAGACCGACCAGGCCGCCGAGACCGAAGAGATTATCCGCAACCGCGGCCTCCGCAGCCTGTCGGAGGCAGACCTTTTGGCCTAACCAATTGTTAACGATATGAAAGCAAGATTCTTATTCAGCGCGCTCGTCGCGCTCGCCGCGCTGGCAGGCTGCACCGCCCAGCAGCCGGCATCCGCCTCGCTGGACGATCTTTTCCAGACCCGCCGGAGCATCCGTAACTACGAGCCTGGCCGGACCATCTCCGAAGCGCAGGTGCGTGAACTCCTGACGGCCGCACAGAACGCTCCGTCCTGGGCCAACCAGCAGCCGAGCAAGTACTACGTGGCCATCAGCCCGGAGAAGCAGGCCGCCGTGCTGGAGATGATCGGCGGCAACAAGGACCGCGTGGTCAACGCCCCCGTGATGATCGTTTCCACCTTCGAGAAGGGTAAATCCGGCTTCTTCCGTGGCACGCCCGCCAATGATGCCGGCGACTTCTGGGGTGCCTACGACAATGGCCTCAGCAACGCCTACCTGGTCCTGAAGGCCCGCGACATGGGCTTCGACACCCTGATCATGGGCATGCGCGAATCCGACAAGCTCCGCGCGCTCTTCAATATCCCTGAGGAGGAAATGATCCTGGCGGTCATCGCCCTCGGCTACCGCGCTGAAGAGCCCAACATGCCCGTCCACCGTCCCCTCGACGAGGTGGTGAAGTTCTTCTAGAACTCTTCCTCCCCATACATTTCCGGCTGATCGGCGAGGTGCTGGTCAGCCGTTTTGTCGATGACGCCGTCGAAGCCGGTGAGGGCGGCGAAGGGGGCGAACTGCGCCGCGCGCTCGGCGCGGGACATGCGGGGATGGCGCCGCGGATCCGGGTCGGGATGCGGCAGGTTGATGATGTCGTCGTAGCGGTGCTCGAAGTCGTTGCTCATGCCTTGTGTCCTCCGATCTGTTTGTGGCGCTCACGGCCGGTGGCGCCTTCATCGAAATTGGTGCCTGTGAGGATGGAATTGGTGCCGAATTTCCGCCGGATGGCGAGAATGGCTTCCTGGCGGCTGCGCTCGCGGGCGCTGTCCTCTCCGGGCTCCTCGAACAGATCCAGCTGGACCGCCTTGATCTGGTTTTCATCCACCAGGCGCGCCGCCACCACGTACATGCGCCGGACCAGCAGGGCCGGATTCACGATGCGGTCGAAGAGCTGCAGGACCACGTCGCAGATCTGGCGGGTGGAGGAAGTCTGGCGGGGCAGATTGGCGGTACCGTGGGCCGGTTTCGGCACGGGACGGCCATACCAGTCCTGGGTGACGGGGCCATTATATTTCGCCCGCACGGCCGGGTCGGTCAGGCTGCTGATGTCGTAGCCGATATGCAGCACGAGCTGGTCGGTGACCAGCTGCTTGTCCACGAGGCTCAGGACCAACTGCTCCGTCATTTCGTGAATCACCACGCGCGCCTTCTTGAAGTCGTACGGCTGGGAGAGGACCTGCCCACTGGACAGGCTGCTCGTCGTGGGCCGGTAGGAGCGGATGTCCGCCATCGTACAGGGCTCCCAGCCCCAGGCGTGGTCGATGAGCAGTTCGGCGCCCACGCCGAACAATTTGTACAGGAATTCCTGATTGTATTTCTCGTACGGCTGTCCCAGCGAGCAACGTGCCACGTCACCCAGGGTGTAGAGACCGTTGGCTTCGAGTTTGGCGGCGATGCCGCGCCCGATGCGCCAGAAATCCGTCAGGGGCCGATGCGTCCAGTATTTGCGGCGGTAGCTCAGCTCGTCCAGCTCGGCGATGCGCACGCCGTCCGCGTCCGCGGGGCTGTGCTTTGCCTCGATGTCCATCGCAATCTTGCAGAGGTAGAGGTTGGGGCCGATGCCCGCCGTGGCGGTGATGCCGGTCTCCGCGAGCACCTCCCGGATCAGTTTGCGCACGAAATCGTGCGCGGAGAGCTTGTAAGCTTTCAGGTAGTCGGTCGCGTCGATGAAGACCTCGTCGATGGAATAGACTTGGATGTCTTCGGGTGAGACGTAGCGCAGGTAGATACCGTAGATCTGACCGCTGACCTCCATGTAGCGGGCCATCCGCGGCGGCGCGACGATGTATTCCAGTTCCAGCGAAGGGTCGCGCAGCAGCTCGGAATGGATATGGCTCTTGCCGCGGAAACGGTGGCCGGGCGCGTTCGCGCGCCGTTCGGCATTGACGCGCCGCACCGCCTGCACCACCTCGAAGAGCCGCGCGCGGCCGGCGATGCCGTAGCTTTTGAGCGAAGGGGAAACGGCCAGGCAGATGGTTTTCTCCGTGCGCGTCGGATCCGCCACCACGAGATGCGTGTCCAGCGGGTCCAGGCCCATCGCCACGCACTCCGCGGAGGCGTAGAACGACTTCAGGTCGATGGCGATGTATGTGCGGGACGGGGACTTCATCTCTACAAATGTAGCAGAAATTTCCGGAATTGGGAAGATGCCCGGTTCTCTCGGCGCCAGCCGGCGAATGATGACATAGGGGGCGGGAATGACGTTTATTACTGGCTGGAATGGCGTAATGTTCGGAAATTGCGAAAGTTTCTTATATTTGTAGAAAACAATTAACGACCGTTATGATGAGAATTGCCATTGTCGGGAGCGGATGGATCGTTTCCGATATGTTGAAGGCCATGCAGGCCGTGCAGGGCTATGAAGTGATTGCCATCTGCGCCCGGAGCTATGAGAAGGGCGCACGCTTCGGCATCCCGAACGTCTACACCGACTACGCGGAAATGCTGACGCGCACGGACATCGACTTCGTCTATGTGGCCCTGCCCAACTCGCTGCACTTCGCCGCCGCCAAGCAGGCCCTGCTGGCGGGCAAGAACGTCCTCTGCGAGAAACCGTTCACCTCGACCGTCGCCCAGACGGAAGAGCTCTTCGCCATCGCGAAGGAGCGCAATCTGTTTATCTTCGAGGCGATTTCGAACATTCATCTGCCGAACTTCTTCAAGGTGAAGGAACTGCTCCCGCTGATCGGCCCCGTGCGCCTGGTGCATGCCGACTACGACGAGCACTTCGGCCGCTATGACGATTACCTCGCCGGGAAGGAACTGCCCGTCTTCACGCACGAATACGAAGGCGGCGCGCTGCGCGACATCAACATCTACTGCCTGCACATCGTGCTCTCGCTCTATGGCCGGCCGGACACGGTCTACTATGCCGCCAACACCTGCGGCCGCAACGCCATCGCGACTTCCGGCGCGGCCACGCTGACCTGGAAGAGCGGCGTCACGGCCATCTGCACGGCGTCCATGGACTCCGATGGCCTGCGCGGCTTTTATTTCCAGGGGGAGAAGGGCGCCATCCGCGTCTACGGCCTGCCGAACTTCTTCGACAAAGTGGAACTCATGCTGCCCGGGCAGGAACCGCAGTTCTTCGAGCTGAACCGCTACGAGCACCGGCTCTGTCACGAGCTGGATGTCTACCGCGACATCTTCGAGACCCGTGACTGGCAAGCCCAGGAGGCCCTGCATGCGCAGACCCACCTCATCATGGACACGATTGTCCGGCTCGAAGAGTCGATGCCTCGATAGCCGGGCCCACCATCAATAGCCATCATTTTAACCATTTATTAATAACCGTTATGCGAAAATCCATCTTTTTCCTGCTGCCCTTGGTGGCCCTTGCGGCCTGCTCCCGCACGGCATCTTCTGATCTGAAGCTCAATGATTTGGAATACTTTGAGCGCCAGGGCGTGAACGTGCTGGTGTACAGCAACACTTTCTCCGGAGGCTTCAACGACGAGAAGAACTCCGGCATCGAGATCATCCACCATGGTGTGCGCACCGTCCAGGGCGGCGCCGTGCGTTTGTCCAACACGCCGGAACAGTGGGACCTCGTCCCCGAGACGACCGTCCGCAACGTCAACCGCGAGGAGAATTCCATCGAGGTGGGCCTGCGCTATCCGCACTATGACTTCGATTCGCGCATCGTCGCGACGGCGGTCGGCAAGGCCGTCCGGATCGACGTGTATCTGGACAAGCCTGTCCCTGCGGAGCTGGAAGGCGACGCCGGTTTCAACCTCGAATTCCTGCCTTCCCAGTATTGGAACAAGGCTTACGTGATGGACGGCAAGGCGGAGCGCTTCCCGCGCTACACCGCCAGCCTGACGACCACGCGTCCCAACGAGGAGAAAGTCTATCAGTACAAGGGATATAAGACCTATGACGACCGCGGCACCGGCCGCTTCGTGGATCCGCTTCCGCTGTCCACCGGACACGAACTGATCGTGGCGACGGACGATCCGGGCCGCCTGATCAAGATTACCAGCGAGGACGCCGAGCTGAACCTCTACGACGGCCGTGTGCTGGCGCAGAACGGCTGGTACGTGCTGCGCAGCCTGCTGCCCGTCGGCCAGACCGGCAAGGTGCTGAGCTGGACCGTGGAGCCGAACGCCATCCCCGGCTGGACGCGCGAGCCGAACGTGGGCTTCTCGCAGGTGGGCTACCTGCCCGGCCAGCAGAAGGTGGCGGTGATCGAGCTCGACAAGCTCGACAAGCCGCGCGCTACGGCGGAAGTCTGGAAAGTCAAGGAAGACGGCAGCAAGGTGCGCGCCTTCTCCGGCCCCGTCAAGTCCTGGGGCCTGTACTATAAGTACAATTATGTGAAGTTCGACTTCAGCTCCGTCCAGGAGCCGGGCGTCTACTTCCTGAAATACGGCGATGTGGAGACCAACGACTTCATCATCGGGGACGATGTGCTCGACCGCATCACAGATGCCACGAGCGACGTCTGGATCCCGATCCACATGAACCACATGATGGTCAACGAGGCCTACCGCATCTGGCACGGCGAGCCCTTCAAGGAGGGGTATCTCCAGGCGCCGGCCAATACCGATCACTTCGACCTGCACAGCCAGGGCCCGATCGATACCAAGTACAAGGCCCTCCAGCTGATCCCCGGCCTGAACGTGGGCGGCTTCTTCGATGCCGGCGACTTCGATATCGAGACGGGCTCCAACATCAGCGTGGTGCAGAACCTCGTCTCTGACTGGGAGCGCTTCAAGCCGATGCGCGACGAGACCTTCGTCAGCGAGGAGCAGCGCTATGTGGACCTGCACCGCCCGGACGGTGTGCCTGACGTGCTGCAGTACATCCAGCACGGTGTGCTGAACCTGGTGGCCCAGGCCGAGAACATCGGCCATATGTCCCAGACCCTGTCCAACTCCGTCCTCGACAACTACCACCATCTGGGCGACGCGGCCGCCATCACGGACGGTCTGCACTACGACCCGCGCCTGAAACCGTACCAGAAGTCAGCTGACGGCAAGTCCAGCGGCACGCCGGACGACATGTGGGCCTTCACGACCCGCAACCCGGGCCTCGACCTGCAGGCGGCGACGATGTTTGCGGCGGCGAGCCGCGCCCTGGCGGGCTACAACGACGACCTGGCGGCCCGCGCCCTCAAGCAGTCCAAGCGGCTGATGAAGGAGGGAACCGAGCTGCTGGCGAAGAACCCGGCCGCCGCCCGTCGCGGCGGACGCGGCGGCTTCGGCAACATGTCCACGAACCTGCAGCTCTATGTCTGCACGGGCGAGCAGCATTACCTGGACGACTTCCAGGAGCAGATCTGGCCGGCCCTCGACCGCGGTCCGGAATTCTCCATGCAGCCGGCGCTCGACGCCATCCCGTACCTGGACGAGGCCTACAAGGAGCGCCTGCGCCCGTACGTGGAGCAGTACAAGGTCTATCTGGACAGTCTGGAATATGACAACCCGTACGGTGTGCCCATCGGCCGGGGCAACTGGGCTTCCAGCGGCAGCGTCGTGAGCTTCGGCACCACGGCCAGCTTCGCCAGCAAATATTTCCCGGACATCATCGGCCCGGAGTACGCGCTGAAGGCCGCCGGCTACATGTTCGGCTGCCATCCGTACCATAATTATTCACTGGTGGCCGCGGTCGGCGCCACGCGCCCGAAGCAGGTGTTCTACGGCAACAACCGGGCGGACTTTTCCTTCATCCCCGGCAACGTGGCCCCGGGCGTGCTGTTCCGCAACCCGGATCACTTCGAGAACTTCGACGACTGGCCTTTCCTCTGGGGACAGAATGAAGGCACGATCGCCGGCAATACGTCGTATCTGATTTTCGGAGCCGCGCTCCAGAACCTGGTGCGCTAGAGTTCCTCTTCCGTCTGCGTCTTGGGGTCGAGCATCTTGCGGACAGGATCGCAGGTCAGGTCGATCCCAAGCTTCTTAAAGGTCTTGCGGTCCACTTCACTGAGCATAACGGTGGAGTGGACTTGTGCGCCTTTGAGCTTGGGCAGCTGGTCGAGGGCCAGCTTGCAGTTCTCGTCCAGCAGGCTCATCATGGAGATCGTGACCAGGACTTCGTCCGTGTGCAGGCGCGGGTTGTGCCCGTGCAGGTAGGTGACCTTGGTCTTCTGGATCGGGGCGATCATGGTCGTCGGGATGAGCTTGATGTTGTGCGGGATGCCGGCCAGGTGCTTGAGGGCGTTCAGCAGGAGCGCCGCGCTGGGGCCGAGCAGGGGAGAGGTCTCCGCCGTGAGGATGGTGCCGTCTTCGAGCTCGATGGCCGCCGTGGCGCCGCCGGCCTTCTCGAGGCGCTCATGCGCGGCGACGGTGGTCTTGCGGTCGTTGGTGCTGATGCCGGCCTTCTTCATCAGGAGGACCAGCTTGTTGACTTCCGCCTCCGTGGCCTTGCCGTCGGCGAAGTTGCAGAGGGCGGTGTAGTAGCGGCGGATGATCTCCTGCAGGGAGGCCTCGCGGCACACCTCGTCGTCGCTGATGCAGGAGCCGATCATGTTCACGCCCATGTCGGTAGGGGACTTGTACGGTGACTCGCCGTAGATGTCCTCGAAGAGGGCGTTCATCACCGGGAAGATCTCGATGTCGCGGTTGTAGTTGATGGCCGTTTCGCCGTAGGCTTCCAGGTGGAAGGGGTCGATCATGTTGACGTCCTCCAGGTCGGCCGTGGCGGCTTCGTAGGCGATGTTGACGGGATGGTTCAGCGGCAGGCTCCAGACCGGGAAGGTCTCGAATTTGGCGTAGCCGGCCTTGGTGCCGCGCTTGTTCTCCTGGTAGAGCTGGCTCAGGCAGACGGCCATCTTGCCGGAGCCCGGACCGGGTGCGGTCACGACCACCAGCGGCTTGGTCGTCTCGACGTAGTCGTTCTTGCCGAAGCCTTCGTCGGAGTCGATCAGGGCCACGTTGTTGGGGTAGCCTTCGATCGTATAATGATAATAGACCTTGATGTCCATGCGTTCCAGGCGCTTGCGGTAGGCGTCTGCGCTGGCCTGGCCGTTGTAGTGCGTCACGACGACGCTGTTCACGCTGAAACCGCGCGCCATGAACTCGTCGCGCAGGCGGAGGACGTCCACGTCGTAGGTGATGCCCAGGTCGTTGCGGATCTTGTTCTTCTCGATGTCGATGGCGCTGATGACGATAACGATCTCCAGATCATCCTTCAGCTGATAGAGCATTTTGAACTTGCTGTCCGGTTCGAAACCCGGAAGCACGCGGCTGGCGTGATAATCGTCGAACAGCTTGCCGCCGAATTCCATGTACAGTTTATTGCCGAATTTGGCAATGCGTTCCTTGATGTGTTCTGATTGGATCTTGAGATATTTCTCGTTGTCGTACCCGTATTTCATGAGAAGTGATAATTGCAATACGGGTTACAAAATTACGTAAATTCTTTCGTCCGCTAAAATATTTTTCGAAAAGTTTTCAACAAAATAATGTTTTGTATCTTTGCATGACTATGAAGAAAGTTGGATTGTTCATTGACACCTGGTATCCCATGGTGGACGGTGTCATCAAGGTGGTGGATAACTACGCCCGCCGCCTTCAGCAATACTGTGAAGTCGTGGTTTTCTGCCCTGAGACCCGGGGCTACAGCAAGGAGGAGGATGCCAGGATGCCCTACGAGGTGGTCCGCTGCAGCTCTCTTCCCATGATCGGGAACGATTATGACATCCCCGCCGCCTCCCTGGATCCGGTGTTCGAAACGAAGCTGATCCGGAGCAAGATTGATATGGTCCATATCCATTCACCCTTCGCCGTCGGGCTCTCCGGCTTACTCTACGCCAAACGGAAGAAACTGCCCGTCGTCGCCACGCTCCACAGCCAGTACAAGCAGGATTTCGAGAAGCCGCTGCGCTTCAGTTTCACCGTCAACGTGGCGATGGACGCCATCATGCGCGTGTTCAACGCCTGCGACGAGTGCTGGGCGGTGAACGGCGGCATCAAGGAACTGTATGAGCAGGAATACGGCCTGACGGCCCCCTGCAAGGTGCGGCTGAACGCCACGGAGCACCAGCCGGTGGCCGATCCGGCCGAGGCCGCGCGCATCGTCAACGAGACCTATGGCGTCCCGGCGGACGCGACCGTCTTCCTCTTCGTGGGGCGGATCAATTTCATCAAGAATATCGACTTCACGGTCCGCGCCCTGGCAAAGGCCAAGGAAATGGGACTGAAGAACTTCCGCATGCTCTTCGCGGGCAGGGGCCAGGACGAGGAGGCGCTCGCCGCGCTTGTGCGCGAACAGGGCCTGGAAGAGGAAGTCGTGATGTGCGGCCTGATCAACGGCCGCGAGATGCTGCAGAACCTGTATTCACGCGCGAAGCTCTTCCTGTTCCCGTCGCTGTACGACGCCAATTCGCTGGTCCAGATCGAGGCGGCCTGCCAAGGCACGCCGACGCTGTTCCTGGAGGGCGCGAAGACCGCCGCGACCGTCACGCCGGGCGTGAACGGCTTCATCTCCGCGCCGGGCGAGGAGAATTACGCCCGTGCCATCCTGGACATCCTGGCCGACGAGGCGCAGTACGAGCGCGTCAGCGCCGCCGCCCGCCGCGACCTGTATCTCAACTGGGATGATGTGGTACGGGAGGTGTATGCCGACTACTGCCGCTTCTGCGAGCAGCGTTAGTCTTTGACGATCAAATATTTCCGGAGGAGTTCGATTTCTTCCAGACTGAGGGGCTCCACGCTGTCGGAATGGCGCGTGGTGGCCCAGTTGAGCACCAGTTCGTTGATGCTCATCGTCTGGGGATCGCCGAACTTGCGCACGTGGGTGATCAGTTCGTAGAGGATGTGCGTTTCCTTCTCGGTAGCCCTGAAATTGCGCAGGCGCGTGTTCGTGCCCGCGAAGGTGGTGAGTTCATAATCCTTGGACAGGTCGCTCTCGGACACGCCCAGCAGCGCCTCGATCAGGAAGGCCAGGGAGCCCGTCCGGTCGGCGCCGCCCGCGCAGTGGAAATAGACGGCGCGGCCTTCGCCCAGCCAGCCGATGATGGAGCGGATGGCCTGCTGGTAGAGTTCCTGGGTGTTGCCGGTTCCTCGGCCGAGGTTCTTCTCGACCGGGAGTTTCAGATACACGGCGCCTTCCATCACCGGTCCGACGCGCGCTTCGCTTTCCTTGATGCCGCGCAGGTCCAGGTCCACGGAGATGCCGAGGTCCCTGGAGAAGATGTCCCGGCCGCTCTGCGGCATCCGGGAGGACAGGCGGGCTCCCCGGTATACTTTGCCGTAGGCGATGTGGCCGCCGTCGGCCTTCCAGCCGCCGAGGTCGCGCACGTTCTCCGCGATGCCGTTGATCCAGCGCAGCGGACCCACGGGCTTCACGCACCCGGTCTTGAGGGCCTTCCCGTCCGCGCCGTACACGGTGTAGTAATAGATGACGCCCGGAATGAGGTTATAGATTTCCGCCGGCGAGGCGGAAGCGGCGACTTCGATGCCGTCCTGCTGCTTGGAGGAGGTGGCGAGCACGATCCTGGCGGCGTCTCCCTGCCAGGAGATGCGGACCGGCAGCGGCTTGTCGTTCGCGCCGCGCTCCTTGTAGTAGTCGCGGGCGAACGAAAGGGTGTAGGCAGTGTCGGTGGCGTAATCCACTTCTTCCAGGAACTGCCGCGTGCCCGTGTTCTCGATGTCATATTCCTCGATGGCCAGTTTGGCGCTCGGACGGACGGTGCCGCAGGAGACCAGGATGGCCGCCATCGCCGAAGCGAAGGCAAATAAAAGGGCGTTTCTCTTCATCTTTATCTTTGCGCAAATCAAAGGTTCTGTTCAAAGGTAATTGAATTCAGAGAAACGCCCATTGCTTTGACGTATCTTTATATGATTATGAAACGTTTGCAGAAGACCGTCAGTTCGCGGCCGCGCGCTTGACCTCTCCCTTAAAGGAAGTGGGACTGTCGCCAAAGTTCAGGGAGAAGTTCAGCTCGTTGTTCACGATCTCACCCTGCAGGTTGGTTACGGTGTAACGCGGGAACTCGCCGCCCATGGCGAGGGGAATGGTCCGCTCGCAGGAGAGCAGGACTTTCTCCGTCGTGCTCTGCAGCTCGACGTTCGGGATGGTGACGTCGACGGTCACGGGCATCCTGGGCACGAAACGGATCTGGTAGATGGTGATCGTGGCGGTCTTGCCGTCTTCGGCGGGGGTGAAATTGACCTCGATGTTCTCGTTGTCGAAGGGAGCGCCCTCGTATATGACGGTCACCGTGCCCTGGTAGTCGGACTCCTGGGGCACGACAGGGGTTTCAGATTCGATCTTGCCGCAGGCGATGAGGGACATGGCCGCAAGGGCCGCAAATAACATTTTAGTTTTCATATCTGTATTACAATTTAATGGAAATTCCTGTCAGGATGGTGCGCGGCTTGACGTCCGCGAAGAATTCGTTGCCCACGGATTTGAAGTAGAAGCTGTGCCCGGGGGTGCCGGTGAGGTTCTCGGCGCGGACGTAGAGTTCCCATTTCGGGAAAACCAGCGCCACGCGCGCGTCCGGCCGGAGCCGGAACGGCTCCCGGAGCGTATTCTCCTCGTTCCAGTAGAAGGAACCGGCGCCCCGCGCGGCGAGATCCAGGTCGATGCGCCGCGTGCCCCAGTGGAAACTGTACCCGGCGCTGAGGTACAGCGTGTGCCGGGGGACATAAGGGAC
>Ga0265300_10003903_pt1 | contig 12049 bp, 7 predicted proteins | sample AusTroGonzalo_MG_FD_193482 | JGI IMG/M metagenome (GOLD analysis project Ga0265300, IMG submission 193482) | Bovine rumen microbial communities from tropical cattle in Woodstock, Queensland, Australia - Gonzalo_03 | ecosystem: Host-associated > Mammals > Digestive system > Stomach > Rumen ... | reverse complement strand
GAGGTGAGGCAGCACCTTGCCGATTTGCTGTGCGGGTGCGATGGCAGGCATGGCTGCGATGTCAGCATCGACAAACTCTGTGATATTGACGGTGATATTACCACCATTACGTTCGGCCCATCCGTTTTGCCAGAGGTAGCCAGTAACTTCAGCTATTTGATCAATGACCGCTTTCAAAGCGGGGCGGTTATGTAGGATTGATTTCATATAATTATTATTTGAGGTGAGAGGAAAGAGGTAAGAGGTGAGAGGAATGTTTTGCTCACCTAATCTCAATGTACCTTGCACCTGTCGTTATGCTTTGTTATCAAATGTATTCCTTAATCCGACTAGCATTTTGGTCGTTTCGGAGATAAGTAATTCTTGTTCATCGAATTGTTGCTGTGAAATATATCCTAATAGCAACGATACTTCCAATTGACACATCACTTCCATCAAGGAGCCATTGGCAATTTCAAGAAAATGAATGCGTTCTTTGTTTGAGAAGCGTCCCATTCCTTCGGCAATATTTGATGGGACAGAGATGACAGCACGCTGTATTTGATTGGACAGACCATACTGCTCAGCATTCGGGAAACTTTCTGTTAGCTGATATACCGTTTTCACAAGAGCTAGTGCCTTGTGATAAACATCTAATTTCCGATAATAAAAATCATTCATATTATTCTTTCTTTGCATTTCTCTTACCTCTCACCTCTTACCTCTCACCTCTTTCTTCTCCATAACGTTCCTTTGTGATTTGTTCGAGTGACTTGCCCCGTGTGTTGGGGCATCCGATGAAGCCTACGACGAGGGAGATGAGTAAGAGGGCAATCATGCAATAGGCTGCGATGGTGAACCCTTCACCATTCTCTCCATAGATGTAGGTGAAGACGAGTCCCCATACGGCAGAAAGGCCGCGTACGATGAAGAACATCAGACCTTGTGCGCCAGCGCGGAACTTAGCAGGGAAGAGCTCAGAACCCCAGAGGGCATAGAATATCTGGACGGAGATACCGCCATTGATGCCCCAAAGGATGGAGAATGCCCACAGACTTCCCATTCCGTTGACACCTGCGATGATGACAAACCATGTGGCGAGAGCTGCCAACAGGCCCAGAACATAGAACAACTTGTGAGGCAGACGGTCGATGAAGAAGGAGAGGTTGAAGGTGATGGCTACCACGATGACCCATCCCACACATGAGAGCATATTGGCGTATTCGTTCGACAGACCTCCTGCTGTCTCGTAGATATGTGGCTGGAAGAATCCCATGACCGAAGCTACGAGGTTCCAGGTGAGGTATATGGTGGCAAGGAAGCAGACGGTCTTGATGGCTGTACGGTTGGAGAACAGCACTCCGAACGCATGGAGCAGACCTGTGTCTTCACCTTTCGCTTTAGCTGCCTCGCGACTTGCTTTCCATTCGCCTGACTCATCGAGCTTGCGTTGCAGGTTCCAAGCGATGAAGGCTACAACAAACAGAGAGAAGAACACTACTCGTGAACTGAACACATTGAGAGCGGCTCCATCGAGACCAGCTCCACCGATGGCGTGTCCGATGGCTTCAACCCAACTGAACAGATAACCGCCTGGAGCGAAGAACATACCCAACAGGAGGATGATCATCGGGCCGAATCCCCACGACATCTGTGAGATGCAGATGTTGCGTCCACGATTGTAAATCTCGGAACTCTCGGAGATGTAGGTCCATGAAGCAGGTACACCGATGCCGACAGAGATGCCTGTGACGAGGAAACCTGCGAGGAGCATGGGGAAATTGACAGAGCACATGACCAGCAGTACACCAGCCATATAGACCAAGAGGTTGTAGGTATAGATGAACTTACGTCCGTACTTATCGGCCAGGAATCCACCAATGATGGCTCCGATGGCTGCTCCCAGACAGTTGGCACTGATGAAGTTGAGCCATCCGAGATGTACTTCAGAAAGACCCAAATAGTTCTGCCAGAGGGTGAGACCGCTGGCTCCTGCCACGATAGCTCCTGCATCGAGGTAGTTGGTGAGAGACACGGCAATGGTGCTCTTCAAAGAAGACTCTTTTCCCATATTCCTTTATCTTTTGCTTGTAACATCACGTTCGTATTGCTCAATAGCTGCGATGAAGTCGGCACCTACAGGTACATCATTGCGGAGACAGAACTCATCATATACGGCATTCCATGGCAGTGCTTTGGCTTCTTCGAGCAGACCGAGTACCTGGAAGCCCTTACCTTCCAACTCATAGCGGCTGAGAAGGGCGGTAGGTTCGAGCAGGGCGCGTGTCATGCATTTCTGGGCTGCACGAGAACCAATGACGTATGCTCCGATACGGTTGATGCTACCATCGAAGAAGTCGAGACCATAGTGGACACGATCCATCGCATTGGCACGGACAATCTCGGAGAAGAGTTCTTGAGTGGGGTCATCCATGATGGTGACATGATCGGAATCCCAACGTACAGGACGACTGACATGAAGCATCAGTTCGGGTATGAACTGCAGGACTGCACTCACTTTGTCAGCAGGACTCTCTGTTGGATGGTAGTGGCCTGTGTCGATGGTGAGGATGATGTTGTTCTTGGCTGCATAAGCTGTGTAGAAGTCGTGACTGCCGACTGTGAAGCTCTCCAGTCCGATGCCGAATACTTTGCCTTCGATACAGTCTTTCATCATCGGCTGCTTTTTGGCAAATATCTGGTCGAGCGAATCCTTCAGGTAATGACGATAGAGGAAATGGTTGACACTCTGATCCTTGCAACCATCGTGTACCCACAGGTTCATGATACAAGGGTCGCCCTGTGCCTCACCGATAGCATTAGCGATGTCACGACAGCGGCGGGTGTGCTCAATCCAGAAGTTGCGGATGCTGTCGTCAGGATTGGCGAGACTGAGGTTGCCGCTCTTAGGATGTGAGAAACTGGTGCTGTTGAAGTCGAGTTTGGTATTGTTTTCCTTACCCCAGTCAATCCAACTCTGGAAGTAGGTGATATCGACCTCATCACGGTCTACGACCTTCCCTTTGAAGTCGCCATAGATTTCGTGGAGATTCAGACGGTGGTTGCCTGGAATGAGGCTCTTGGCCTTCAGGATGTCGGCACGTAACTCGTCGATGTTACGAGCCTTACCGGGATAATTACCTGTACTCTGGATGCCACCTGAGAGTGCTCCGGCCTGTATTTCGAAACCGGCTACATCGTCGGCCTGCCAACAATGCATGCTGAGGTGGAAATCCTGTAACTGCTTGATGACTTTCTCTGTATCGATGCCTAAATCGGCATAACGTGCTTTTGCCAATTCGTAGGCTTTGGTGATTTGTTCGCTTTTCATATTCTTGTAATTTTATTTTTAGAAGTTATCGCTTTGCTCGAAGTTATTGAAGTTATCGAAGTTATCGCTGCGCTCGACGAATGACTGCTGATGTTAACACCTGCGAACTATTGTCGTTAACTTCGAGGCCAAAGGCCGCTAACTTCGCTAACTCCGTTAACTCCTTATTTTTGAGGTATATAGGTTTTCATCTCGATGCTTTGAGCAATCATGCGGCGCATGTCGAAGCGATTGCCGACTAGTCCGGCTGCTTTTGCCTGAAGCATGATGTTGCCGATGGCAGTTCCCTCGACGGGACCTGTCAGCACAGGGATGCCAATGCTGTCGGCTGTCATCTGCATGAGATGGGTATTGAGACTTCCGCCACCGATGACATGGAGTCGTTCGATGGGGAAGGGAGCGAGTTCGCGGAGGTAACCCAACACCTCCCGATAGCGCAGTGCCAGACTCTCGAAGATGCAGCGGGCCATCTGACGATAGTCTTCCGGAATAGGCTGATGGGTCTCACGGCAATATTCCTTAATGGCTTCGACCATACTTGTAGGATTCGCAAATCGTGGGTCATCGGGATTAATGATACTGCGGAAGGGTTCAGCCGTCATCGCATCAGCATTCACCTGATTGATATCTGCAGGAGCATCAGTCCATTCCTGCCTGCAGCGCTCTAAGAGCCACATGCCGCAGATGTTCTTCAAGAAGCGTGTGGTGCCCTCTATACCACCTTCGTTGGTGAAGTTGTAGTCGAAACTCTTTTGGTTGATGATGGCATCCTGGGTCTCAATACCCAACAGACTCCAGGTGCCACAACTGAGGTAAGCGAAATGCTCGTTGCTGGCAGGTACGGCTGCAACAGCTGCTGCAGTATCGTGTCCGGCTACTGCCACAACAGGTACAGCTCCCAGCCCTGTCAGTTTCTGCACTTCGGGTGTCAATGTTCCTACCACCTCGCTGGGATTGACATAGCGACCGAACTGGCTTTCTTTCAGTCCGATGACATCAAGCAGTTCTGGGTCTATCCGTTTGGTGCGAGGGTTGAGTAGCTGACTGGTGCTGAGGATGGTGTACTCGCATACTGCTTCACCTGTCAGCATATACATCAGTGCATCGGGGATGAACAGAATCTTATCGGCAGCCTCCAAAGCCGAGTCGCCATGTTGGTGCATCGTGAAAAGTTGGAAAAGGGAATTGAACGGCATGAACTGAATGCCTGTCTTCTCGTATACCTTCTCTTTTGGAATCTGCTTGAAGAACTCCTCCATCATGCCGTTGGTATGTGGGTCACGGTAGCAGTAGGGGTTGCGGAGAATGCCTCTATCCCGACCTACACATACGAAGTCCACCCCCCAAGTGTCGATGCCGATACTGGTCAGCAGGATGCCTTCGTTGGCTACTTGCTTCAACCCTCGGATGATTTCGTGGTAGAGGGCATAGATGTCCCAGTAGAAGTGTCCGCCAGTCTGGATAATATGGTTGGGGAATCGGGTCAACTCCCTTTGCTGGAGCCTCCCTCCTTCGATGGAACCAAGGATGGTGCGTCCGCTCGTGGCACCTAAATCAATAGCGAAGAAGTTCATATTACAGGTCTTTTTCTGAATAGATGTCGTTCCACCATTTAGGGTCGTCTTGCAGGTACTTGGCAAACCATGCGAAGATGGTGTTCTGCCACTTGATGCGTTTTTGGAAGTCGAGGATATGGTGGTTCTGTCCTTTAACGAGTACCATAGCAGTCTCACGTCCTAAGAGTTTCAGGGCGGTGAACATCTGGATACTCTCACCCACAGGTACGTTGGTGTCTGCATCACCATGTAGGAAGAGGATAGGGGTGTGAATCTTGTCGGCATTAAAGAGAGGACTCTGATCCACATACAGATGCTTGTCGGTCCATGGGTAGCGGTTGGCCATGCTGACCTCGCTGTAGCTATAACCCCAATAGCCTTCACCCCAGTAGCTAGTGTGATCGCTGATGCCTGCATGCGAGATGGCTGCAGCAAAGATGTCTGTCACAGTCTGGAGGTATTGTGTCATGAATCCTCCGTAGCTGGCACCGATACATCCAATTTTCTTTGCGTTGACAAACGAGTGTTCCTTGCAGAACTGCTTCGTACCATCGATGATGTCTTGTGCTACGCCCTCACCGGCTGTGTTGACATGACGTGAGGAGAACTCCTGACCGAATCCTGTAGCACCTGAAGGATTGATGACCAACACTACGTAGCCCAACGATGCATAGGCATGATGCGGATAGCGGCTTTCGAAGTTGCGAGATGTTGGAGAACAACCTCCATAGTAGTTCACAATCATTGGATATTGTTTCGAAGCGTCGAAGTCGGCAGGAAGGTAGTAACGTCCTGAGATGGTTTCTCCTCGGCTGTTCGTAAATGTCCATGCACGACATTCTCCTAGTGTGGAATTCTTCAGATTCTCACTGCTCAAGTCGTCACAGAGGGTCGATTTCATCGTTTTGGTATTGAGCAGATGCAGACGGTTGCTATTCGATGCACTCACTCCGTAATAGGCAATCAATGGAGCTGTTGAGGCACAGTCGATGGAATTGATGACCTCTTCGTTGCAGGCAATCTCCTTAATCTTTCCTGTCTTGGGGTTCAGTTGGAACAGGTTGACAGAGTCGCGATCTTCTGCACAGAAGTAGAGCATACCATCGTATTCGCTCCAAGAAGCACGACTGACGGATGGGTTGAAGTCCTTTGTCACACAGCGCAGGTTGCTGGTACTCATGTCAGCCTTGTTGACATCGATGAGGAACAACTGGGTGTCTATCATGCTAGGTGTGCGACCTTCAGGCACATTCTTTCCGATTCCTCCGAATGCCTCAGGACTACCATACACGGCAATCATCGACCCATCGGGTGAGAGGAGGGCACGTGCAGTGAATCCGTCATCCTCAAAGACACACTTCGTTTCCATTGTCTCCATGTTGAGCAGATAGAGTGAGTTGACCAAAGTGGGGCGCTCGGAGAGTCGTGAACGCTCTGTTCCGTAGAGCAGCAGCTTGCCATCGTTGGAGATGCCTCCCAGGTTGATGTTATGATGCCCATAGGTGAGGGGTTGCACCATACCAGTCTTAAAGTCATATTTCAGTATGTTGGTACGATTGCGCCAGCCTGGCTGACGATCTTCTGGCTGCAACACTTGATAGACTCCCTCATCTTCCTTAGGACCTTCGCTTTCTTTATATAAAATAAGGTAGTCCTCTGTGGGGGAGATGTGATAGCTGCCTTTCTCTACTCCCTCGGCAAGGGTTGTCTCGCGTCCTGTAGCAGGATCCACGCAGATGAACTTCATGCCTGCAGGGGTCTCTTCTGTGTAGTAATACTGATTGGAGGTCGGCATCCAATGAATGGAATATCCAAGGTCGGCTATCTGACGTCCTGTAGCTGTCTCGCGGATGACGTTGTGGGTCTTGGTCTTACCATCTGTGGCGGTAGTCCGGTAGCTGATGCGGATGTATTTCCCATTAGGTGATAGAGCGGCACCTGTGTAGGTTGTAGCAGTGATGACATCCATGAAGTTGTATTTGTGACGTGCAGTGTAGTCACGGATGCTGATCGCTCCTTCTGTTTCTGCCTCTACGCTGATAGAAGCCGAGTCGGTCTTTTCCGGCACAGACAGATATTTAATGACTACTTGGTGGTTGGTTGGTTCGAGGCGCACATAGCCACTCATCTGTTTCTTCCCATCGACAAACAATTGATACTTGTTGATACCTTTTATGTCGATGGTAACCCCTGTGTATAGCTTGTTTTCAATGTTGAAGCCGATAAGGTGGAGTGCTGGAGAAGATGGTGAAGAGGGAAGCGTGAAGCGTAAAGAGTTCTTGTCGCAGGTATTGATAACCTGACCATTTCCCAATAGTGTCTGCTTGATGGGAATGTCTAACAGCTTCGATTCGTCGAATTCGGATGCTTTTACATCTTTCTGGTCTATCATCACAGGGTTCTGTACAGGAAAAGGACCAGCATAGCGAAGACTTCCAAGAGGAATGGATTGGCAAAAAGCTAAAGACGAGATGCTGATGGCAGCGATTGTAAAAAGAGTTCTTTTCATATATTTCAATTTTTTATTTTCTATGAGTAGACTGAATGATTTCTTGGATGTGCTCCGTGAAAGATTTGTTTTGGAGCAGGCTCTCGAGTGTGATATGCATACGATAGCGCCAGTAATGGCGTGAGTTCGCGGGTACGTTGATGCGTTCAGCTGCTGCATCAGGATAACGTAAGGACTCATCGACAGCCAACCAATCTTGGAGTGCTATGATACATAATGCGGATGGGCACTCAAGGTGTTGACGTATAATCGTCTCACAGAGCCATCCAGGTGCTTTCTCTGGTGCATCACCTTCCAATCCAAGTACGTTGTTGTAGTAACGCTGTGCACGTTCGGAGTCTTCTTCCCACCAACCACGTAGGGTAGGGGTGTCGTGTGAAGAGATGGTACAGACAGACAAAACGGGGTTGTCCTGCAACTTACCGAACTCCAATCCTGGAGCTTTCGGCATACTTTGTATTTCGAGACTCAGAATCTCTAGTTTGTTCATTACCCATGACATACATTCAGGTATCATGCCCAAATCCTCACCACAGGCAATCATCTGGGTGGAGCGTGTGAGGGCCGGCAGTTTCTTCATAGCTTCCTCATACCAGAACTGATTATGGCGGCAGTAGAAGAACTCGTGGTACATGTGGTCGAAGGCATGACGAGACGACTCGTCCATCAGTTCATAGTCATCTTCTTGCTTTGCCGCAATCTTGATGTGGTAACGTGTGGGGTCTTTTGCATCCTGCAAGTACATGTCCTCCTTGAATGGAACTCCGTAGCGAGTGATTTCTTCTATCGTCATCGGTAGGGCTGGTGCAAAATGTCCCATCAGACCACTTTTGTATGGTACAGGTATTTCCCAGATGCGGCAGAATCCCAATATATGGTCGATGCGGTAGGCCGAGAAGTATTCTGCCATCTTACGCATACGGTGTATCCACCAGCGGTATCCGTCGCGTGCCATCACATCCCAGTTGTATGTAGGGAATCCCCAGTTCTGCCCATCCGTTGCAAACATATCGGGTGGAGCACCTGTTTGTCCGTTCATGTTGAAATATTGTGGTTCGGCCCATGCTTCCACGCTGTTGGTACTGATACCGATAGGGATGTCTCCTTTCAGAATAATACCTTTCTTCCGTGCGTAGTTTCCGACCTCCATCAACTGGATGTGCAGGTTGTACTGAATATAATAGTGATAGTTGATTTCGTGTTTTTCCTGCTTGATGAGCGCCTCTACCTCCTCTGCGTTATAGGTACTGTAAGCAGGCCATACGGAGAATTGCGAGGTACCATATTTGTCACGCAGATACGAGAAAGCAGCATAAGGCTTTAACCACTCATGGTTCCTTTCGTAGAATGCCTTATAACCCTTTGTGCGCAATACCTTGGCTCCATCTTGTTCGTATTTCTGTCGCATGTAGTTGCGTTTCAGGTTGTTCACTGCCTCGTAGTCAATCTTCGGAAGTGCATTCACACGTTTGCGCTCCTTCTCATACTTTGTCATTTCCTTTGCGTTGGAAAGCGGTCCTAGTTTCTGAAGATTGAGATACATAGGATGCAATGCATAGACAGAGATGATGTTATAAGGATAAGAGTCGGTCCATGTGTGGGAGATGGTCGTGTCGTTGATCGGCAGAATCTGTACAGCACCCATGCCTGTCTGTTCAGCCCATTTCACCAGTTTCAACAGGTCGCCGAAATCGCCGACTCCCTGACTGTCCTCACTTCGTAATGAGAACACAGGAACCGCTACGCCTGCCACGTGATGGGGCTCGCTCCACCAGTCGTGCTGCTCATAGACCGTTTTACTCTTTTGGGGAAAAATGGTATGCGGCATCGTAGCTACCTCAATACGTGTTTCATGCCCGTCTCGTTCGATATAGTAACGATAAGTAATCAGTTCGTCTGAACCATCAGGCAAATCCACAGTACCTGTCCAATCCTTTCCGTCGAGTGTGGAGAGAGGGATGCGGACAGCTGGTTTGTTGCCCTGCGACAAGCTAATCCATACGGATTCACCCCATTGGGTATAATATTCAATCTTAAATTGTAGTTGCATATATTTATTCTTTCATCTTTTCATATATTGTCAGCACATCCTGTGTGTCTACGATACCGTCGTGGTTCACATCGCATGCCTCTATGGATAGTGAGCCGTCTTGCATATGTTGATAGACACAGAGCACATCCTGTGTGTCTACCACTCCGTCACCATTCACATCCTCCTTCATTGGAAGATTTGTCTTGTTGGTGCGGATGCGCACCTGACGCTTGTAGCTGTAGGCATAATTGTCTTTCTGGGTTGTGCAGGTAAGATCTACGATTACAATCGTATCGCCTGCAGCCTCGTAGGGAACCATCAGTTGGCCTGCATCAGAAAAAAGGTCAGGATGGCTCGATGTCCAACTGATGCTGGCTCCGTATCTCAATCCTTCGAAGCTGAGATCTACGTCAGCCTTGATGAGTTGGAGGGACGTTACAGGGAATTTGTTCTTTACGATGTTCGTGTAGTTGTAGTCCACCGCATAGTCTCCGTTCATATTGCTGCCCCAGACGCTTACGCCATCTTGAGAGATGGCAGAGAAACAAACGGTCTTCGCATTTGTACCGCTGAACACTTGTGGAAGTATCACTCCGTAGTATTCTGCAGAAGAACTGCTGGTTGTGCCTTTCGGACGTATCTTCAGGGTGATGAACGATGTGCCGGCCTTACGTCGCCAAGTACCCACGTAATCGCCTGTCACAGTTCCGTTTTTATTCACTTGGGCAATGCCTGGGGTTGAATAGGCGTTATTCGCAAAGTCCATCTTGTAAGGATGCATCATCATCTGGTAGGTGCCGACAATCTCGTCTTGTGTGCAGATTTCAGAGGCATCGATGTCCTCTTGCGAGTAAATGGAATTGATACCCGTCAATCCGTTGAATTCGAAGGGCGAAGCAACCAACCATCCTTTTTCGTTCACGAACAACTGGTGTACACGGTCTTCAAATCCTTCGTTGCCCGAGTTGAAACGTGTATGATAAATCAGGTAGGCGCGTCCATCTTCGTCCAGCAGCACGGAGTTATGTCCCTGACTCATCTCGGCATATTTCATGGTGTCCCAACGGTGCGAGCCAAGAATCTTCATGCCACGAGTGGTTGTAGCTGTCGGACCGTAGTTCATCATGTAGCTGGGGAAGATGGCACTTGTGCTGCTTCCGTCCGTATAAGGGCCGTTGGGATTCCTTGAGCGGTAGTAGTGCATCTCGTATCCTTTCGAGGCTTCCAGTCCGCCATGGGTGACAAACAGATAGTAATAGTTGCCGATATGTTCGATGTAAGCCCCTTCGCCTGATACGTAGTAGCCGCCTGCTATCTTCTTGCCGAAGTAAGGGTCGCTTGTCACGCCATCCGAGTTGTTGTTTGTCCCTGGATAGGTTGTGGTATAGTCGCGCAGACCTGTCTCCTTATCGAGTTTCAACATGAAGATACCTCCGCTCCATGAGCCGTATGCCATCCATAGTTCACCTTCCTCGTCGAAGAACACGCAAGGGTCGATGTTGTTGGGCCAACGTCGTCCCCAGTTGCCACCCAAGTCATAGCGAGCAGGCAGACTTGTCTGTTTGCCAATCACCTGTTCCAGGTCAGTCTGCTTGTAGGTTTGGTTCGATGGGTCGCTCCATTGGAATCCGGAGTACACCACAGGTCCCTGATAGACATACGGTCCTGTAATCTTGTCGGCGGTCAGCAGAGCGATGACAGAGCGCCAGTTGTCCCCGTTCAGGCTCATGTACATGCACCATTTCTCCATGTGCGGGTTCCATAATACATCGGGTGCCCATTGGTTGCCACCCAGCGAAGGGTTGTTCTGGGTGTAGCGCCAAGTCTCAGCAGCACCGAACACGCCTGTAAAGTCGTTTGTGCTCTTCACACTTCCGTTCGCCTGTACCACGCCGTATGTCCACGATTGTGTGGTCCAGTTCTTTAGGTCTGTCGAGCGGGCACAAGCACGGTGTGAACCGAAGATATAGTAGTTTGCTCCATCCCTTACGATTGACGGGTCGTGTACACTCACCCGACTGGCCGAGGTGGTCTTGTACAACGTACCCATCTGTGATGCTTTCATCCAGATGATGCTGTCGCTGTTGTATGCCCAAGCTGTTGTAGCCGTTGTGATGAATGTGGCTATAGTCAGTAATAATCCTTTCATGCAAAATGGATTTGTTAGTTAATGGCGCAAAGATAGTAATAATTTCCAATAATCCGAAACTTTTTCCGAGAAAAGCATAAAAAAAAGGAGCTTTGCGCTCCTTTTTCCTTTATTCTTTCTCTCCTCGTATTTCTACGCGTCGTATCTTTCCACTGATGGTTTTAGGTAGTTCGTCGACGAACTCGATGATGCGTGGTGCCTTGTAGGCAGCTGTGACGCTCTTGACGTGTTCCTTGAGCTCATGTGGGAAACTACGTATATGTCTCATGTGCTCCCATCCCTTAGCAAGCACAACGGTAGCTTTCACAGCTTGACCGCGTTGTGGGTCGGGAACTGCTGTGACAGCACATTCGAGGACGGCTGGGTGGGTCATCAAGGCACTTTCCACTTCGAAAGGACCAATGCGGTAACCTGCACTCTTGATGACATCGTCGTGACGTCCTACGTACCAGAAGTAGCCATCTGCGTCACGTGTGGCAAGGTCACCAGTGTG
>Ga0265300_10003902_pt1 | contig 12049 bp, 16 predicted proteins | sample AusTroGonzalo_MG_FD_193482 | JGI IMG/M metagenome (GOLD analysis project Ga0265300, IMG submission 193482) | Bovine rumen microbial communities from tropical cattle in Woodstock, Queensland, Australia - Gonzalo_03 | ecosystem: Host-associated > Mammals > Digestive system > Stomach > Rumen ... | reverse complement strand
TGACACCAACGGACGGCGTGAGGTAGAAACCTCCGCTCACATGTTTCTTGGGCGCAAAAGCATAACCGATGTTACTTGCAAGGAAAGGAGTGAAACGATGTCGCTTGGTGATGCTCCAGTGGAGCGTTCCATATACAGGAACCATCAGATGGTCGTACTTGGACAATCCCGTTCCCAATCCCGCAGACAATCGTGGATGGATGTTATATTCTGCAGAGACAAGTAGCGACAAAGGTTTGACGTCGGAATCTGCCAAAGGCGTGCCCGCCACGATATTCGTCAGGAAACACAACCTCTCTTTCTGAGCCTGTACGGCTATCGACATGCAGGCTAATACAATTAACAATACAACCTTTTTCATTTTATCTGGATTGAGATTCGTTTAACAATGGTGAGTGCCGAGGTGATGCCATCCATGTCGTGATGAATATCGCCGTTTGTTCCGTCTGGGCTGCTGTGTCCTATCAGAATGGCCTCGAAAGTCTTGCGGCCAGAATCCAGATCTACATCAGTCCTATAGACGAGGGCTGGCTGTCCGCTTCCCTCATCACCACCTGAATAGTTCGCAGCTCCAGCTTCTGCATTCTCAGGATAGGCTTCGTTCCAATCGATGGAATGATTCACTTCAATCATCACACGACACTGCCGGAGTTCAGCTTTGTCCTTCATACGCACATCGAAGGATTTTCGTGGTGTGGCACCAGTCATACCGTCAGTCAGTGGCAATCCTCCACACCGATGACTCCAACACGGCAAGGCCTCCTTTCTCGGGTTGCCATGTGCGCCTACCCATCCTTGCGTGGCTATTTTCTTCGAAGCATACAACGTTGTGAGGTATCGCCCGTTGTCATCCTCCAGCCAAATGGCAATCTGAGGCGGATTCTTCTTGTTGATACCCAGAAACAGGGGATAGTCATGCAACCATCCGTCTCCCGCTTCGATACATACACTCAGGTCACCAGCCTGGTACTCTAATTCTTCCTTGCTGCATGAGTGATTCATCATCACCATGGCGACAGCTACTAATAAAGTCATCATTTTTTTCATTCTTTTACTATTATGTTTAACTGAAATCGGAGGCAAAGGTATGATGACTTGCTGAATCCTGCAATAGCGAGTGATACATGGTAACCATTCTGTGATACAATTCACACTTGTGGGATGAAATGCAATGATTCTGGGATATAATGCAGAAGTATTATTCGTTCATTAGCAAAAAACGGTGTACCTTTGCAGCAAAATTAGAACATAGAATCATGAAGCAATTATCAAAAGAACTGGCTACGATTGCCATAGCCGTTATTTTCCTATTATCGTTTCTTCAGCCCTTTGGCATAGACCAGATGGGCGGAAATCGTATGCTGCTGATTATCGGCGGCTCCATGCTTGCCATCCTTTCATCGGCAATATCATTCGTAATAGTAGAAAAGCTGCTGCATAAGGATTGGCATGACATAAAAGGCCTGTTGCTGACCCATGCAGTCAACATCCCGTTGCTTTCTGCCCTGATTCTTACGCTGGTTTCGTGGTTTACATGGGATTCTTTCACCAAGGCATGGTACTGCACAGCCGGTGAGTTCTCCATCATCAACTATCTGAAGGTATGCCTGGAGGTGACGCTGATTTCCTTCTTTATTTTCATCTTGCAACTCTATCGGCTGCGAAACAACAGACTTCAACAGGAACTCGACGAGGTGAGGGCCATCAACCAACTGCTCGAAGATCGTCAGACCACCGAGCCTAAAGATGCTGAGAATGAACAGCCATCCTCATGCGTGCTTATAGGGAATGCTAAGAATGCGAGACTCGAAGTGGTGCCGGAGCATATCATCTATATCGAGTCGATGTCGAACTATGCCGATGTCTGCTATCTCGACGGTGATATCCTCCAGCACCGCGCCCTGCGTATCACGATGAAGCAACTCCGTGAGAGTCTGGCATCATATACGTTCCTGATACCTTGCCATCGTGCTTTCCTGGTCAATCTCAACTTCGTGGCCTCTATCTCTGGCCGCCCGTCAACAGGTTGCAGCCTCCAGATGTTTCAGGTTGAAAAAACAATCCCCGTAGCGAGGGCATACACCAAGGAGATTCACGATAGGCTCCAGTCTTCTACAAAAGATTAAGGTTTGATTCGCCCTTAATGTCCTTTATGCCTCTCTTTCTTCTTGGCCTGGCGCAGGTCAAACTGGCGTTGCTTTTCTGCTTCACGTTCTGCTCTTGAACGCTGTTTCCGTTCCATCTTGTTCTGTTCCTGTTGTAGTTTCAGGGCCTGCTGCGATTTGGTTCCTATACCCTGCGACTGCATCTGTTTCTTGGCCTCTCGTAATTGCCGCTTGGGATTCTTCCTAATCTCAGTGGTTGGAGCAACATCAATAGCCTGACTAAACTGAAGTTGATTCCACTTCTTATCTATGAACTCCATCACTTCCTTTTCCGTCGGCTCGGCACCGAAAGTCACCTTGCAGACGTGCAAGCCCTCATGGTCTGTCATCTCAAAAAGACCAATCCAGAACGGGTCTTCAAACAGGACAGTCAGAGAACTGGTGCTCATATCGTATTGATTGTCTTTTGCAGTTCTTCTAAGAACTGGGCGGCATGTCCGCCGTCCATCTGCACGTGGTGGAACTGGAAGGAGATGGGCAAGGTTGTCCTCAGCCAGCCCTTGCGGTAGCGGCCCCACATCACCATCGGATTACAGAACTGGTCGGTATATTGGTTGACGATGCAGTTGAGTTCGGTGGCCGTCATCGCCGATGTGCCTATCACCATCGCATCATCTACGAAGGAACTCTGGCAGGACGTGCTGGCCGCTTGCGTCAGAGCCATATAGTCTTGTCCGAACTGCTCTATATCATCTGTATATAAGATGTCGCACGAGTTGATGCCACCTTCTTTATTGTTCACTATCACATTGATGGCAAGACGGTCGTACTTATAAAGTTTCCCACTTTCAGGCAACAAATAGAATTTTTCCATCCAGCTGGCAGTCTTGCCGATGCACCAACACAGAAGCATATTGAACTTCATACCCCGACACCCACTGACCTTACGCAGCCGCGTCACATCGAACGTCTTCGTGAGCGTCACCATCGGCATGGGTGACTTCATCCACAGTTCGAATGCCTGCGCCCGACTTGTGTTCTTGGGATCGATTTCCTGTTTCACTACTTTTCAACAAATGAACCAATCTCTATCAGATTTCCGTCTGGGTCGGCCACATAACTGGTGCGCTGTCCCCAAGGCTCTGTAGTGGGAGGAAGAACGGAGGCGGCACCATTCGCGAGTGCATGCTGGTATTCCTTATCGACATCAGCAAATGTGGGCACATCGAATGCCAATTCTACTGTACCGTTGAATCCTTCGGGATATTGAAATTTCCGAGAAACCATCTGCTCGAAAGCGTCACGCGGGAAGAGGATGATACGCATTTCGCCCAGCGTCATTTCCACGTTGGGCTGGATGCCGTCCCAATCGGTGGTAAAGCCGAAGGTCTTCGTGTAAAACTCTACAGTTGCTTTATTGTCGCGGGTAAAAATCCCCACGGTGTTGAATTTGAATCTTTCTTTCATTGTCTTTTCTCCTCGTATCTAAGTTTTGATGATTATTCTATGGGTATCATCACGCCGCATTGGTAATCGGGGGATTCGATGTCGGCGCCGTTGTACCATTCCATCGTCATGGCGTTGTTGGGGCAACGATATTCAGGGTGCAGGGGCAGCCACTCCTTATAGAACTTCTGGTACTGTTGCTGAAAGGCTTTCATGCCGCCCTCGAAATGAACCTTCAGCCACTTGCCGCTGAAGATGGGAAAGAGTTGCATACCCTCAGGCACGCTGCCACCCTTGTAAATACCGCCTATCACGTAGGTGAAGGTCTTGTTACTGCAGACACCAAAATTCACCTCCGCACAAGTCATACAGTTGTGGTTAGGGATGTCACAGGTACAGAGTCCGAACTCGCCGACACCGTTGTCGATGGCCGCTTGTTGAAAGGCATCTGGCGTCTTATGCTCCATAAACACTGGTTTGATGATTCTTTCCACATACTCGCTCCAGAACTTAGGGCACCCTTCCTGTCCTTTACAGAATGCGATTTCCTTGGCCATGCCAATAATCTGCACTCCGTCTAACGTAATAATCTCGTGTTTCATCTTTCTTATTATCTATTTGTTTTTGTACTCATAGAAATAGAAGTCCGTCCAGCCGGTGTTCTCGGCGTAGAGGTGCTGCTTGCCTCGATACTCAAAGCCGAGACGTTCGTAGATCTTGTGGGCGGGCGTATTTGAGGCGAGGGCATCGAGGCGGATGGCCTGCATGCCTTTACTCTCTGCCATACGGATGGCCTCGCGAATCATTCCTGAACCGATGCCTTTGCCCTGCGTATCGGGACTGACGGCGAGAATATGAATCACAGCCACCCGGTCGTCAGCCACTTGCTCAGTCCAGTCGATGGCGTGATAGTCCTCGCCCTGATACATCGTGACAGCCATCGCGCCGATAATCCTTTTGTCCTCTCTGTAGAGATACATGCTCCCTTCGTCAATATAGGCTTTGATGCCCTCAACCGTCGGGTGTTTCCCTTTGCTCCATCGGGCGTATGTAGCCATCTCTGGCGTACGCTCCGTCACATCATCATAAAAGGCGATGATGGCGTTAAAGTCGTTTTGTGTTGCTAATTCCAATTTCATAATCTTATCTGTTTGACGCTGCGAAGGTATATATATTTGTCGAGATAGCCAAACTTTTGGGATATTCTGCGTCGATTTGTGACGAACGACATTACTTTTTCATTGTCATTTGTTTCTCCTTTGCCATCTTCTCCGCAAAGGCTTCCTCTCCGTTTTCGCGGATATAACGGATGCAGGCAGCTCTGTCGCTATTGAACAAAAAGGCGAAAAACTTGCCGACAAAGTTGTTGTGAGTCTTGCAATCCTTCACATCCTTGTCGCATTCGGCACAAGTATGGAAACCTTTCTCTTGACAGCACCTGCGGATTTTACACCACGATGCTTTCTCGTTTTCCTTGCACCCTGGGCATTTCCCATTGAGGAACTTCTTGCAGGCTCCGCAATACAAACCACATGCGGCAATCTGCTGGGGGTTAATTGTTATATTTTTCATTGTGTAACTCATTTTATCCTGATTGCCCCAAATGATATGGGACGATCAGGACGGATTATTACTCTATTGGTATTTGAATCACCGACAGCCACTTCTCAGGGTCTTCCTGGTTCCAGACCCCGTCGATGTAGCATGTGCGATGCTGGCCTGCGACCTTATAGCCGTGCTCCTCGATGTAGCGGAAGGCCTCGGTGAACGACTCGTAAAAGCGCTCGTAAGGACCTACGTGCTTCATGCAGAGCGCCTTGGGTACAGCGGGCAGGCGCTTAAACTTGATGATGGCGCTGTCCTGGCCCATCTCCTCTACCTGTTCGCAATACTCGATGTCGATGTCCGTCGGCGTGTACTCCTTGTTGTGTTCCACGGTGAAGCAGTAGCCCGGCGGCGGACACTTGCAGCCGAGACGCTGCATTTCGGGGCCAATCTTCTCGACACACATAGGGCCGATAGCGGCGTAGTTGGGGATGACTTCACGATGACTTGCCACGATGATTTCGGGCAGTGATTGAATGCTGAATTTTTCCATTGTCTTCATTTCTTTGCGAGCGTTCCTCCAGTCGAGCAACTGGTTGCGACGGGCTATCAGTGCCTTCAACTGTGCCTCCGTTTCCCTGATCTTCTCGGTCATCTGGCGGATGGTGGGCGTGTGCGAACCATCGTCGAACAGGTCCTTGATCTCATCCAGCGAGAAGCCGAGCCGTTGCAGGTCGCGGATGTCCTTCAACTGTTGCATCTGGTCGATGCAGTAGTAGCGGTAGCCAGTCCACTCGTCCACCTCGTCAGGCGCGAGCAGTCCTTTCTGTTCGTAGTGACGCAGGGTCTTTACCGTCACCTGCATCAGCTGGGAGAACTCTCCGATTTTTAACTTTGTTTTCTTACTCATATCGCGCGATGTTTTTTGCTTGCAAGTCTCGTGCAAAAGAGAGGAGAAGGAGCTCGCTTCTTATCCCGAGTGCAGCCGAGACTCGCGGCTGATTTCAAAATCAGCTGCAAAGTTAAGGCATGACCTTAGGGACGAGTCAAGGGAAATGAAGACTTTAACATGGATTTAACACTTCGTTGTTCTTTCTTTTACTCCCGGCCAGTAGCACCATGCAATAATGGCGGGAACGAGGGATGAGAAGAATTGCAGCCATCTGAAATCATAGATGCAGCTAATGCCTCCAGCCAGAGCACGAAAGCTATAGAGCACAACGATGGTGATGATAGCCGTGCGTGTCAGGGGCAAGCGGCGGATGTCGCCTGTGGCAGAGAGAGCATAAAGTCCTGCCAAACAAAAGGCGAGGACAAGGCCGATGGTGAGGGCATACAGCATCCAGACATATCCAGCCACCATCTGATGCATAATTTCACGGATGCCGTAGGCCTCGAATGCCTCGTCGAGAGCGAACAGGCAGCCGATGTGGCCAATGGCTATAAGGAAGTGGAGCACTGCTCCGAGTCGTAATCTTTTCATTGTTCTAACAGTTGTCTGGCAATATTTGCTATTACTGCCTCAGATGGTGAGTGCGTGGCGAAAACGGCGATAAAGACGTGGCTTCCATCAGGCATGAGAATGATACCTGCATCGTTCATGTCTTGCAATCCTTCTGGTGATGGGAATCCTGTACCAGTCTTATGTACGATACGGGCATCTGCGGGTATTGCAGCAGGGATTCGTTTCAGTCCTGTTGAGCAGTCGGCCATCGCCTTCCAGATGAATGTCAGGTATTGGTTGTCGTCTTTATGATGATAAAACCACTCGAACAAACGAACCATTTCGGCGGGGGTGGAACTGTTTTCGATGGCCTTCGTAGGGCGCTTATGCATCTGTTCCTCTGTCATACGGACATGAATATCGCGGAATCCAAGTTTTCTCATGTACTTCTCTACAGCTTTGGGCTTGCCGCAATGCTTGAAAAGGAGTTCGCTGGCATTGTTGTCGCTCTGTCCGAGAGACAATTCCAGCAGTTCCGCATACGAAAAGGGCTTCTCACCTTCAAACAGCTTTAGCATCGGCGACCATGTGTCTTGCATCAGGTCTGCCTTATCGACAACGATGGTGTCATCAAGAGCCAATCCTTTCCGACTCAGGTAATCGGCAACGTATAAAGCCTGGGGGAACTTCATCACGCTGTGCATGGCAAAACGCTCATTTTCGTTAATGCCAATAATAGAGTCATTGCGCATGATGCACGCACCATATTTGGTAGGCTCTTGCGCCCAGCATGATACGGCAACCAAGGCATAAATTAATGTTACTATCTTTCTCATATTATTTCTTGTTCGCATGAAGTGCCCCTCTTGGGCTGCTGCAAATGTGGCGACAGTTGTTGCGATTGAGATGGGAATGATTGTCCATACTGTCATTGGGACAGCAATGAAGAGCACGAATCCCGTTGCCTTATTCGCTGTGGTGTGAGGGAAACAGCAGTGCCCATACATCACGAGTGCTGATATTTGATTCACAACTTTAATCGCGACAATTACTCCCGCCCACAACCATAGCCATTGCGGCAATTCGAGTATTGGCAGGAGTTTCCATACACAACATGCCACGAAGCAGATGTCAGCCACGCTATCCAGCAATGCTCCCGTCTTGGTGACGCACTTTAGTTTCCGAGCCAGCCATCCGTCAACTATATCGCTGATGCCGCAGAGAGCATAGATTATCCAATATACCACACCCGTCACATCACTAACGAGCAGACCTAAAGAGCCTACAATCCTGAGTAGCGTTATGTTGTTCGGCAACTGAGTCATCTTATTTCGATTTTATCGCAATTCCAATCTCAACACTCTGATAGGTCGGTTCTCACCTTGATACTGATTTGCATCGATGCAGGTTTCGCCCGTGGGAACGAAGCCGCATTTCTCCATCACTCTACCTGAAGCAGGATTATCTACAAAGTGGCCGCTGATGAACGATTTGATGTCTGTTGTTTCTCTGATGTGGACTAACATCAGCCGCAGCGCCTCTGTACAGATGCCCTGATTCCAATAGGGCTTAGCCACCCAATAGCCGATGAGCGGTTCACCTTCACGGGCAGGCAGGTCGCACTCGCACGAAGGACCATAGCCCATGGCTCCTATAGGCTCGTCTGTATCTTTTAGCACGATAGCCCAAGTGTGCAAGGCATCGTTGAATACGGTGCGGATAATCTCCAGACTCTCCTCCACACTCTGATGCGGTGCCCATCCTGCACGAGGACCCACATCAGGATCGGAAGCCCACTTGAACAGCGTCTCCACATCGCTGTCTCGCCATGGGCGCAATATGATACGATCAGTTTCCATAAACCAATAACCCTAAACCAGCTGCCACGAAAACGAGTCCTAATATTCGCGTTATGATGACAAAGCTCTTAGATGGTCCCTTGCCACCTATTGTCTTCCACTTTTCCGTAACAGACCATACTTTGTTTGCCGGTACGAACAACAAACCGGCGCCCATGACACACAGAACGATTGCTGCAATTACTTCTTGTTTCATATCTCAGAATTCTTATACTTTTGACGCTGCAAAATTACTGATTGTTGCGAAAAGTGCCAAATTTCTGGGATATTCTGCATGGTTTTGTGACAAACGGACAGAATTATTGATACTTACCGCTGAGAATCCTTTTGCGCAGACACTTTACGGCGGGCTTGTAATAGTCTATCTCCATCGCTTCGAGCGTTCGCTTCAGTTCGTCCATCAGTTCTGGATAGAAGGTACACATGCAATAGGCGAGCTTCATACAGAGCGTCTGGATGCCGGGGAACTCCTCGATGCTGACCATGTGCTCGAAACAGAAGTCGAGAAAGTCTGTCCTCAGATCGTCTTCGTCCATACTTAATCGCTCGATGATGTTCAGGGTCAGTCGCCTCACGGATGAATTCTCCGTCTGTATGGCTTGGTCTATCAGTTCATTAAGTATTACCTGTAATTCTGATAGTTCCTCGTTAGTGGATTTAGTCAGTCCCCACAAGGCACTCCTCGCCACGCGATAGTCCTTATCAAAGACATATCGTCGTGCAAAGTCGAGGAAACCGCCTGTAGCCTTGATTTCCCTGTATATCTCCTGCGCACCGCCCTCAGAAAACGTCTGCCTCAGCCTCTCGCTCGTTATTGCCATAGTAACTGTTTCAGATATTCCTTAACACCTTTGCGATAAAGTTCTGCGGGATCGCTGATGCCGTCTTTCGAAAGGCTGTCGAATATCTGGCAGAAAGTCTGCACGTCGGCCTCGCCGAAGGCATGGTAATCGGCAGTCTTGCGGCCTGCAATCTTGCAATTGTACCAGCAGGCCAGACTCTCGAAGGCGCTCCAGGGAACGTAGGTCAGGTCGCGCTCCGAGTCCAGCTTCCGTGTATATTCCTTGAGTTCCTCCACGATGGGGTCGATGCTGTCCTGCATCAGGAAGATGCCGAACTCATGGCTGAACATAGCCAGCTGGTAGTCGATGTCCTGATTGTACCAGACGGTGTTGGTACTGTCATTCAGATTGTTGTACGAGGGGCCTTTCTGGCCTGCGCGATACAGCAGCCAGTGATAGTCTCCACGTCGCCAAGTATAGCCCGTCACACGCTCCCAGTCCTTGACGAACGACAGCTTCTGCATCCGTTGGCTCAACATCTGCCGACGTTCCTCCATATCAGCCTTCACCTGCGGATAGATGTTCTTGAGATAAGCGTCGTAGTGGGCTACATACACATTGGTGATGGCACGGACAGCAGCCATCACATCGGCTGGCGCATTTGCTTTCTTGCCTTCATTCATCACCACATTCATCATCACCTGCATTGAGTCGACATTGGGAATGTATTCTGACGAAACGCCGAAGAAGAATGGCCAAGCCAACATGCCTCCCTCGCCTTGCCCGAAGGTAAGGTACTTTTTATACTTTTGCAAGGTGTCAATAGCTGCCTTGGGAAGCGTATTTCCATATTTCGCTGCATATGTTGAGTCAGAGAATCCGAGTTCCGCCAGCGTGTAGAGATGCGTCACGTAATTCACCTCCGGACGAATCTCTATCAATAACTTTACCTCAGGTTGACTTATTGGCGTTAGTAACAGTTGACAGAATTTATCCAAGGCTTCTGCGAACACCGCAGGCTCTTCAAGGAAGACTATGTGTCCGCAGTCTGCCCCCTGAATGATGGCGTTGGGGAAATGGAGCGTCTTATAATGTTCTGGACCTACGGCATAATCTTGCCTTCCATAGAGATAAAGGACAGGAACCTTGATGGCGGAAGTCAATGGTCTGAAATCCTCCCCATATTCATCCATGAACAACGGTGTCTCTCCCTTCCCATGCGAGATACAATCCTTATGGAACCGCCATGAACCGATAGAGTCGTTGGCCCATTTGTTGGGTGTGAAAAGCATCCAGCGATTATCATCGTTGAGCTGCGGGAACACCACCATCATCCGCTCTTTCAAAGGACGGCTTTCATCCTTTGCCACAGGACTCGCTGTGTCTCCAAGGATACTGAGGGCCCTTGGCAGCCAGCTATCTACGAAGCTTGTGTCTCTTGATAGCGTGCAATTGATGAACATCATGCCGTCGATGACATTCGGATGAGCTTTCCAATACCCCATCATAAGGATACCGCCCCACGAATGCCCCATCAGCAGCCAATGGTCAATGCCGAGTGCCTGCCTCACTTCTTCCCAGTCTTGAATCTGACGGGCAAAGGAGAAATCATCGTTTTTAGGCGTTTCCGACTTGCATACGCCACGTTGGTCAAAATACACCATCGTAAAACGCTTCTCAAGGATATGCCCTGATACAGCCTCCATCCATGTACTTCCAGATCCTGGTCCGCCATGAAGATAAAGACACATCGGTCCTTCGCCCTTCACATGCACATAAAGTTTGATGCTATCAGAAGTCATCACATGGCAGACCGTATCCTGATAGGCATATACCGGTTGCGGTATAGTTCCAGAGATCAAAAATGCCAAGAGTAATAACACATGCCTCATTTTCCCCATCTTTTTATTCTTCATATCCTAATTGTCCTGGCAGGCGGAGTTTTTCCTTCTGCGGGAAGGTCGCTTCGTAAGCCTCAAAGGCCTCAGGGTTCTCGTCGGCCACGAAATAGCCCTTGGGTGGACAATAAGTTCCCTCACGATTGCCCCAATAGCCGGGAATCAGCTCCTGGGCAAGGAAATAAGGTACTTCAGACTCTCTCGGCTCGGCATGATAGTGAATCTTCAGCTTACTGGCGAGGTCGAAGCCTGCGTGACGGTAGAACTCGATATTTCCCTCCATCTGCAGAAGACCGATGCCCATCGTGCGAGCCTTCTCCAACGCATACAGCAATAACTTCAGACCATAGCCTTTGCGCTTGTAGTCGGGTTGGATGCTAATGGGACCGAATGTCCATGAAGGGAAGTTGGTTCCATCATCAAGAATGATCTCAGCCTTCGAGAACATTACATGACCTATGATTTTATCATCCTCTATCATCACCAAGTCAAGCCCAGGGATGAAATCGGGATTAGTTCTATATTGATTGAGCACGTAATGCTCTGTGCATCCTGGCTGATAGACATTCCAAAATGCCTCTCTCGTAAGGTTCTCTACCTCACGATAGTCTTTGGGTTGTTCTAAACGGATATTCATTGTTCTTTCTTTGGTTTTGCCCAGAACACCTCTGGGTCGGTAGTGGTGTCACACTTCCAGTTGTTGTTGACGAAGCCAACGGGTATGAGCCGCACATCATCTGCAGGATCGTTGTTGCGATAGAGGCTCTCGGGATTAAAGCGGTTCAGCTTCTTGCAAACAAAGTAGTACAGGTTCTTTGCCATGTAGGTCTCCAAGTAGTATTCCTTTGTCTGTTGCGACTCATGGTTCCAGTTAGCAGTCTCGCAGAGCACCAAGGGTTGGTCGTTGATGAGTCGCTCTCGCACCTCGGCGATGCTGAGCATCGTGCCGTTCTCGTCTGTCACCCAGGCA
>Ga0265300_10003899_pt1 | contig 12053 bp, 11 predicted proteins | sample AusTroGonzalo_MG_FD_193482 | JGI IMG/M metagenome (GOLD analysis project Ga0265300, IMG submission 193482) | Bovine rumen microbial communities from tropical cattle in Woodstock, Queensland, Australia - Gonzalo_03 | ecosystem: Host-associated > Mammals > Digestive system > Stomach > Rumen ... | reverse complement strand
CTCAAGTATGCGAAAGACAACGGCGTTGAGCTTGAGATGGTTCAGATCGGTAGCGACGCGTTCGTGTTTATCGTTAACGAGACCAACCCGGTATCTGATCTTACGATCGATCAGATCAGGGGCATTTATTCAGGGAAGATAACGAACTGGAAAGAACTCGGAGGCAAGAACATTCCTATAGCCGCAATGCACAGGAATAAGGGGAGCGGTTCTCAGACTGCGCTTGAAAAGCTGATGGGAAATGAGCCCATCAAGCCTGATTACACGACACTTTTCGGAAGCCCGATCGGTTTTTCGTTCAGGTATTACGTCACGGGAATGCTTGGAGAAGGCGGTGTTAAGATCTTAAAGATCAACGGAATAGAACCTACAGTACAGACCATCGCAGACGGATCTTATCCTGTCGCAGGCGGAGTTTACGCAATATACCGCAAGGGCGAAAAGAACGAAAACGTCCGTAAAGCAATAGATTTCATGCTTTCACCGGAAGGACAGAAGATCGTAGAACAGAGCGGATACATACCTGTAAAATCTGTTTAAACATGTTATTATTTTAATACATGTGGCTGTTTTGCATCCTTGTCATGAGGAGGTGTGTTATGAAGCGTTTAAGTCTGTTCCTATCCTTGATCATGTGTCTGGGTATACTTTGTTCCTGCAGTTCGAGAGCCCGTTCCGAAACCTTGCCGACAAAGCCGATCGAGACGACTGAAGCAACAACTGCAGCTCCTACTCCGACACCGACCCCGGAACCGACTCCGACGCCTTCACCTGCTTCCAAGGTTAAGATCACGGATGCTGTCAGAAAGACTTACAAGGCTTCTCTGATCAGTTACATATACAAGATCCCTGCCGTTACCATCGAAGGCATAGACACGACGGCACTGAATAAAAAGATTCAAAATGACGTTGTTGCTACCCAGAAGAAGAATAAGAAGGGTATGCCGAAAAACATAAAGAATTTCGGTACGACTTACAGTTATTTCATCGAAGGAAGAGTCTTATCTCTTTGTATAGCTTCGTATAAAAAGCCTGAGGACATGACTTATCAGCCGGTTTATAACGTCTATAACATTTCGATCACTACAGGCAAGCTCCTGACTTCTTCCGAATTCATGGAGATGCAGGGCTTAACGGACAAGGAATTCTTTGCGCTGCTTAAGACCAACAAGATCAATACCGCCAAGACCATGACTTATTCCCATGTCCGTCCGTTCCTTTCAAAGACCGGAAAGCTTTGCCTTGTTACGACAGCCAAGAACGGCAGACAGCACTGCTACTATTCGTCGAGTGGTGACATGTGCGTTATCTCACTTGAGATGGGATAAGCCGAAAAGCAACCGGAATTAACATAACTCGCTCTCAAATGTAAATCCAAGTTGGTGGACTCGCGATATCTTTGCATTTAAACTTGTGTTAAGAATAATTGCAAAGGTGGGATATGTATGAGAAAACACTATTTGGACAACATCAGATGGGTAACGGTAGTAATCGTTGTTCTCTATCACGTTCTTTACATGTATAACGCTGAAGGAATATTGGGCGGAGTCGGAAAGATCACGAACATGAGCGTTCAGCACTATGACGCATTAATGTACCTTGTTTATCCCTGGATAATGCCGGTTTTGTACATGGTGGCTGGAATCAGCTCAAGGATCGTGCTTGATAAGCATACCGCGAAGGAATTCATAAAGAGCAGGACAAGAAAGCTTCTGGTCCCTTCGACGATCGGCGTATTAGTATTCCATTTCATTCAGGGATACGTCAGCATGTCGTTCGGTGATGCATTTACCGCGCTTGCGAAAGAGGGCGTTCCGGCTCCGGTCATCTTCATTATCATGCTCGCAGCAGGAAGCGGAGTTCTCTGGTTCTGCCATCTTCTGTGGATCTACAGCCTGATCCTTGTGCTCATCCGCAAGATCGAAAAAGGCCGTCTTTTAAATCTCGGTGCTAAGGCTCCCGTATGGCTTATCTTACTTCTCTTCTTCCCTTTGTGGGGAGCTGCACAGATCCTCAACGCACCGATAGTTCCGGTCTACAGATTCGGTTACTATCTTGCTTTCTTCCTGATCGGATACTATGTATTCTCCAACGATCAGGTCATCGAAAAGCTCAAGAAGAATGCAGATATCTTCATTGCTGCAGGCGCTGCACTCTGCCTGGCATTCACAGTAGTTTGCTTCTGGGTAGGCGGCGGAATGAACTATGCGGACAAGCCGGCCAACGTAGGCCCGCTCTATGTCGCATGCTCTTATTTCGGTTCGCTTGCCATGATCGCCGGCTTTGCGAAGTTTGGTGACGTCAGCAACAGGTTCACCATGTGGATGAACAAGAGGAGCTTCGGACTTTACGTCTTCCACTACCTGGGCATCTCATCGATGGCGCTTATATTCGCCAAGCCCGGATTGTTACCCGCGCCTCTTTGCTATATCATCAGCTTGATAGCGGGATTTGCGTTCGGCTACGGCCTCTATGAGATCATTTCAAGGATCCCGTTCTACCGTTGGGCGGTGCTCGGCATAAAGAAGGAGAAAAAGCATGTTCAAGGATAATCTGATCCATCTTAGGAAGATAAATCAGCTTACGCAGGAAGACGTTGCCGACAAGATCGGTGTCACCAGACAGTCGATCGCCAAATGGGAGTCCGGCGAGACTACGCCTGATCTGGACAAATGCAGGCTTCTGGCTGAGCTTTTCGGAGTGACTTTGGATGATTTTGCGAACTTTGAACCTGATGAAAACATGGGGGTAGGTGTGCCTCCCAAAGGAAAGCACATGTTCGGGCTGGTCACGGTCGGCGACAAAGGCCAGATCGTGATCCCAGCAAAAGCCCGCAAATTGTTTGAGATCTCGGCAGGCGACCAGCTTGTAATAGTAGGTGATGAGGGCCAGGGTCTGGCCATCCTTAAGCCGGAGTATTTCCTTTCCATGGCCCAAATGATCGAAAACGAGAAGAAAGACAGGAGAGGATAGGCCCCGATTGTGATAAACTCTTTGTTATCTAATAGAAGTTAATGAGGGGTTTTATATGTACTACAAAATCGGTGAAAGGATCGAGCCTTTCGAGCCCAAATCATTTGATAACATACCTTTCCAGTATATAGCCGTAATCAGTTCCGAAGAGTGGATCAATTCGAACCGCAAGTTCAACATGGGGATCGAGTGGGATTTCAATTTCGATGAGATCACCAGTACCGGAGCAGAGGTCAACATCGACTCTCTGACCGGAACGTTCTGCATTCCCAGCAGAGAGGTCTTTTCGGAAAAGTACTATAAGTTCGCTTTTGCTCTCGATGAGAAGGGCATCGTTTTCGTTGATGACGAAGGCTTTGCCTCGAAGATAATCGAGAGGCTCGTCAAGACCAAGAAATACATCAATCCCTGCCTCGAAAAGTTCCTCTATGACTTCCTTGAGAGCATAATCCACAGGGACTACAAGATCTTGGAGCAGTTTGAGCTCAAGCTCGATACGATGGAAGAAGAGATCCTTAACGGGGAGAACGAGGATTCCATCAAGGAGCTCAGCGAGATCAGGAGTCACATCAGAGACCTGCGCATCCACTACGCGCAGATGCTCGACCTGAGCCAGGAACTTGAAGAGAACGAGAACGAGTTCTTTAGCGAAAACAACGAAAGATATTTCCACCTAGTCTGCCAGAGAGTACAGACCCTCTATGACATGACCACATCGCTGTCTGAGTACACGACCCAGATAAGAGACCTTAACCAGGCACAGATCGATCTCAAGCAGAACAAGATAATGACTATCCTTACGGTCATCACCAGTATCTTCATGCCTCTGACGCTCATCGCGGGCTGGTACGGCATGAACTTCGTATACATGCCCGAGTTCCAGTCTCCGGTCGCTTATCCGATAGTTATCGGTGTAAGCATCCTGATCGTTATAGTGAGCCTTATCTTCTTTAAAAAGAAGAAGTGGCTTTGAGACTTAATTATGTTGTTGTATACTTCACAACAGGAAGACAACTGACTTTATAAGTCTCGTTGGAGGGATAGTATGGCGTTTCTGCCAAAGAAGATAACATCATCGCAGATAATCGTTCTCGGCTTTTTGGGCGCGATCTTATTGGGAGCTCTGCTCCTGATGCTCCCGTTTGCCACAGCCGACGGTAAGGGCGCGACTTTTACCGATGCTCTTTTCACAGCAACATCAGCAACCTGCGTTACCGGACTTATAGTCCAGGACACTGCAACATATTGGTCGTACTTCGGACAGGCCGTGATCCTCATAATGATCCAGATCGGAGGAATGGGCGTCGTAACTATCGCTGTCGCCATTTCAGTTGCTTCGGGCAAGAAGATCGGACTTATGCAGAGGAGCACGATGCAGGAAGCGATCTCAGCTCCGCAGATGGGCGGCATCGTAAAGCTTACGAGATTCATCTTAACTACGACCGCGATAATTGAAGGCCTTGGAGCCGTAGTAATGGCACCTGTTTTCATTAAGGAATTCGGTTTCCCCAAGGGTATCTGGTACGCGGTATTCCATTCCGTATCGGCTTTCTGCAATGCCGGTTTTGACCTTATGGGCGCAAAGCAGAAATACTCGTCACTTACATATTTCATCGACCATCCTCTGATCAACATCACGATAATGACACTGATCATTGTTGGCGGTATCGGTTTCCTTGTCTGGCAGGACGTAAAGATCAACAAGTTCCATCTGCGCAAATACCGCATGCAGTCAAAGCTCGTTCTGATCACTTCAGCGATACTTATAGTGCTTCCGGCAATCTCATTCTTTGTTTCGGATTTCTCAGGCATGCCTTTGAAAACAAGGATCTTCAGCTCGCTCTTCCAGTCGGTAACCACAAGGACCGCAGGATTTAATACAGTTGACCTGTCACATCTCAAATCAGGCAACACTGCCGTCATGATCGTGCTCATGCTCATCGGAGGTTCTCCGGGATCTACCGCGGGCGGTATGAAGACCACGACACTGGCAGTTCTCATCCTGACTGCGGTATCCGTTTTCAGACGTAAGGAGCACACAAACTTCGCGGGAAGGAGCATCGCTGACAGCGTTATGCGCAATGCCATTGCGATAGTTACCATGTATGTTTCCCTTTTCCTCGCAGGCGGCGTTGCCATCACCATCATCGAAAAGCTGCCAATGATGACATGCATGTTTGAGACGGCATCAGCTATCGGTACGGTCGGACTCACATTAGGCATCACACCTAATCTCGGACCTGTATCACGCGTAATTCTGATATTCCTCATGTATATAGGAAGAGTCGGCGGCCTTACTCTGATCTTCTCGGCACTGACGACGAATCAGAGCAATATGGCTAGATTACCCCAGGAAAAATTAACAGTCGGATAAGGAGAAAATGAAATGAAATCAATCTTATTGATCGGACTCGGACGTTTCGGAAAGTACATAGCTAAAAAACTCAATGACCTTAACCATGAGGTCATGGCGATCGATACTGACGAAGACCGCGTAAATGCGATACTCCCGTTCGTTACCAATGCCCAGATCGGCGACAGTACAAACCATGAATTCATGGAGTCTTTGGGTGTAGATAACTACGATGTCTGCATCGTTGCGATCGGCGATAATTTCCAGAACTCCCTTGAGACTGCATTTCTCCTGAAGGAACTTGGCGCAAAGAAGGTTATCGCGCGTGCATCCAAGGGTACACAGGAGAAGATCCTCTTAAGGAACGGCGCCGACCAGGTCGTCTATCCTGAAAAGCAGCTCGCTGCATGGACCGCTATCACATGCACGTCAGACAGCATCATGGACTACATCGCGCTCAACAGGGATTATGCGATCTTTGAGCTTGCGGTTCCCGCAGAGTGGTACGGAAGGACTGTAATCGAGATCGATATCCGTAAGAAATACGGCATCAACGTTCTCGGAATCAAGAAGGACGACAAGCTTAACACGGTCATCACGCCGGATACCGTTTTCGAGCCGAACACTTCAGTTCTCGTGCTCGGACAGGACAAAGCAGTTCATAAGGCATTCAAGGTATAAGGAATCATTCTTTTCCGGTACGGACGCTTAAGACGGTTATCGCGGTAAATACGAGCAGTATTCCGCAGACGGCGACAGGTCCTACGGATTCTTTCATAACGAAGAAACCAAACAAAGTAGCAGCGGCAGGCTCGACAGTAGCGAGTACTGCCGCTTTGCTTGCCGTGGTCTTGTTAAGGCCGATCGTGTAAAGAAGGAACGGGATGACGGCAGTTACGACAGCCGTCAGGAGCACGAAACCAAAGAGCTTGGGAATGCTTCCTGCTGCCTGGATCTTGGAGATCATGTCGGCGGGATTGCTGACGAAAACCGAACCGAAGCCTGCGATGAGAAACGTATAGCAGGTAACCGTAAGGGGCTGGTATTTCTTTAAGGCGAACGTTCCGAAAATGCTGTAAAGTCCGTAACCCAAGCCTGAACCCAAGCCGGCTAAGACACCGATGAGCGTGACTTTGCCGCCGAATCCCGATACCAGGACGCAGCCCGCGAAAGCTAAGACAAGCGCGATCATCTTGCGCGAAGTTATCTTTTCCTTGAGAAAGATAACGGACAGGACCATTACCCAGATCGGTGAAGTGTAGAGCAGTATCGCAGCCGTGGACATGGTCATCAGCCTTATCGATGTGAAGTAACAGCAGGTGAAGAAGAGGATGCTCACAAGTCCCAACGCGAGGAAAAGTGGAATATCTTTTGCCTTGATCTTAAAGCCTTTCGGCTCTTTGATGAGAAGTATCAGAGCGAATATTATCCCTGCCGTGACAAGCCTCAGGCAGGCAACCTGGATCGACGTGAATCCCAGGCTGTTTAAATGGCGGACGAATATGCCCATGCTGCCCCAGAAGAGGCCTGCGATGATTATCAATATATCGCCCAGAGGACTTGATTTTTCAGCGTGCTTTTCCATACCGCCCGATTATATCACGGAGATTAATTATTCGTTTCCGTGCTACAATTATTGTCAGCAAAAGGTATATGGGGGGGGACTAAGTTCTTGAGTAATAAGGGTGGATCAAAGTTAAAGAAAGCAGTCTTGACGGTCCTGATCGTTATCGCTTCGCTCGTTCTGATAGTCTTTATCGGCGCAAGGGTTTATTTCAGGTTACCGGTATTGGCTTATTATTCTATTTCCGACAAGGAGTTTAAGATCCCCGGCATATCTCATAAACTTGTTCCCCAGGGGTTTGATTACCAGGAGAGCAACAGAACTTTTTATGTCGGAGGATATAAGTCAGACGGCGGCACTTCAGCCATTTACAAAGTAGAACAAAGAACAAAAAGCACAACCGGGTTTACTTATCTGGCAGATTCCGAAGGCAATCCGCTTAAAGTGCATGTCGGCGGTATCGCGATGTATGACCGCTATATGTTTGTTACCGGTGACGATGCCAATATACTCGTGTTCGATGCACTCGATTTCATTAATGCCGGCGAAGGCAATACGGCAAAACTTCTGGGAAAGATCTCAACCAAGTTCGGAGATGATGAGATCATTCCCGCATGGATCCACTTTACAAATGACCGCATGATCGTCGGTGAGTTCTACAGGGAGCCCAATTATAAGACACCGGATACGCATGTCTTTAAGGGCCCTTCAGGTGAAGAGAATCACGCGATCGCTCTCTGCTACAAGTTCACACATGACCATGAAGCCAACTTCGGCATCGAATCAAAGCCTTCGGAGGTCTATTCGCTTCCGGGCCTGGTTCAGGGTCTGGCCGTTAATGAGGATGGAAAGATCTGGATCTCGCAGTCCTGGGGAACGGCTAAATCGACCATCGCCTGCTATGACATTTCAAAAAGCGGTCCGTCTGCGACAATGAAGACAGGCGACCTCGAGCTGCCGGTTTATTTTCTCGACAGCAGCACGCTGAAAACGTATATATATGCTCCGCCGATGTCGGAGGAGATAGTAATTTCCAACGGAAGGATTTACGTCATAAACGAGTCGGCATCCGGCAAGTATTTCTTCGGTAAACTTACGGGCGGCCGCTGGTGCTATTCAACTAACGTCAACAGCCTTTGATATAGGCTTCTTCGGGAATACCGATATCTCTTACGATAATTTCGCCCGCATAATCGGGACCCAAGCCTTCTGCAAGGCCGGTCTTCATCTTGCCGAAGGTGATGGTTGCTGTTGCGTGGATGCCCGCACCCATCAGCTCGCCTGAGTCTGAATTGATGCCTGATGGCATATCTACTGCTATGACATGCTTAAAACCAGTGCTGTCTGCAGCCTTCAAAAGTGATGCTTTGTCTGCTCTTAATTCAGTTTTCAGACCGATCCCGAAAACGGCATCAACAAGAACATCAAAGCCTTCGAAGATATCGTTTCCATGCGCGAATTTCGGCGTGAAACCTGCCTTTTTGTATTCGGATAACTGATGCAGGAATTCCCAGCTTGCGTGCTCCAGATTGCCTGTAATTACTACTGCGGGAGCGGTACTGACTTTCCCGTTAGCGTTAAGTATATTGGCGATGCAGATGCCGTCGGCGCCGTTGTTTCCGGTGCCGCAGAGGATGAGGATCTTTTGGGAAGCGAAATGATCTTCTATGTAAGTTGCGACTTCGCGCGAAGCATTTTCCATCAGCGTAAGTGACGGAATCCCCATGACGTCTATTGCGTAGCGGTCTGCTGCTTTTGCCTCGGTGCCTGTGATCATGGAACAATATTAACACAAAACAAAACCGCCCCGTTGAAGGGGCGGCTCTGCTTTTCCCAAAGAGTCAGTAGTTATATAGAGTTGTCTGTCATTAAGACTCAAAAAGTGTGGTGGAGAGATACCTGTCTCCGGAGTCAGGGAGGAGGACAACGATGTTCTTGTCCTTGTTCTCGGGGCGGGAAGCGAGGATTGAACCTGCCTTGAGAGCAGCACCTGAAGAGATACCTACGAGGATACCCTCGGATACTGCGAAACGCTTGCCTTCGGCGAATGCGTCCTCATTCTCAATAGCGATGACTTCGTCATAAACGCTTGTGTCGAGAGTATCAGGTACAAAGCCTGCGCCGATGCCCTGGATCTTGTGTGCTCCTGCCGTGCCCTTTGAAAGAACGGGAGAAGTTGCAGGCTCGACTGCTACGACCTTGATGTTAGGATTCTTTTCCTTGAGATACTTACCTGTACCGGAAACTGTTCCGCCTGTACCAACGCCTGCTACGAAGATGTCTACCTTACCTTCGGTCTGTTCCCAGATCTCAGGTCCTGTTGTCTTGTAGTGAACTGCAGGGTTAGCAGGGTTAACGAACTGTCCTAAGATTACGGAGCCGGGAATCTCGGAATTGAGCTCGTCAGCTCTTGCGATAGCACCCTTCATGCCCTTTGAACCGTCTGTGAGAACGAGCTTTGCGCCATATGCTGCGAGAAGCTTTCTTCTCTCAACGCTCATTGTCTCGGGCAGGGTGAAGATGGCCTGATATCCTCTTGCTGCCGCAACAGCTGCGAGACCGATACCTGTGTTACCGCTGGTAGGTTCGATGATGGTTGCGCCGGGCTTAAGAAGTCCCTTTTCCTCAGCGTCAAGGATCATTGCGTAAGCAATCCTGTCCTTTACTGATCCTGCCGGATTCAGGTATTCAAGCTTTGCAAGAAGCGGATTTCCTGTGATGCCTGCTTCCTTGCTGTAGCGTGAAGCCTTGAGTACGGGTGTATTTCCGATAAGCTGTGTAAGACTCTCTTTAATCTGTGACATGGTATTTTCTCCTTCAATCAATTGGTTATATTTTAACTCTTATTAAATTGCTGCAAAGCCCTTCTCGAGATCGGCGATGATGTCATCGATGTGCTCTGTACCGATGGAGAGACGGATCGTGCTCTGATAGATGCCGATGCTATTGAGGTCTTCCTCTGAAAGCTGTGAGTGTGTTGTGCTTGCAGGGTGGATGACAAGGCTCTTTACGTCAGCGACGTTAGCAAGGAGTGAGAAGATCTGAAGATTATCGATGAACTTGAATGCTTCTTCCTTGCCGCCCTTGATGTCGAATGTGAAGATGGAACCGCCACCATTAGGGAAGTACTTCTTGTAAACTTCGTGATCGGGGTGATCGGCAAGTGAAGGATGGTTAACCTTTGCAACCTTCGGATGATTCTTAAGGAATTCGAGAACCTTATTTGTATTCTCGATGTGACGCTCAACGCGGAGTGACAAGGTCTCTGTGCCCTGGAGGAGCAGGAATGCTGCGAAAGGTGAGATGGCAGCGCCCGTGTCTCTCAAAAGAACTGTTCTTACATAGATAGCGAAAGCTGCAGGGCCTGCTGCCTCTGTGAACTTAACGCCGTGATAGCTGGGGTTGGGTTCTGAGATCCAGGGATACTTGCCGGACTTAGCCCAGTCGAACTTACCTGAATCAACGATGATGCCGCCCAGTGTCGTGCCGTGACCGCCGATGAACTTTGTTGCTGAATGAACTACGATGTCTGCACCGTGCTCGATAGGTCTGATGAGGTAAGGTGTACCGAAAGTATTGTCGATTACGAGCGGGATGCCGGCCTCGTGAGCGATCTTTGCGAGCTCTTCGATATCAGGGATATCACTTGAAGGGTTGCCCAGTGTCTCGATGTAGAGAGCCTTTGTGTTGGGCTTGATTGCAGCTTTTACTTCAGCCAGGTCATGGATATTAACGAATGTTGTATCGATACCATAAAGAGGAAGAGTATTAGCCAGGAGGTTCTCTGAACCGCCGTAGATCGTCTTCTGAGCTACGATGTGCTCGCCCTTTACTGCAAGACCAAGGATCGTATATGTGATAGCTGATGCACCGGATGCTACTGCGAGAGCAGCAACGCCGCCTTCAAGAGCTGCGATCCTCTTCTCGAAAACATCCTGTGTTGTGTTTGTGATTCTTCCGTAAACGTTACCTGCGTCTGAAAGATTGAAACGTGCTTCTGCGTGTGCTGAGTTGTGGAATACGTAAGATGTTGTTGCGTAGATCGGTACTGCTCTGGAATCGGTAACGGGATCTGCCTGCTCCTGGCCTACGTGAAGCTGAAGGGTTTCGAATTTAAATGTATTGTTGCTCATAATAGTTTCTCCTTTATAGATGAATAAGATTTAGTTTTTGTTTTTTGTTTAGGAAGTAAGTTTTGTTTTGAGATAAAAAAAGGAGCCTTCCTTCGCGCTCCTTCTCATCATCATTTGGTTTTATATTCCAAGGTCACATTCGTGTATCCAAGTCGTCCACATGACAAGAGAAGCACTCGATTTCCATCTCGTACCAACAAGGCATCATACACATGCACATGGAATTGCGGTTTGCTGTTAACATTGGGGCTCCTCCTTTCCTGAAAAACACTATAACCCACTCGGTTAGTAGGTAATATACACGAGCAGCACCATGATGTCAAGCACTGATTTAAATTTTTTCTGACCATTGACAATAAGGGTTTCATGGTTCATATTATTCGTACCTACCAAAACGGTAGGTAAAACATATTCAACTATATATTTAATAATTCAATTCCTAAAAAGGAGGCGTCAATGATATACGCAGATAACGCGGCAACGACAAAGATGAGCCGCACAGCCATCGAGGCAATGCTGCCTTATATGGATAACATTTATGGTAATCCTTCGAGCCTTTATTCTTTCGGCCAGCAGGCAAAAGAGGCTCTTGAGGATGCAAGAGCAAGGGTTGCAGTCTGTCTTGGCTGTGACATAAGAGAGATAACATTTACATCAGGCGGAAGTGAAGCTGACAACCAGGCGATCTTCTCCGCTGCAAGACTTGGTGAGAAGAAGGGAAAGAAGCATATTATCTCAACGGCTTTCGAGCATCATGCTGTACTACACACATTGGATAAGCTGAAGAAAAAGGGATTTGAAATCACACTCCTTGATGTTCACGAAAACGGCATCATAACTCCCGAGCAGGTCGCAGATGCAATCCGTGAAGATACTTGCCTTGTAACGATAATGTTCGCAAACAATGAGATCGGAACTATCCAGCCGATAGCTGAGATCGGAAAGATCTGCAGGGAGAAGAACGTTCTTTTCCACACCGATGCGGTACAGGCTGCAGGACATCTTAAGATAAATGTTGTAGAGCAGAACA
>Ga0265300_10003893_pt1 | contig 12063 bp, 11 predicted proteins | sample AusTroGonzalo_MG_FD_193482 | JGI IMG/M metagenome (GOLD analysis project Ga0265300, IMG submission 193482) | Bovine rumen microbial communities from tropical cattle in Woodstock, Queensland, Australia - Gonzalo_03 | ecosystem: Host-associated > Mammals > Digestive system > Stomach > Rumen ... | reverse complement strand
GGTCGAAATGGTTGCTGTCGACGACGTCTTCGGCCAGAGCGGCACCCCGGACGAATTGCTGAAACACTATCATTTGGATACAGTGGATATCGTGGAGGCTGTGAAGAAGGTGATTGGGAGAAAGTAGAAGACAGAATAGTCTTTAGTCGTTAGTTGTTAGTTGTTAGTCTAATGGCTATTTAAAAACTTCTAAAAATTCTAAAGACTAACGACTAAAAACTAAAAAAGGACATCTGCGATGTCCTTTTTTCAGTAGCGGGGATGAGAATTGAACTCATGACCTCCGGGTTATGAATCCGACGCTCTAACCAACTGAGCTACCCCGCCGTTTTCGGAGCGCAAAATTACACTATTTTTCGATACCTCAAACATTTTTTTTCATTTTTTTAAAAAATAAATTTTTCCCTCCACATTTAATAAATATTCGTATATTTGCGATTTGAAAATTCAAGAAAAAGAGAAAAAATGAAAAAGTTATTGGTTTTGATATGCGCTCTGTTCATGATGAGCGTTATCTCTTTTGCACAAAACAGTGATGAGGCTGTCAAACAAGACGGTCCGGAGATCACTTTTAAGGAAACCAGCCACGATTTTGGCAATATCCAGTTCAAAGGAAACGGCACATACGAGTTTGAGTTTGTCAACACAGGTAATGAGCCTCTCATCCTCTCACAGCCCAAGTCCTCATGCGGCTGCACAGTGCCTGAGTGGCCAAAACAGCCGATTCTTCCAGGTGAGTCGAATGTAATCAGAGTTACATACAAAAACACCGACCGTCAGGGAAGTTTCAACAAATACGTGACTGTATTCTCAAATGCAGTGGTAAACAAAGAAGTTAAACTGCGTATCAAAGGAACAGTGCTTCCTGAGCAGAACGAAACACTTCCCCTGAAGTTGGAACGCATTGGAACCCCAGTAAACAAAGATAATTAAAATAATTATAACATAGTATGCCAACAGTATCAAAAAAAGGGCAGTTCATGCCGGCTTCACCAATCAGAAAGCTTGTTCCTTTCGCAGATGAAGCAAAACAGAGAGGTATTCACGTTTATCACCTCAATATCGGTCAACCGGACATCGAGACAACACATTACGCTCTCGACGCCGTGAAGCATTTTGATGAGAAAGTTATTAAGTACTCAAACTCAGCCGGAAACCTTTCCTACAGAAAGAAGATTTGTGAGTATTATGCAAAAATCGGTATCAAGGTAACTCCAGATGAAATCATAGTTACCAACGGCGCTTCGGAAGCTCTTCAGATTGTGTTCATGTCAATTATGGACCGTGAGGATGAGGTCATCATCCCAGAGCCGTTCTACGCCAACTACAATGGTTTCGCTCAGACAGCGGAAGTACGCGTAAAACCTATTTATTCGTCAATTAACAACAATTTCGCATTGCCTCCGATTGAGGACTTCGAGAAAGCCATCACAGAACACACCAAGGCTATCCTCATCTGCAATCCTAACAACCCTACAGGTTATCTGTATTCGGAACAGGAGATGGAGACTCTGCGTCAGATCATCTTGAAATACGACCTTTACCTCATCACTGACGAGGTGTACCGTGAGTTCTGCTACGACGGTATGAAGCACGCTTCGGCCATGCATCTGAAAGGTGTGGAAGACAATGTCATCCTCATCGACTCTGAGTCAAAGCGTTACAGCGCATGCGGTATCCGTGTGGGCCGTCTGATCACCAAGAACAAAGAGGTTATCTCAACAGCCATGAAGTTTGCCCAGGCCCGTCTGTCGCCACCTTCATACGGTCAGGTTGCAGCTGAAGCCGCTCTCGACACACCAGCCTCATATTTCGACGATATCGTTAAGGAATACAAGGCTCGCCGTGATGTGTGCGTTGAGGGAATCAACAAGATTCCGGGAGCATTCTGCCCAACACCTAAAGGCGCTTTCTACATTGTAGCACACTTGCCGATAGACGATTCAGAGAAGTTCTGCAAATGGTTGCTCACCGACTTTAACTATGAGAAGAAGACTGTGATGTTAGCCCCTGCAAGCGGTTTCTATTCAACCATCGGTCTGGGACGTCACGAGGTGCGCTTGAGCTACTGCCTCAACTGCGACGACCTGCGCGACGCAATGTTTATCTTGAAGAAAGCTTTGGAAGTTTATCCAGGAAAGACTAACAACTAATAAATCAGATATTTTTCTCTGATTTTCAGATAATTGTCGATTCCGGCCTGCCACGATGAACGTATTTCATCCTCGCTAAGGCCGGAATTGATTTTTTGTTTCAAGTCGGCAACACCAACCAATTTTATGAAATAGTTGTTGAAAAATTTTTCATCCTCACTGGCTTTCACGCGGGTATCGAGTATCCACGAAAGGTTGAGCTTTTGCTCATTGTTGCGGTAACGGTGGGCATATTCCACCAGATTAACCGTGTCGGCCAAGGCCGGATGGGCGTAAATCTGGAAGGGCAGTTTGGTGCCTCGGCCAACGCTTACGTCAGTGCCTTCAAACAGGCATAAGGAAGGGTAGAGGTAGACTGCTTCCCAGTTGGGCAGGTTAGGCGACGGCCTCACCGGCAGCTTGTATATGGCGTTGCGTATGTAATTTCCAAGTGGGATTACGGTCAGGTCGCACTCCAGGCCGTCGCCTAACCATTTTTCCCCATTCACCATCAGAGCGTATTCTCCAATTGTCAGACCGTAGACAATGGGCACAGGATGTAAGCCTACGAATGAGGAGTTTTCCGGCTCCAGCACCGGGCCGTCCACATAGAATCCGTTGGGGTTGGGGCGGTCGAGCACTATTACCGGCAGATTGCTCTCGGCAGCGGCTTCCATCACGTATGTCATGGTGGAAATATAGGTGTAGAACCTGCATCCCACATCCTGAAGGTCGAACAGCAGCACATCCACATTATGCAGTTGTTCGGCTGTGGGCTTTTTGTTTTTGCCGTAAAGCGAGACAATTGGGATGCCGGTTTTCTCGTCCACGCCCGAGTTTACATAGGCTCCAGCCTCAGCCGTGCCGCGAAAGCCGTGCTCAGGAGTGAAGATTTTTACCACATTTATGTTATATGTGAGAAGGGTGTCGATTAGATGGGTGCCGTTGTCCATTATGCTGCTTTGGTTGGCGACCATGGCAACAGCTTTGTTTTGCAGGTAAGGCAGGTACAATTCCATTCTCGAAGCGCCTGTCACAGCATCTTTTGCCTCCAGAAGTTGTAGGGTGGCCTCGTCTTGCGCTTTGATATTCAATGAAATATATAATAATGACAGAAATAACGCCAAAATTTTCCTTGTCATAACTGATAATTATTTATTTTTGCAATGATAAGAAAAAAATGAACGCGGCGGGCTTTATATCCAAAAGAATTTTTTCACTGTCGAAGGAAAACCTTTCGTCGACGGTGATGCGCATTGCTGTGGTCAGTGTGGCGCTTGGCATAGCTATCATGCTGGTTTCCATTGCGATAGTTGTTGGATTTAAGCATCAGATCAAGGACAAGGTGGTGGGTTTTGTAGCACCTATTCACATTCAGGCACTGAACCAGAACGAGTCGATAGAGGAGACTCCTTTTGTTTACGACAGCGTGCTGGCAGCCCGTTTGGACAGACCTTTTATCACTGCAGTCAATAAAACTGCCAACAAGGCCGGCATCATCAAGACTGACGAAGAGATTCAGGCAGTGGTGCTCAAGGGTGTGGATCATGAGTATAACTGGAATTACATCAGTTCCTATCTGTTGGAGGGTGAAACTCCAAAATATCTTGATAATGAACGCTCTAATGATATTGTAATCTCAAAAATCATCTCCCAGAAGATGAATTTGAAGGTGGGTGACGATGTGAGGATATGGTTTGTGGATCCGGAGATGAAGGCCAGAGGCAGAAAACTCAATGTGAAAGGTATTTACGAGACAGGGCTTTCGGAATGCGATGAACGTTTTGTGTATTGCGACTTGAACCAGATCCGCCGACTCAATGGCTGGGATGACAATCAGATAGGGCATCTGGAGGTTTGGGTGGATGACGAAAGTAAAATAGCCGACTACAACCAGACGCTATATTACAGCATACCGACAAATCTGGTGTCTTATTCGGCCATGGAGACTTATCCGCAGATATTCGACTGGCTGGAACTTCAGGATATGAATGTGTTTATCATCATCACCCTGATGCTGTTTGTGGCAGGCATTACAGTGATAAGCATGTTGCTGATTATCATTCTGGAACGCACATCAACCATTGGGTTGCTCAAGTCTATGGGTGCCAGCAACGGACTCATTAGAAGCATATTCATGAAACATTCATTCAAGATTTTGTTGATAGGTATGGCCATAGGCAATGTCTTCGGATTGTCGGTCTGCCTGATTCAGAAATATACCAACCTCATCTCGCTTTCGCCGGAATCGTATTATCTGTCGGCGGTTCCAATCGAGATGAATGTATGGTACATATTGGCCTTGAACATAGGGACCATGGTTTTGTGGATGCTGATGCTGTTGCTTCCTACCATGCTTATCAACAATATAAGACCGTCTAAATCAATCAGATTTGAATAATTCTAAAACTGTTAAAGATATGGAAAACTACACCATTGAACCATTGAGAGGCTACGGCGAATTTGAATTCGGCATGTCGATAGACGATGTGGTTGAATCGCTCGGCCAGCCTTCAAACCAAGAGGAAATTGATTCGGCATATAATGATGGCAATCACATCATTGTGCTTGATTATGAAGACTTTGACCTGTCGATGTATTTCGAGGGCGACACTGTGCAGCGGCTTGCCAATTTCTACACTGTCAACGAGGAAAGCGTTCTCTTTGGCGCTAAAATCTTCGACCTGAACAAAGACCAGCTTATAGAGTTGATGAAGGAAAACGGCTATGAGGATTACATAGAGGACAAGGAAGACGGCGACTGCATCACTTACGATGAGTTGAATATGGACTTCTATTTCGACAACAATCAGTTGGTTGAAGTATTCTGGGAATGCCAGCGCGGATGATACTGCATAATGGTCTGACGCAGGTAATCATCTGAAACGTGAGTATATATTTCGGTAGTTGAGATGCTTGAATGTCCGAGCATCTGCTGCACTGCGCGCAAGTCGGCGCCTCCTTCCAAAAGATGTGTGGCAAAGGAATGACGCAGTGTGTGCGGACTTATGGTCTTTTTAATGCCGGCTTTCTCGGCCAGGCTTTTCACCAAAAGGAACACACTTTGACGGGTGAGGCTGCTGCCTCTGGCACTGATGAACACCTTGTCGGAATATTTAGGGTTGATATCCTGATGCATACGCTCGCCCTGAATGTAAAGCAGCATCTCGTTCAAGGTTTTTTTGCCAATGGGAATGAGTCTTTCTTTGGAGCCCTTGCCAAAGACTTTTATAAACTCATCTTTGAAATATATTTCGCTGATATTCAATGATATGACTTCCGATACACGCAGCCCGCAGCCGTACATCACCTCAATTATGGCCTTGTTGCGGTGCCCGAACTTATCGCTCAGGTCTATGCAGTTCATCATGCTTACTATCTCTTCATAACTGAGCACTTCCGGTATGTGACGGCCTATGGTTGGGAAGCTGACAAGCTGAGTGGGGTCGGCTTCGCATATTCTTTCCTGAAGCAGATATTTGTAGAAACTTTTCAGTCCTGACAGTATTCTGGCCTGAGAGGTGGCACTAATGCCCAAGTCGTATAGCTGGGCAAAAAAGTTTTCCAAGTCCTCATGGGTGATGCTATCAACCGAAAGCGAATGCCCTGACTCTTCCAAATGCTCCTTAAGCAATTCAGTATCATGGCAATACGCATCAATTGTATTGTCAGACAACGACTGTTCGAGACGAAGATAATCGCTGAAGCTTTTAATTAGACTCTTATCCAATAACATTCTATAAATTTCTTTTGCAAATATATAAAAAAGCCATTAGCCATTAGCTATTAGCCATTAGTTTTTTAATACCCCCTTACCACAGGGTACTGAGAGCAATTCGAAAATGGCATTAAAATATCTATAATTGTTTGATTTTTTTGTAAATTTGCGGTGACAAATATTGAAAATATGAAGAAGGTCCATTTTATTGCTGTTGGCGGCAGTGCCATGCACAACCTCGCTATTGCTTTACACAGAAAAGGTTATGAAGTTACCGGTTCGGATGATGAGATTTTCGAACCGTCTCGCACACGTTTGGAGAAGGAGGGCATACTGCCCAAGGAGTTTGGCTGGCACCCAGAGTTGCTTGACAACACTTACGAAGCTGTGATTTTAGGCATGCACGCCCGCATTGACAATCCCGAGCTGATTCGCGCCCAGGAACTTGGACTTAAGATTTATTCCTATCCGGAATATCTTTATGAACAAAGCAAAGACAAGATCCGTATCGTGATTGGCGGCAGTCACGGTAAGACGACGATCACCTCGATGATTCTGCATGTGATGAAGCAGGCCGGCATCGAGACTGATTTTATGGTCGGTGCCCAGCTGGAAGGCTTCGACGTGATGGTGCGCCTTAGCGAGAGCGCCAAATATATGGTGATTGAAGGCGATGAGTACCTTACTTCACCAATTGACCGCGTGCCCAAGTTCCACAAATATCATCCCCATATCGCTGTCATTAGCGGAATAGGCTGGGACCATGTAAATGTTTTCCCAACCTTCGATTGCTATCTCGAGCAGTTTAGAATATTCGTAAATACCATTGAGAAAGGCGGCTGCCTGATTTATGACGGCAACGACCCTGAAGCGGCTAAGATTGCAGCAAACGCTAAGGTTCCTACTTATGGCTATGAGATTCATCCTTATAAAACCGACGGCGACGATACCATTTTGATCATGCCTAACGGAAAAGAGGAGAAGGTGCAGATCTTCGGCGAGCATAACATGAAGAATATCAACGCTGCACGTTATGTGGCGAAGCAGGTCGGCATCAGCGACGAGCAATTTTATGAGGCTATCAAGACGTTCAAAGGCGCTGCCAGAAGACTTGAGCTGTTGTTTGAAAACAAAGAAAAAGGGAACCTCGTGTTTCGTGACTTTGCCCATGCACCGTCGAAGGTCCTGGCAACAGTGAAAGCATTGCGCGAACAATATGCCAACAAGAACCTTCTGGTTGTCTTTGAGTTACACACATACAGCAGTCTCAGCGAGGTCTTCATTGACCATTACGCACACTGCTTGGACAACTGCGACAAAGCCGTTGTCTTCTACGACCCGCATGCTGTCGCCATCAAGAAGTTGGAAATGATGACCGACGAACGCATCATCAAAGGCTTCCAGCGCCCTGATTTGCAGGTTGTTCACTCGAAAGACGAGCTTGTGACATTGTTAAACGGCTTAGACCGAACCAACATGGTCGGTGGCTTCATGTCATCCGGCGACTTCAATGGTTTGACGACAGAGGATTTGAAGGGGTTGTTTTAAAACGGGAACACATGCATTCTGACCAAATGTCACATAGTGCTACAGGTACGACTAGCGGCATACGCATTCAGTATGTCAGCGACCTGCATTTGGAGTTCCCTCAAAATCGTCAATGGATCGAAAAACATCCTCTGGAGGTTACGGGGGATATTTTGCTTGTTGCTGGCGATACAGCATATCTTGATTTACCAGACTCGAAAAACGATACGTATTCAGCATATAAATTCTGGGATTGGGCAAGCAAGCACTACAACCAGGTTATAGTATGCCTGGGCAATCACGACTTCTACGGTTATTACGATCTTCATACTATGCCTGACGGTTTCTGCAAGCAGATTCGTCACAATATTCATGCATACTACAACAGCGTTGTGCATCTTGACGGAATAGATATAATTGTATCTACACTATGGTCGAAGATAGAGTCGTACGATGCATTCCTGACGGAACGGAATGTCAGCGATTTCTATCGCATCATGTATGATGGACATCGGCTGACAGCAGATGACTTCAACAAGGAACATGAGCGTTGTCTCGCATTCATCCAACAAGCCATTTCCGAGAGTGACGCTAAAAAAATTATCGTCCTCACGCATCATGTCCCCACACAATTATGCACGGCAGCAGAATTTCAGAACAGCACCATCAATGGTGCATTCACGGTTGAGTTGGCCACGTTTATTTCCAATAACCGCATTGATTACTGGATTTATGGACATTCGCACCGCAACATCAAAGCGCAAATAGGTGACACTCTTATATTGTCCAATCAATTGGGTTACATATCTCACAATGAACATCTGGTGAATGGGTTTAACCCTTCGGCTATGATTGAGGTATAAAATGATAGATGAACAATGGAGCGATATGTGAGAATGGTTTAATTTGAAGTTCAGGGATAACAATTGTTCAAAAACTATTGACAAACGCAAAAAAATGTTGTATCTTTGCAGTGTCAAATTCAAAGTTTGACAAATAAAAACACCGAGAGACATAAGAGTGTACGACTTCAATCCTCGGTGTTTTTACATTATTCTAACTGATAAAATGATTATTTTTTTCCCATTAGAATAAGTTTTTTAATTATATTTGCAAGAATTATTTTATGTGTATAAGTGAAAGAAGCATACTAAGTATTTTTGTGATTTGGGTGTTCGAATAAAGATAAATTGAATAAGTGCATGAAAAAACGTAGCGAAATAATGGTTTCTTATGATATGTGTGAAGAGGAATGTTCCGATATAATGCAGGAATTTCAAATCCCAATGTATTTCCAAACATACACAGAAAAGCAAGACAAAAATTCAATAAAAGTTTTGTCTCTGTTTTCTGGATGTGGAGGTATGGATTTGGGATTCGAAGGTGATTTTATTGCTCATAGATTGTCATACAAAGAAAAAGACCCAAATATAGCAGAGGAATGTTTCGGTGATTGGATCCGTGTCAAGAAGACTAAGTTCAAAACAATATTTGCTAATGACATTTTATCAGAAGCTAAAATTGCATGGACAACTCATATGAGAAGATATGGGTATGATAGCGAGATATTCCACTCAAACAGCATTGTGGAACTTGTAAAGATGCACCAAAGTGGAATAGAGATTTTTCCCAAGAATGTTGATGTCGTGACCGGCGGTTTCCCTTGTCAAGATTTTAGTGTGGCTGGTAAAAGAAAAGGTTTTGAATCAGAAAAAGATGATTATGGCAAAAATAGAGAGGATAAACCGACAGAGGAGTCTCGTGGAAAACTATATTTTTGGATGAAACAAGTGATTGACATTGTCAAACCAAAAATATTTATCGCTGAGAATGTGAAAGGATTGGTTAATCTAGGTGATGTTAAAGATATTATACAAAAAGACTTTTCCAGTTCTGATGGAGACGGTTATATAGTTTTACCACCACAAGTTTTGCATGCTGGCGATTATGGAGTTCCTGAGACGAGGGAAAGGGTGATTTTTATTGGTATTCGCAAGGATGCTTTATCGCCTGAAGCCAAAACAGCTCTTGAATCGGAGAACATTCCTGCGGAGTATAATCCATATCCAAAACCCACACACGCATATACTAAAAAAAGTAGAGGTTTGTTGAAACCAGTTACTACATACGATGTTTTAAAAGATTTGCCGGAACCTAATTTGTCAAATGATTTGTCACAAAAGATTTATTCAAAAGCTAAGTTTTTATCAAATGGAAGTCAGGGGCAAGTTGAGATTAAACTTGATGGATTGGGTCCGACAATACGTTCAGAGCATCACGGTAATATTGAATTTAGACGTTTGTCTGCGGAACATGGAGGAAAGCATTATGATGAATTAAAACAAGGCTTACAAGAACGAAGACTGACACCTCGTGAATGCGCTTTGATTCAAACATTTCCACCTGATTTTAAATTTGTCATGAAAAATGAAAAGGGATATGGCATGAAATTAAGCTCATCTGGCGCTTATAAGGTAATTGGCAATGCTGTACCACCAGTGTTAGCAAATAAAATAGCAACAAGATTACAAGAATTGTGGTCAAAATATTTTGGAGTATGAAACCTGAAGAAAACATAATAGCGATTAGAAAGCGCAGTATAGACGATGCAAATGCGGCGTTTGCTGATTTTATGCATAAAACAGAAGATTGTTTTAACCAAAGATCAAAACAAGACCCTAATCTGTATAAAAATGTTAAGCCTACAGAACTTGAACAGATAACAGAAAGGGTGTTGAAAGAAATAGCACCATCTACACCATTTAATCCAGATGAAATCAAACTTATATCTGGACATAAGTTCCCTGATATTGTTGCAGAACATTTTTATGGAGTGGAGGTGAAATCAACAAAAGAGAACAAATGGACATCGACAGGCAGTAGTATTGTGGAGACAACTAGAATTGAACATGTGGATTATATCTATATGCTATTTGGTAAACTTGGTGGAACGCCTCCAGAATTTCGTTGTCGTCCATATCAAGATTGTTTGTATGATATTGCTGTTACACATTCACCAAGGTATCTTATTGATATGGCTTTGCCACAAGGTAAAACTATTTTTGATAAATTAGAATATCCATATGATAAATTACGTAATTCTCCTGATGCTATAGAACGTGTAAAACAGTATTATAAACAGCAAGCAAAAAATCAAGGTAATCAAATGCCTTGGTGGATGAATGATGTTGAAACAGAACCTATTGGTGTTAATATGCGTTTGTGGTGTGACGCCAAATCGTCAGAACATGCTGAATTAAGAGCACAAATGTTAGTGCTTTTTCCGGAAATGGTTAATAGTAAATATGGTAATGCGGCAATGTGGTTAGCAGGAGCTAAAGGTATTATTGACCCTAGTTTTAGAGATCGTTATTCAGCTGGTGGCAAAGTTATTATCGTAGATGGAAAACCTGAAGATAAATTACCAAGAGTGTGGAAAACCTTATCCGATAATTTTTACAATGTAAAAAAGTATCTTATTGATACCACATCAATCATGCCATATATAGTTGAGTATAATCCTGAATTATTGAAAACAGGGAATGTTTATGATGCATGGATGAATCAAATCGAATGTTTGTTGCCATCACAAAATATCAATGGTACATTATACAGTATTCGTGAAGTATTAGAAAGAGGAAAACGTTTTAAAATTGTCGACAAGAAAAAGCACTAGGTGACTTTATATGACTGATAAAATGACTCCGAATCAACGCCACTACTGCATGTCACAAATTCATAGTAGCGGTACAAAACCTGAAATATTGGTTAGGCGGTGGTTGTGGAGTCGTGGATATCGATACAGGCTTAATGTTAAGGGAGTTCCAGGAAAACCAGATATTGTATGCGTCATTATCGCACGGCAATATTTATAAATGGTTGTTTTTGGCATGGTCATGAGGGTTGTGATAATTTCCGAATGCCGAAATCAAATATAGAATTTTGGGAAGCTAAAATCAATCGCAATCGAGAGCGGGACAAACATAATTATCAAGTTTTACATGATAATGGATGGCAAGTAATTGTGCTTTGGGAGTGCAGATTAACTAAAGAATTATTTGAAACCACCATGCAAGAAGTTGAAATATTACTACATAGCTATTGCTTGGCCACAATTGGCTCCAAAGTTAAAGAGTATATAAGGACAGATGAGGATGATGTGATGATGGCGGCTGAAGCTGAATATGACTATGGAGAATAATAATGTATTATGGCAGATATTGTATTAGTTTTGGGTAACGGTTTTGATTTGGATTTAGGGCTGAAATCAAAATATTCCGATTTTGCTAACAGTGATGAATGGAAAGCATTGTATCGTATCAAAGATCATGTAAAATGGCATGGACTATATAATAGTCAATCACTATTGTCACAAATAGAAAAAGACAAATATGAACGTTGGCTTGATTTGGAAGAAGAAATAAATATGTTTGTTCAACAACATAGATGTCCACCTGATAGCATTAAAAAAAATAATAAAGCTGATTTTGTTGAGTTAAAGAAAGCTTTAGCAAAGTATTTAAGCAGAATTTCCGATGAATATAAAGTTAACACTAGTAAATTATCATTTGCTTTATTGAGCACGATATTGGTTAATAAGAATTGTAACAAGAGTATATTTTCCTTCAACTATACAGATTGCATCAAATTATGTGATATAGAGAATTATAGTCGCAGGGTTGGAGA
>Ga0265300_10003892_pt1 | contig 12065 bp, 8 predicted proteins | sample AusTroGonzalo_MG_FD_193482 | JGI IMG/M metagenome (GOLD analysis project Ga0265300, IMG submission 193482) | Bovine rumen microbial communities from tropical cattle in Woodstock, Queensland, Australia - Gonzalo_03 | ecosystem: Host-associated > Mammals > Digestive system > Stomach > Rumen ... | reverse complement strand
ATGGCGACGGCCAAGGCGCTGATGGACAGGATCCTGATAATCAGAATATGAACGGCCAGAATCAGAATGGTCAGAATGGTCAAAACCAGGGTCAGAATGGACAGAATGGTCAAGGCCAGCAGGGCCAAAATGGCGAAGGTCAAGGCCAAGATCAAGGACAAGGTGGTCAGGGTCAAGGTCAGCAGGGCGAAGGCGATGGTCAGAACTCTGGTGAAGGAATGGGACAAGGCCAGCAAGGCCCTGGAAAGGGCGGCAACGGTTCTGGCAAGAATGGTCAAACTCAAAGAGGTGGCGGACAAGGTCAAGGCCAGCCTGATTCTTCTCAGGGCGATGGCTCTGAAGGACAAGGCGATGGTCAGGGACAGGGCCAAGGCTCTGGAGACTTGACTGCCGACCAGATTCAGAAGTTGATGAACCAGCTTGACCAGTTTGAACGTAATAAGCCGGATATGCGTGGACAGGACGCTAAGGGCAAAGGTCAAGGTGACGCTGCCTCCGCTCTTGACGAGTACTTTGATACTTCTGAACAGCACGCCCAGAAGATGTCGGAAAAGTGGGGTGAGAATGACTCCGTGGATGAAAAGATCCAGGAAATCACCGAACACATCGCATCTGACGCTTCTCGTTGGGGCAACATGAGCGGTGCTCTCAAGCAGATGATCATGGAAGCAAATGCTCCAAAGTTTGACCCGACTGTTGTGGTCCGTCATTTCAAACAGGAAATTCAGTCCGAAGAGATGGAAGACACCAGAACAAAGGTTAACCGCCGTTGCGGATTTACTCGTCCTGGCTGGCGCCACAAGATGAAGAGTTCTGTGCTCTTCGCCATTGACTGCTCTGGTTCTATGAGCGATGAAAACGTCGCTTTGGGCGAGGCTTTCGTAAACAAGTTCATCAAGCACGCTAAGGTTTCTTACTGCTTCTGGGACGGCGTTTGCGGCGACATCACTGACCTTAAGAGAAAGGAAAGAAACTTCGAGCTCGTCGGCCGTGGCTGCACTAACCCGCAGTGCGTCCTTGACAAGTTGGAAGAGGAACGCCTCAACTATGGTGGCATTATCTTCTTCACTGACAACGGTTTCTATTGGGATCGTCCGAAGTCCAAGTGGGCCAAGAAGATCTTCATTATCTCGACCGACGACGCTTGTGATCCGCCTGATTGGGTTAAGTATCACCTGAACATGAAGGAAATTCAGGACTATGAAAGAAGACACTAAGATAGTCAAGATCTGGGGGCGCTTTGCTCCTGATCTTGTTCTCGACTGCGAAGATCCGGGCGCTCAGGAATTCTGGAAGTTTGCGATGGGAATGATTAAGGATACCATTGGCTCAGCGCTCCGCTGTAACCTGACTCCAGAAAACTGTGCTTACAGCAAATTGAAGCAGGTAATGAATAAGGATAAGATCGGCGAATACGGTGCGTCTATGGCGCAGGTTTACGCATTCAACGAAATCAACATTCCTATTACCACAGCCAAGGTCACAGAAATAGACGGCGTCTACCACATCAAGTTCAAGGACGATTATCATTTCTGTATGCTCATGCATGAGCTCGGTCACTTTGAGCACTTCATCATTGATAACGGCGTCTGTCACGCTCCTGCCTATTTTGGAATGGAAACTGAATACGCTATTAACGAAGGCGACATTCTGTTCATTCAGGAATATGAAGCAGGCTATCGCTCGATCTTGTGGCAGAAGAAGTTCAATGTCTTCCCGTCTGAGCCGACTCTCTGTAAGGAAGTCAACGTGGCTAACATGTTCAAGTTCTGGTATGAAGCACAAGCTGAAGTAAATCCAGAGTGGCGTAAGAAGTATGAAGAAGCATGCCAGACCTGCGTCGGTTTCAAAGACGCAGAAGAAAGAGACAAGTTGCCTCCCGAAGTCGTGGCTGCGTCGGAATCTTACTTATCTAAACTAATTGACGAAAAAGTATTCACCCAGTTCAAGGATAAGTGGAGAGCTTACGCTAACCCACGCCTTGACCTATCATTTATAGACACAGGAGTTATCAAATGAAACAGCTATTCCTCTACGACACGTTCCAGTCGGATTGTATCAAACTGATTGAGAAGATCAAGGCAGCCAAGGACCAAAAATCCTATACTCAGGCATGCTACGATCTGGCGGACGAAAAAGTCCAGTATTACCTCCAGTTTGAGCACAAGTATCCGGAGTGCTCTAATTTGTCAAAATTCTATCAAGATCAGCTCGGTTTTGCTTTGCGGGAACGAGCAGAAATAGTTGACAAACTGCACGATTTGGGTGTTGAAATTGCATAAATTTAAGCACTAAAATTACACAATTCGTCTGAGATCCCATTTTAGAGGAATTTCTGTATAATCGCCCGTAAAAGGGCGGTTTTCGCGTGTTTTAAGAAAAAGTGTAATAAATCCTAATTTTTCCTAATAAATAGGGTTGCCAACTGTCCAATAAATTGTTATATTATCTACGTAAACAAAACAAAAGGAACTAATACATGATCTTGGAACTCTCTTTCAAAAAGGCCACTTACCACTACAAAAAAGCCTCCGGTGAACTCTGCGTCGCTCGCACCAATTGGTTTGACGCTCTTTCCTCCTGGCTTTACACTGCCTTGAAGGTTGAAGTCAATCACTGCAAGCGTGAACAGCTTGGCCTTGCTAAGGGAGAACTTGCGATGCATGTCACCGACTCGCCGGACGAATGGACGACCTTCATTCACAATGGACTGTTTGAAAAGGTCGCTGTCAGAGACCAGCATCGCTGGATCTATACGGTCCCGAACGAGTCGCTTGACAACTACATTCGAGTTTTGCTTGAAGGCGTTAAGCGTGAAAAGATGGCGTTCTTCCAGGAAGCGGTTTGTTGCCTTGAAGAAATGCGTCGTCGCGGCATGGACTATCAACCGTGGGTTACCCAATATCTTGGCGCCACGCTTGAACATCTGACGCTTGAACAGCGACTGGAAGCTGAGAAGAAGATCAGTGACTCGCCGATCTTGGTGAAGGCAGCTAACCGCCTCTTCTCCGAGAAGGCAAAGGTGAAATTTTATGAAAGCAAAGGAATCAAAAAGACAGCGTAAGGAACGCTTGGAAGGCTCCAATAACGGAGCAACACTTCGCACTCGCGTTGTTGAAGACAAAAAGAAAAGAAAGCGCATCAAGCGCGTTGACTGGGAAATTGAACTAGAAGAGGAATAATCATGGCTACTGTAAGTTATGCTACATACTTGGACAAAGATCAGCGAGCTCTCCTCAGAGACATGCTTTGGGATGGCAACTCGTTCAACCAATTCATGAAGGATAACTTAAGCACCATTAAGCTTGCCCAGGACGATCAGTCCAAAATGGACAACCTTGTTGAGACTGTGGCCAAAAAGACCTTTGACAGGATGTGGTTCGGTAAGAATCGCGACCGTGCTACCAAACTGGGCTACATGAAGTTCACCCCAGGCCGAGGTGCCGAAGCGCGTCCGTTCAGTTTTGAACTTCCCTACGATTTTGTGGAACTGTGCTTCTACGTTCTCCGAGCCATCAAAAAGGCAGAGAAGAAGGAAGAGATCAAGGCGGCGGCTACTGGCGCCATCACCTTGGAAGAAGCAAAAGAGCTTTACTTCCCGTTGGTTTACTTTGAACATGTGAGCCAGAAGTGGGGCGTGAAAGTCTATGCTTGCCAGCTTGATATGAATGGTAACCGTATCAAGACTTCTAATGACAAGAAGTTCTATACTTGGAACCACTACGAGAAATTAGAAGCAAAGAAGTATTACCAGAAGTCCGAAATTGAGGCAGTCGTTCAGAAGATATTCGCTAACACGAAAGCCTTCTATGAAGACAAACTTAGCAAACTCTCTTTTGGAATGAAGACTTTAGAAAGTTTGAGTAATAAATACTAACAAATCGGTTGACAAAATCAAAACTATTTGTTATATTTACTACGTAATCAAAAAACAACCAACCATTAAAACAAAAGGCAAAAGATCATGAAAAAGAATCACGAAAGACATATTGAAACTGAAAATGAAAAGCAAGCCCGCTGGGCGAAGCAACTCAGACAGGCCAGGTCTTTTGCCAATCAAGCCGGTATAAAGATCGCCCCGCGAAAACCTAAGTTATCGGACGAATACGATTATTAGTATTTGGCCGAGTGGCGGAATGGTAGACGCAGGGGACTTAAAATCCCTTGCTGGCGACAGCGTGAGAGTTCGAGTCTCTCTTCGGCTACTTTTCTTTCCAAACATTTAATCACCTTGCCCCAGTGGCGCAATTGGTAGCGCAGCGGACTCTTAATCCGTGGGTTGAAGGTTCGAGTCCTTCCTGGGGCACTAACACACGCAGTTATTCTTAATGGGTTTCTTCTTGGCGTGAGCATTCTTCCGTCCGTTCGCGGGTAGCGGTAAAAGAAGTAAACACAGCATTGACAAGATCGCGTCAAACTGAAGAGGTTTGTTAGTAGTAGCGAAGTACAAGCTATGAAAAGGGATGCTAGTAGGTTTGATAGCAACGCGTGCAGAAGGCGATGGAGCAATCCCGTCTTGAACTGCAGAGGAACCAGTCCTGGGGGCGCTCTGGGTGAGTCAATTTGGGCAAATATGTCAATCGGTAGACGAGTGGACTTTTAATCCTCGGATCCGGGTTCAAGTCCCGGTTTGCCCACTAAACATAGCTTCTGTAAAGATCAAAGGCTTTATAGGAGAACGGTCCAAAGCTGCTGTAATAAGTATGTGTGGTATAGACAGCGGGGCCTGGTATAGTGGTTCTTTGAAATTGCTATACTGGTGTGCATCCCCGCTTGGCCTGTTCAACTCAGGATAGAGATTACAGTGGTGGAGAACAAGTCTAGACGAAAACTGTTAGCTACGGTGAGTAAGGTAGGCGACCATTATTATTCCAGGGTACCCGAGTCGGTAGCAGGGGGCGGACTGTTAATCCGTTGCCGAAAGGCCGCCGCAGGTTCGAGTCCTGCCCCTGGAGCTAAACATGCCCCGTTAGTTCAACGGATAGAACAGCGGTCTTCTAAACCGCTAATCTAGGTTCGAGTCCTAGACGGGGTACTAAACATTGCCGGTTCGTATAGCGGTAGTATAGGGGACTTTGAATCCTTTGGTGTTGGTCCGACTCCAGCACCGGCAACTAAAATGGTAACGTAGGTTCAATTCCTGCAAGCAGAGTAAACTGCGATATTAAGTTAAATCAGTTTCGGCGTGTAGCACAATGGTTAGTGCAGCGGACTCATAACCCGCCGATTTGTAGGTTCAAGCCCTACCGCGCCGACTATGTTGATAAAGTGTTGATAAAGTAGTTGATAGATTTGCTATTGATTGTGATTGAAACACTGAAGAGCCTAAATTTGACGATATTTAATTGCTTAAATTTGCATGGAAAACGTCGGTTTATTACACTTTGATAGTTAAAACCCGCGAGATTCTTTTGTAAACTGGGCAGTTGATAAATTGTCAATAAAACACGAGATTTGCTGCTTGTGTAATAATTGTCAAAAAAATTAAAAAATTTTTGATTTTTCTATTGACAAGATCCAGTAAAGTTGTTATATTTACTACGTAAACAAAACAACAATGGAAACAAGGAGTAAATCAATGGACAAACGAGAACTTATCAAGCAGTTGATTGAACTTGCGAAGTCCGAAGGTTCTTCTATTGAATTTGACCATCAGTTTGGGCACGATGGATTCGTTGATGGAAACGGCGAGTTCTGGGCTACTGACGGATGGTCCGTGGTTGAAATTTGTGCAAAGATCGCTGGCGCTTGCGCCGAAGAATTGCTCTAAATCTTCAAAAACGAGAAAAAAATTCAAAAAAATTTAATAAATACCCTTGACAAAATCAAAAATAATTATTATATTTGATACGTCAAACAAAACAACCCTGGATGGTTAAAAGCCTCACCACCAGCGGAAACAAAACAAGAAGGCTCAACTCGACCGATAAACTGGATCTACAAAGACTATGAAATCGCTAACGAGTATTTAGTACGGTCACTAGCCAACTGGGTATCAGGTTGCCAATAATTGGGGCTCGGCTGGCGAGCGAGGAAACTCCACCGTAGAGTAAGGCCTAGGCAACCGTTGGAGTTCCTGAGATGCTCCTAAAAATCTCAACTTTCGTTTGAACCGTGAGTTCAGACTGCAGATTGAAAATTCGGATAAAGCCAATTTTTATGGGCTCGTGGCGCAATGGTAGCGCAGTAGCTTTGCACGCTAAAGGTTAGGAGTTCGAGTCTCCTCGGGTCCACTACGGCACGGGTTCTGCTGAGATTAAACTTAACAAGGAGATTTAAGGCAGAGCCCAGCCATTACAAGAATTTGGCGAAAGACAAAACAATAAGGCGAGCATCGGATATTTGATCATAACGTTGATACGTCGTTCTAATAGGTAAGACACCACGATTAGCCTCGTTGCCGTGGAAATGCAGGTTCGGCCCCTGCCGTTCGTAAAACGCTTGCATGAGTTTTGTTTGAGTACCCAAAGGGTTTTGACCGTGTTTACCTCAATAAAAAATCTGGTGGCTGGTTTTCGCCTGAGTAGAACAGTTAATGCTTAGCTAGAAAGCGTCACAATACATAGCGGTCTTCCGTTCTGATAGTTCAAGTATAGAACAGCGAGCTTGTTACTCGAAGATTACTGGAGAAAAGCCAAGGCAAGTGGAAGTAACCGGACTGATGTATATCCTATCGCTGGGGCGGTTGGTCCCGTGACCCAGAGACAAGGCTTGGTTGAATACTCAACAAGTAAAAGAGGGTATAGGTATTTGCTTGGTGCCTTAAGTCTGACCAACGCAAGCTTTTATGGCGCTGTCGAATAACTGGTTCAGTTCGTCGGCCTTTCAAGTCGGAAATTCGGGTTCGAGTCCCGACAGCGCTACTAATCATTCGGGGACCCTCCGCCAAAGGCGAGTAAGATAAAGATGGATGACAAACCGAAAGCGAGTTACATTGGTTGCTCTCTGTAGCTGTAATCTTGATCCTTCCTAATGAAAGTCCCATACAAAGGAGTAGGTAGATCCGTGAAGGAATCGCTCTAAGCTGGAGTAGATCGGATCGGGAATCGCTGAAACGACGGAAGACGCCTATAACAGAAAGGTTAACGGTATGTAGCTAGTATCGTTGCTGAAGTAAATGTGCGGCGTTGGAAGGATGGATAAGGAGAGGCGGTGCATCACACGAGTTGAGGTAAGCTCTCAATAGATAGGTGCATGGAACTAATAACGCAAGTGAAGTTCCTGTGGAGGTTCAACTCCTCTGGTCCCCACTAAAATTTGGGAGCATCGTTTAATGGATGGATACCGGCTTGTCACGCCGGAGGTACGGGATCGTGACCCGTTGTTCCCGCTAATATTGGATTGTAGTTCAGTTCGGTAGAACGGGTGGCTGTTAACCACCAAGTCGGGGGTTCGAGTCCCTCCTTTCCAGCTAAGACTCTGATGGCATAGCGTCAATTCGGTTAGAGCGCCCACCTTGATAACGTGGGAGGTTACGGGTTCAAGTCCCGTTGTCTGAACAGTGAATTAACACGGTCGGAGTCCAGAGGTGACGAAATCTATTCGCGATGTGACTAGCCGCCTCGGCGTCTTTATATCGGGCTATAGCGCAGCTGGTAGCGCGCATGATTTGGGATCATGGGGTCGCAGGTTCGAGTCCTGCTAGCCCGACTAAAAATAATTCATAGGCTTCACTGGACATATTGGCCTGCCAGGAATTGAAGTTCTTACTTGGATAGTTAGCTTGTCATTGCGCATTACGGCGGCTATACCTGAGTGAGGTGATATAAATGAAATCCTATGTAACAAGGGCATGAAAGTCACCCGGGATGTAGATGAGTAGGACGAAAACAGTCTACACTAACTTGCAGATGAATTGTTTTGGTTTGAGATTTGGAAACCGTTCCTAAAACGGGTAGGATACGATGGTAGTCCTTTTAACACTGACATCCATCAACTTTGGGTAGACTGGTGGGATGGTGGCCACCAGCGGACTGTAAATCCGCCGCCCTAACGGGCTTTGTAGGTTCGAATCCTACTCTACCCACTACTTATGCCTCCGTATGTCAATGGTTAGACGAGCGGACTCTTAATCCGTGGATCCTGGTTCGAGTCCAGGCGGGGGCACTAAACTGAAGGCAACTTCATGAACATACCTATTAGCTCAATCGGTTAGAGCGCCCTCTGAAGGGGAGGGAGGTGGCGGTTCGAGTCCGGCATAGAGATTGTAAACAGAGGTTCGCTTTTGGAGCGGCAAACCGACTGTTAGTAAACTCGAGTAAGTCTGACGCTTTTTGTCGCAGCGCTTTTATTGCCTGTGTAGCTCAATTGGTAGAGCTCCGGCTTTGTAACCCGGGGGTTGGGAGTTCGAGACTCTCCGCAGGCGCTAATACAGAATGTTGGGTATCCTATAGGAATAAACAATAGCCTATAGGTGGACCGAGCCCCGTTTGGAACGCAAAAGTATCGTTACTGGATGGGTGCCCGCATTTCGCATAGGAGGTAGCCCTCTGGTGGAAGATTGACCACCTTAATAAATAAATCACGAGTTTATCGCGGGGTGATGCAGTGGCTAGCAAGCAAGGCTCATAACCTTGAAGTCGTGGGTTCGAGTCCCACCCCCGCTACTAAAATTCAGTCAGAGCCGGCTGGTGGTGCGATACCGCAAAGAAACAGCACGTCTGGCAAGGCTCAAATGAAGTTGAGGCCTCAATGAATTTTGAGTCGGTACCTTTGTTTGTGAACGTTTCAGACCGCTTTTTATAAAACGAAAGCATTTTTATTCCCGGGTAGCTCAGCTGGTTAAGAGCCGCTGCCTTACAAGCAGAAGGTCGGGGGTCCGAATCCCTCCTCGGGAACTATACTATTTCGGCACGCATAACGATTGGTTCGTTTGCCACTCTGATAAGGTGGAGATTGTAGGTTCAACTCCTACCGTGCCGACTAACATCATTGTTGTGGACTTTGGGAAAACCTGCAGTAAGTACCTTTGTTTCAGAAGTCGGTGTAAGGTTTGCGACGGCAGTAATAGCTGAAAGCGCAGCTCCTTGATAAAACGATAGGAACTGGAGAAGACACTCACGTGACTGTGAGCTCGTCAACGGCGGTAAGGCTACCTTTAAAGAACTCATATACAGAAACCATGAGTAACAATGATAACTTTTATAAAGATACATACAGCAATTCAAAAGCACATTCCTGTTAAGAATAGAACGCTAAAAAGTATCTTGGCCTTTGGGGCTCTGGCAGAGTTGGTCAATGCGCTGGACTGAAAATCCGGAGATTGGGGTTCGATTCCCCGGGGCCCCACTAGTTCGTCTGACGAAGAACTGTATGAAATGATTACTATACGTCAGACAGTGTTTAATATCGCCTTGTGGTGGAATGGTAGACACCCCAGACTAAGAATCTGGTGCCCGCAAGGGCGTGAGAGTTCGAGTCTCTCTGAGGCGACTATGCCGATTTGGTGGAATGGGTAGACACGGTGGTCTTAGGAACCGCTGTTCGCAAGAACATATAGGTTCGAGTCCTTTAATCGGCATATAAAGATTTGAAAATACACTGTATGAAAATTTCCTAGGGAGGTAGTTTTTCCTACAGCACTGAAATAAGTTTGTGCACGGGCTTACGTAGGTGACGGATAGTGCAGTGGGTGTTGGAAAGAGCTATTCCTTCAGCCTAAACGGATCTCCCACCGTTTGATATTCCGGCGTAGCACAACTGGTGGTGCAGCTCCTTCATACGGAGAAGGCTACTGGTTCAAGTCCAGTCGTCGGGACTAACATTTGCTCCGTTAGTGTAATGGATTAGCACAAGGGACTACGAATCCCTTAATCTAGGTTCGAGTCCTAGGCGGAGCACTAACATGCTGCAATGAATCCGAGTGGCAAAGGACGCAGACTGCAAATCTGCGGGGGAAACCCTTCGTAGGTTCGAGTCCTACTTGCAGCTCTAAATAAAGATAGAGACAGCAAATCACAATGCTATCCCAAAGCCGAAACGCTGGTTCAAATCCAGCTAAGGGCTCCATGCCCTTGTCGTCTAGTGGCTTAGGACGCGGCTCCAGCAAAAAATCTATCTTGTCAAGTTTATAAATAAACAAGCCTTTGGAGGGCTAGCCTAACTGGTAAGGCAGCGGTCTTGAAAACCGCCGGGGACACAATCCCCTTGTAGGTTCGAGTCCTGCGCCCTCCGCTAATGCGGCATTGATGCAATGGTAGCATATCTCCTTGCCATGGAGAACGTTGTGGGTTCGAGTCCCACATGCCGCTCTAATAAAGATACATACAGCAATTCTAACAACAATTCTTTTTGGACAGAATCATAAAATGTATCTTGCCTAAGTCCTATTGGTGTAGTGGCTAACATGACTGCCTTCCAAGCAGTGGTCCCGAGTTCGAGTCTCGGATAGGGCTCTATAGATGCTCACAGCAACTATAAATGGATAATTCTAAACATTGTAAAGTTGAAGATAGTGGGTTCAAATCCTACAGCGACTGAGGAAGTTCCTCGGCGAGCCGGCTGAAAGGCAACAAAGCATCTTGTAATATGGTCCTATAGATTAACGGCCAGATCGCTGGACTCTCAATCCGGAAATAGGAGTTCGATTCTCCTTAGGACTACTAATCATCCCCGCTGTGGTGTAGTTGGTAACACGCAAGCTTGTGGCGCTTGAATCTCGAGATCATACCTCGGCAGCTGGACTAAACATTATGGGCTTACATGTACCTTGGAGGCGATGGATCTTTGCAAGATCTGTGAGAAGGGTTCGATCCCCTTTAGGTCCACTACATTTTAACGATACTTTCAGCAAATCTATTTTACATAATAACATAGCTGATAACATCGGGATGAAACAGAGGGAAATTGCCTTGTTCTTCGGAACATGCCTCTGCCCTATTTGCAGGATTGAATAACCTGCTATGGTTTGGTGAGTCCAAACTTTGTAAAGCAAGATGCTAGCTACCGGCAAGATCCGGCAGACTGTATCGGTGGATCCCGATAAAAAGGGTGAAGCAACAGTATCGTGACTTATTGCCCGTTGGTGTAATGGTAACACGCATGACTCTGACTCATGAATTAGTGGTTCAAATCCATTACGGGCAACTATAGGGGTGTCGCATAATGGTATTGCAGCGGTCTCCAAAACCGTGACCTGAAAGGGTCCCTGGGAGTTCGAGTCTCTCCACCTCTGCGACAACAAATTTTGGCCAAGTGGCGAAACTGGTAGACGCGCCAGACTCAAAATCTGGTTCCCTAGCGGGAGTGTAGGTTCGAGTCCTACCTTGGCTACTAAAAGATACCGACAGCAACCTTTTCTCTTTTTTCCACCATTGGGAAAATAGCTCAACTGGTAGAGCGCCGGCTGCAAAAGTCGGAGGTTACAGGTTCGAGTCCTGCTATAGACATGGTATCTTGTATTTGGAGGATTAGTCTAATTGGTAAGACACCTCGGTGCTAACGAGGCGCCGGAAACGGCTTGTAGGTTCAAGTCCTGCATCCTCCGCTATTGAGGTAACGTCCGTTGTTGACTGTGCGTCCGGAAGAGCAGCAGCAACGCAAATGGCTTTGTAAGACGTAGGGCTGGGTTGATGAGTTATCCTAGCTCACGCAGAAAGGCGAGGGGTTTTGGAGCGACGTTCATAGCTGCGGTGGCATAACTCACCACCACGAGCCTAGCGGCTAGCCTCAACCTATTGGTTTTATCCAAATTTTCAAGACAAAAATTGTCATAAAATGACACTAGCCCAAATTGACGAAATTTGGGCATTTTTCTTATGTAAAAAGATTTTTTACAGAAATTTACATATTTTTATGATTTTTCTATTGACGGACTCCCCAGAAATTGTTATTATTACTACGTAAACAAAACAACAGCAAAGGATTTGAAACTATGAGTATTGATTCCAAACGCCGCTCCGATATTGCCTCCACCCCGTGGGAAAAGCTTGAATATGGCCGTGACCTTACCGATTGTCTTCGCAATGACTACCCCGAAAATTATTGTTCTGTTGAAGACCGAAATGAATGGAACGGTTTTGTTTGCGGAAAAGATCAGATGCCGAAGCGCGTCCTGATCCGTGACT
>Ga0265300_10003888_pt1 | contig 12071 bp, 8 predicted proteins | sample AusTroGonzalo_MG_FD_193482 | JGI IMG/M metagenome (GOLD analysis project Ga0265300, IMG submission 193482) | Bovine rumen microbial communities from tropical cattle in Woodstock, Queensland, Australia - Gonzalo_03 | ecosystem: Host-associated > Mammals > Digestive system > Stomach > Rumen ... | reverse complement strand
CATGCAGGGTGATAATCTCTGCGATAGACTTGGCAGCAACGCTCAGGGTGTCGTCGGCCTTGCCGAAGGCATCGAGGAACGACAGGTCGGGATAGATCTCGCGCAGGCGCTCGTTGTTGATCACCAAGAGGGCGTCAACATGCTTCTGCATCTCCTCCACACCATCCAGGGCCTGGTCAATCTTCTTGTTGCCCTCGAAACGGAAGGGGATGGTGACAATACCTACGGTGAGGATGTCCATCTCCTTTGAGACGCGAGCGATGACAGGGGCAGCACCAGTACCTGTGCCACCACCCATACCAGCGGTGATGAAAGCCATGCGGGTGCCGTCGTTCAGCATATTGTGAATGTCCTGCAGACTCTCCTCGGCAGCAGCGCGTGCCTTTTCAGGACGGTTGCCAGCGCCGAGTCCCTCGTGACCCAGCTGGAGTTTGACAGGCACAGGCGAATCGTTGAGGGCCTGGTTATCCGTGTTACAAACCACGAAGGTCACGTCGTGAATACCTTCCTTATACATGTGATTGACAGCATTGCCACCACCGCCACCAACGCCGATGACCTTGATGATGCTGTGCTTCTCCTCGGGCACTCCGAAGTCGAGTATCTCGTTTGTCTTATTGAACTCTTCCATCTTTCTTTCGTTTTAAAGGTTATTCTTCGCTGACGATATCTTCGCCAAACTTGGTTAGCTTCTTCTTGAACTTGTTCCAAATGCTGTTCTCCTTCTTGAGGCGGCGCTTCTCCTCGGCCTCGCGCTCTTCTTCCTCGCGACGGATGCGGTCTTCCTCTTCTTTCTTACGACGAGCCTCCTCGGCAGCGAGTTCCTCCTCACGAGCCGTGCGGATGGTGCCTGTCTCCAGGTCGCCAATCTGGCGGGGACGGCGCTCCTGAACGGGCTGCTGTTGCTCCTGTTCGGCAAAGAGATTGCCATTGGGGTCGATGAAGCTGCCAGCACAGTTGATGTCACCCTTGATGAGCAGACCCAGCACGGTGTTGAACATGCCGTTCTTGGCATTGATCTGGTCGATGCTTGAGTTGATGGTGGTGGTCACGAACTTAGCCGTGCGCACCTTGTCGATATGAGTATACTTGGCAAAGGCCTGCTCGATGTTCTCCATGTTTGAACCACCACCCGTGAGGATGATGCCACCCAGCAGCTTGTCGTAGTATTCGGCAGGAATCTGATAGCGCACGTTCTCGATAATCTCCTCCACACGGGCCTCGACAATCTCGATGAAACGGCGGCTTTCCACTTGGCGTTCCAAGTCGATAGAGTACTTCAGGTCAGGATCAATGTCATTGTTGTCTGTATAAGCCGAAGCATACTTCAGCTTCATCTTCTCGGCATCGCTATCCTCCATCTGGAGTGAGGCGATGTCCTTGGTCACATTGTTTGAACCCAGAGGAATGACAGCCAGATGGCGCAACACGTTTTTCCAGAACACAGAGACTGTGGTGGTGTCGGCACCAATGTCGACCAAGGCGCAACCAGAGCGCTTCTCAACCTCTGTCAGTACGGCATTGGCCAGCGCCAAGGGTGCCAGATACATGTCGGCCACCTTGATATTGGCAGTCTCGAAACACTTGTTCAGGTTCTGGAAGAAAGCGGTACGCTCTAGGATATTGAGGAAATTACCCTCCAAGCGATTGGCACGGATGCCTACAGGATCCATCTGCAACTGTGTGTCCACACGATACTCCTGCTCAGCCACGTCGAGAATCTTCTGGTCAGGATAGTCCAAGCCCCAGTTGGCATCCATCAACTCTACCACCATCTCCTGCGTGATAATGGTATCGGCAGGAAGGTCCTTGGCAATGGTGTTCTTCACACTACGGATAGACTGTCCACCCACACCCACAAAGACCTGGGTGATGCGTGTGTGCAACTGTGTCTCCATCTTCTTGATAATCGACGTGAGGCACTGGGCCGTCTTGTCGATGTTGTAAACAACACCCTTGCGGATGAACGAAGATGAGTCTTCGCGAACCAGCGACAGCACGGAGATGCTGCCATCGGGTTTCTTCTGTCCGGCAATACCCGTCACCTTTGATGAACCGAGCTCGATTGCCACAATAAAATCCTTAAATTCTGCCATACTCTATTTTCTGTTATTTACTTTCTTTTGCACACTATTTGGTTGTCAAACTCCACGCTGACACGCGAGTATTTGTTCCATCCGGCCTGACAGAGTCCGTAGCGATAGAACTTGCGCAGGCGGTCCAACTTCTTGTCGATATTCACAGGCTGACCTAGGTAAGCGATGTGCTCACCCACACGGGGCACCAACTCCACAGAGCCATCACCAAGGATGTTCAACTGCACAATCTGATTCTGCCAGAAGGGGTCTTGAAGCACCTGATTGACCATAGGCACCAGCCACTTCTCGGCATAGGCCTTGGTGATTTGGCCTGTGGCCACGATAAGGTTGCAAGGATAGTCAGTGCCAGGCATCGGCTTGCCGTGGTTGTCCACGTAGTAGTTCTCGCCGACATTGTTCATCACCCTGACCACTGGGATGCGCTGGTAGATATCTATGCACACATAGCCATCCTGGCCTTTATAGCATTCCACGCTGTCAATGAGTTCCTTGCCACGAAGGGTCTCTTCGATGACTCGCACATTGACATGCGGCATAGACTGTCCCTCTGGATTGATATGATCCAGGGTGAGCATTCTCTTCACATCGTCTGCTGTCAGAAAGCCTTTCTCATAACCATTCTGCATCGTGATGGACACGCCCTTACAGATGGCCTCCTCATCGGGCGCATTAAAGGCGGTCATAGCCATCACCATATAGGCTGCGACAACGACGGCGAAGAATACCAATGCAACTCTTTTCCAGTTCATCCTTACAGTTTATTTCTTACTTTTTCCCAATCTTGCTACTGAGAATCCTGGCCATCTCAGGCACCTGATTGTCCAGGTCGCCTGCACCAAGCACAATGAGTACATCGAACGAACGACTCTCAATGAGCGACAAGACATCGGCCTTCTTCACCAATTGCTTCTCGACGCCAGGAGCCAGACGGTCATAGATGAGTTCTGACGTGACGCCCTCGATAGGCAACTCACGTGCAGGATAGATCTCGGTCAGTATCACCTCGTCCAACTGACTCAGCGCATCGGCGAAGTCCTGATAGAAGTCGCGTGTACGGGTGTAGAGGTGGGGTTGGAAGATAGCGGTGATATGACGATTCTTATAGAGTTCGCGAATGCTGCGTGCACTCTGATAGATTTCCTTGGGATGGTGGGCATAGTCGCTGAGGAACACCAACTCTGAGGTCTTGATCTTGAAGTCGAAACGACGGTCCACGCCGCCATAGGTCTTCAGGCCATTACGAAGCTCATCAGCAGTACAACCATTGAGTTGGGCCATGGCCATGGCAGCGATGCCGTTCTCGATGTTGATGGGAACGGGCTGCCCCAATTGCACACCAGGCACATTCTCAATGGGCGAGATGAAGTCGAAGGTGATTTCGCCATTCTCGATCTGGATGTTCTCGGCATGGAAGTCGCCCTCGCTGAGTGCATAGTCATAGCGACGCACACCATCCTGCAGATGGTCTTTCATCTCCAGGTCGCGATGGATAATCAGGGCGCCACCTGGCTGGATGAGTTCTGTATAGTGACGGAAGCTCTCCAGATAGGCTTCTTTGGTTCCATAGATATCCAGATGGTCGGGGTCGGTAGAGGTGATGACACTCATCCAAGGCGAGAGCCAATGGAAGGAACGGTCGAACTCGTCGGCCTCGATGACAACGAAGTCGGAATCGGATACGATATAGTTGGTGCCATAGTTCTTGGTGATGCCACCAAGGAAGGCATTACAGTCGAGATGACTCTGGTGCATGATATGGGCACACATGCTCGATGTGGTGGTCTTGCCATGGGTGCCTGCCACACAGAGTCCTTTCATCTGGCGGGTCAGGGTGCCCAACACCTGGGCGCGCTTCTGAATCTCGAATCCATTCTGACGGAAATACTGCAGTTCCTGATGTTCGGCAGGGATGGCTGGGGTATAGACCACCAAGCAATGCTTGGGGTCTTTGCAGGTCTGGGGGATGGCGTCCACATTCTCCTCATAATGAATCTGAGCTCCTTCTTCCTCGAGGCGATGAGTCAGTTCTGAGGGGGTCTTGTCGTAGCCGGCCACCACCAAGCCACGATGAATGAAGTAGCGCACCAAGGCGCTCATGCCGATACCACCGGCACCTACGAAATATACGGCTTTTATATCTTTTGCTTCCATTGTTTAATGATTATTCTGCATTTGCTAATTTCAACACTTCCTGAGCAATGATCTTGGCGGAGTCGGGCAAGCCCAACTTCAGCACGTTCTCTCTGAGCGACTGCAAACGTCCCTCATAGCCCACGGTCTTGATGGCCAAAGGAATAAGCTCGGCCTTGGCATCGACATCCTTCACATAGAGGGCTGCATCCTTGTTGACCAGCGCCAGGGCGTTCTTGGTTTGGTGGTCCTCAGCCACATTGGGACTGGGTACCAGTATCACGGCCTTACCGATGAGGCAGAACTCTGAGATGCTGCTGGCTCCTGCACGACTGATAACGAGGTCGGCAGCACGATAGGCAGCCGCCATATCGCTGATGAAGTCCATCACGCGCAGGTTCTCTGGCTGACCTTTCTCCTTCAGGACCTTAGCAATCTGCTCACTGTAGTACTTGCCTGTCTGCCAGATGAACTGAATACCTGATTCGCTAATCTGTTCCAGATGATAAAGCACACTCTCATTGATGGTGCGTGCTCCCAGACTACCACCTACCAAAAGGACGGTCTTCTTATTTGGATCAAGGTCAAAACTCTTCAAGGCCTCTTCACGTGTTATCTTGGCATCGAGCAATTGCTGACGAACGGGGTTGCCCGTCATCATGATCTTGTCGGCAGGAAAGAAACGCTCCATGCCTTCATAGGCCACACATATCTTACTGGCATGGGCTGCCAGGTTCTTGTTGGCCAGGCCAGCATAGCTATTCTGTTCTTGTATCAGTGTGGGGATGCCAAGGCTATTGGCTGCGCCTAGAGCAGCACTACTGGCATAGCCACCAACGCCCACAGCTACCTGTGGCTTGAAGTCTCGCAGGATTTTCTTGGCCATGTGCTTGCTCTTCAGGTAGTCAATGGCCACGCCAATATTGGCAAGCTTCCATAGAGGGCGGAAGAAACCACGGATAGGCAGACCTTTGATCTCATAACCGGCCTGGGGCACACGCTGCATCTCCATACGACCCTCAGCTCCTACAAAGAGGATCTTTGCATCGGGGCGCAACTCACGAATGGCATTGGCTATTGATACGGCGGGGAAGATATGGCCTCCCGTTCCGCCTCCACTGATAACGACTCTTAACTCTTTCATGCTTCAACTGTTTTAACGTTCTTCTCCTTGCGCTTGGCACTACGACTCACACTCAGTATCATGCCGATATAGGCACAGTTTACGATGGTGGACGTACCACCTTTAGACACCAGAGGCAGTGGCTGACCTGTGACAATACCAAAGTCAACAGCCACACACATATTTATAATGGCTTGGAATACCAGCAGCAATGTGAGTCCCATGACCAAGAAGGCGGGGAAGTTGTTTTCACACTTACTAGCTATTCGCGCCGTTCGGAATAACAAAATGACATAGAGGAAGACCACGGCAATGGCGCCTATAAGTCCCATCTCCTCAATGATAATAGCATAGATGAAATCGGAGAAAGCCTGAGGCAGATAGTCGCGCTCCACAGAGTTGCCTGGACCCTTGCCAATGATGCCTGAGGTAGCAATAGCCAGATTGGCATGCGTCACCTGGAAGTTCTTATCAGTCACTTTATACTCTTCGGCCGGCACATCTTTGTCGTCCTTGCCTGCGATACGGTTCTTCCAGGTCCAGAAACGGTGAGTGAGCTTCTCCCAAGCCGACTTATCTTTCTTGTCGACCTTCACCACCTGCTCAGTCTGGCCATTCATCTGGGCCTGCTCCAGTTCCTGACCTTCCTTGTCGAGATTGGCCATCCAGAAAACGAGTCCCAAGAACATGCCTGCCAGCAAAACCAGCACACCAGTGAGCTTACCCATCTGTTTGAGAGGCACACGAGCCAGGAACATCATAACAAAGATGACACCAAACAGGAGGATGGCGGTGGACAGGTTCTCCAAACCAATAAGCATCGTGGCTGGCACCACCAGGAGCAATACATATTTCATGGCCATGGGGTCGGCGCCACTATCGTCGTCGCGCTGCATGGCACTTAATATCTGAGCTGCAGTGAGCACCATGGTTCCTTTGGCAATCTCTGAAGGCTGGAATGTGAAACCTGGCAACTGGATGACACGGTTTGCACCATTAATGCTCTCACCCCAGATGAGTACCCACAGCAAGGTGGCATAGGTGATGAGCAAAAGGAGCGGAGTCATCAGCTTGAAATAGCGACAGGGGATATTGAGGGTGACGATAGCCACGACCACACCCACGATAATCATGCCGCAGTGGTAGATGAGCGGACTCAGGTAGTTGTGCGTCTTATACGTCAGCGTACTCGAAGCCGAAAAGACCTCGACGACGCTGATAAGGCACAGGAACAGGAACACGGTCCAGATACCTTTATCTCCCTTGAAAAGATTGCCAATTTTCTTTTCCATCCTTTTTTCTTTCTCCTAGTTTTCTAGTCAATCTAGATTATCTAGAGTATCCAGGACATCTAGTATTTCTAGAATATCTAGTTTCTCTATAGATTCTTTTTTAAAGACTCCTCACCAGTTGCTTGAACTGCTCGCCGCGGTCCTCCATATTCTTGAAGAGGTCGAAAGACGCACAGCAGGGTGACAACAGCACGGTCTCACCAGGCTGAGCCAGCTCATAGCAGGCGGCTACGCACTCCTTCATAGAGTGGGTGTCGCGAACGGGCAGACCTAAGGCATCGAAGTTGTCGTGCAACTTCTGATTGTCGGCTCCCAGATAAACCAGAGCTGAGCACTTCTCACGAATCAGAGGTTTGATGGGTTCGTAGTCATTACCCTTGTCCTTACCTCCAACGATGAGAACAACCTTGGTCTTCATCGAGTCGAGAGCATACCAGCAAGCGTCCACATTGGTGGCCTTCGAGTCGTTGACATAGTGCACGCCACGCACCGTGGCCACCTTCTCAAGACGATGTTCCACGCCAGGGAAGTCACTCAGACTCTGACGAATCACATCTTTCTTGATACCTGCGATATCACCAGCCAGACCTGCTGCCAGTGAGTTATAGATATTGTGGCGGCCAGTCAGACTGAGCTGTTCCTGCTCCATATTGAATGGCTCGGGCTCCTCAATGGTGTACTCGCCTTCTGAGATGTAACCAATAGAGCCTTTCTCGCGAAGCTCTGAGAACGGATACTGAATAGCCTGAATATCGTACTTCTTCAACTCACGCTGAATGATGGGGTCATCGTTCCAATAGATGAAGGCATCCTGTGCCGTCTGGTTGCGGATAATACGCATCTTCGCGTCTACATAGTTCTGCATCTCGAAGCCATAGCGATCCAGATGGTCGGGGGTGATATTCAGCAGAATAGCGATATTGGCATGGAAGTCGTACATATTGTCAAGCTGGAATGATGACAGCTCGATGATATAGTATTCGTGTGGATCCTCGGCCACCTGAAGGGCCAATGAGTTTCCAATATTGCCTGCCAAGCCTGCATCATAGCCTGCCTTCTTGAAGATATGATAAATCAAAGAGGTGGTGGTGGTCTTTCCGTTTGAACCAGTGATACAAATCATCTTCGACTTCGTATAGCGGCCAGCAAACTCAATCTCACTGATGATATTAATGCCCTTTTCCTTGGCTTTGACCACCATAGGAGCTGTCTCAGGAATACCTGGCGACTTGATAATCTCGTCGGCATTAAGAATCAGCGACTCTGTGTGCTGACCTTCTTCCCACTCAATGTGACGGTCGTCAAGCATTTGCTTGTAGCGTGGGGCTATCTTCGACATGTCAGAAACAAACACATCGAAACCCTCTTTCTTGGCCAGAACAGCTGCTCCGGCACCACTCTCTCCTGCTCCTAAAATAACAATTCTCTTCATTTTTTCTTATCTGATTTTCAATGTAATGATGGTTAGAGCGGCCAGGATAATGGTCACAATCCAAAAACGAATGGTAATCTTCGCCTCATGGAAAGGACGATGTGGCCAGCTCGTCAGAATATAGCGCGACGTCTTGTCGAGCTGTGAGTCTAGTTTTCTGAAGTTATCGTGAATAGGCGTTGCACGGAACACACGAACTCGCTGTCCCTTACGCTTCATGAACTTGAACCATTGAGTCTGGATGATGACACTCAGACTCTCAACGAAGAAGATGCCACACAGAATGGGCAACAGCAACTCCTTATGGATAATCACAGCGCATACACCAATAACGCCACCAATGGTCAGTGAACCTGTATCGCCCATGAAAATCTGAGCGGGGAAGGCGTTGTACCAAAGGAAACCAATCATGGCACCAACAAAGGCGCTGAGGAACACCACCAACTCCTCAGAGTGTGGGATGTACATGATATCGAAATAGGAGGCATAGCCAATGTGTGATGACACATAGGCAAAGATGCCCAACGCCACACCAATAATGGCCGAGTTGCCTGCACACATACCGTCCATACCATCATTCAGGTTGGCACCATTCGATACGGCGGTCACCACAAAGATGGTCATAATGACAAAGAGAATCCAGCCTGCTGCCACCTTGTGTTTACCAACAAACGACATCAGGTCAGAATAGCTCAGATTGTGATGCTTCGTGAAAGGAAGGGTTGTCTTCAGCGATTTATGTGCCTCCGCCTCATGCTTCACGAGTTCAGTCTTTGCACCATTCTGCTGTGTCACACTGATATTCTCGCGCATCACCACATCAGGACTCAGATAGAGAACCAGACCCACAATGAAACCAATAGACACCTGACCTACTATCTTATACTTTCCTTTCAAACCGTCCTTGTTGCGACGGAAGATCTTGATATAGTCGTCCATGAAGCCCAGAAAGCCAAGCCAAATGGTGGTAATAACCATCAGGATGAGATAGGTATTGCGGATACGACCAAGCAGCAAAACAGGCAGCAGAATGCTGACAATGATAATGATACCACCCATTGTAGGCACACCTTTCTTCTCTACGCCAAAGGGATCAATGGCAGGGTCGCGCTCTGTCTCAAAGATCTTACGACGTTTCATCCACTTAATGAAAAACTCTCCAAACCATGCTGAGATGACCAGCGACAGAATCAACGCTAGCAAAGCACGGAACGAGATATAACTCCACAGGTGCGAACCTGGGATGTTATATTGCTCGAGGAATCGGAACAGATAGTACAGCATAGGTCAACATATTAAAGGTTAAATATCTCACGAACCACCTCACGGTCGTCGAAATGGTGTTTCACACCCTTGATTTCTTGATAGTCTTCATGGCCCTTACCTGCAATCAGGATGACATCGCCTTTCTGAGCCATCATGCAGGCTGTACGGATGGCTTCTTTGCGATCGACAATGCTGACAACTTTCTTCATCTGCTTCTGATCCAAGCCTGCCAGCATGTCGTTGATAATATCTTGTGGTTCTTCAAAACGGGGGTTATCACTGGTGATAATCACACGATCGCTCTGTTTCACAGCCTCCTGAGCCATAAGAGGACGCTTACCCTTGTCGCGATTGCCACCAGCTCCACAGACAGTGATTATCTGACCTTCCTTACCATCCAGCACTTCATGAATGGCATTCAACACATTTTCCAAGGCATCGGGGGTGTGGGCATAGTCAACAACTGCCGTATAGCCCTCGGGCGAATGGATAGGCTCCAAGCGACCTGCCACACTCTTCAGCGTACTGAGCACCAAGAGAATGTCTTCTGGTTTCTGACCCAACATCACAGCAGCGCCATAGACAGCTAGCAGGTTGCTGACATTGAACTTGCCAATGAATTGCACGCCAACCTCGTGGCCATCTACTTCCAGATACATTCCTTCGAAGTGACACTCCACAATGCGGGCTTTGAAGTCTGCCATCGAGCGGATGCTATAGGTCTTCACCGTGGCCTTGGTGTTCTGTACCATAAACATGCCATTTTTATCATCAGCATTGGTCACAGCAAAAGCACCTTTGGGTAGCATATCGAAGAAAGCCTTCTTGGCATTACGATAATTCTCCACGGTCTTATGATAATCCAGATGGTCACGCGTCAGGTTTGTAAAGATGCCACCTGCAAACTTCAAACCTCCAATACGTTGCTGGGCAATAGCATGACTGGAGCACTCCATAAATGCATATTGGCAACCAGCATCTACCATTCGACTGAGCAGACAATTCAACTCAATGGGATCGGGTGTCGTATGACTAGCAGGCACCGCCTCATCCTCAATATAGTTGCAAACCGTAGAGAGCAGACCGCACTTGAATCCCAGACGACGGAACATATTATATAATAAGGTGGCAATGGTAGTCTTACCATTAGTACCTGTCACACCCACCAAAATCAACTTGGAAGTAGGATCACCATAGAAGGTGGTAGCCACAGGACCGATGGCCGACTCCGTAGAATCTACCTGCACATAACACACACCTGCCTGGCGTTCGTCAGGCATATCCTCGCAGAGGATGGCAGCAGCACCCAGTTCAATGGCTTTTGAAATATATTGATGTCCATCTGTCTGAGTACCCTTGATGGCTACAAACAGATGATGGGGGGCAACCTTACGTGAGTCAATATCAACACCAACAATATCAATATCGGCAGAGCCCTCAATGGTCTTTACAGAAATCTTCTTCAGAAGTTCTTCCAGTTTCATATCTATTATATCTGTTCTTTATATTATTAATTCAAATCCAATGTGCAGAGCACGCCAGGCTTTAGGATGGTTCCAGGAGCAATATCCTGGCGTTTCACAAGACCTGTTCCATGTAATCTCACCTTCACGCCCATGCGCTCCAATCGATAGACAGCGTCACGAGCACCCATTCCTTTCACATCGGGCATCTTGTGGGCTGTAATCTTTCGCTCTTCCATCGCTACCTTGCTAGAATTAATACCCAACTTGCCCAGCACATAGGTTGCAGCAGCATTGTCGCCAGCCTTCACGTCGGGTATCAACACTGACAGGGAGTCACGAGCATCCTCCACACGGAGTTTCAATTTCTTGGCCATCACGCCCTCAGAGATATTATGGAAAATACCACCCGACATCAAGCCGCCAGAAGCTGGCAATCCCATTTTCTTGATACAAACAATACAGGTATATCTAGGATCATCGGAAGGGAAATAGCCACAGAACGACAACCAGTATTCCACAGTACCTGACTTATAACCACCAGCCTTGGCCACCTGGGCAGTACCTGTCTTACCAGACACTTGGAAAGAATGCGAACCTGCCTTCTTACCCAAACCTTGACTAACCACATGGCGCAGCACTGTCTGCATGGTCTTAATGGTCCGTGGCTTTGCAATCTGTTCCTTAATTACTTCAGGCTGTGTCTCATAGACCACCTGACCATCTTTCACAAAGCGCTTTACAAATCGCGGACGCATCATGCGACCATTATTTGCAATGGCATTATAGAATGTCACAGTATTGATTGGTGCAATCTGAGTCTCATAACCTATCGACATCCAAGGAAGCGTGGTCTTACTCCAATAGAGTGACTTATTGCTGGTCTTGGTATCCGGCATACGGATATTGGGTGGGAGATAACCCACAATGGGGAGTTTCAAGTCCTGTCCGATACCTACACGATACAGACCTTCTACGTACTTCCTGGGGTTATGCCCATAGTATTTGTCAATCACATAGCTGACACCAATGTTACTACTCACCTCCAAGGCACGAGCCACATTGATGGGGCCATAGCCACCATGATGCCAGTTGTGGTCTTTCATGTTTGCGCCGTGCATCTTCATCACGCCGCATCCTGTATTGATGACGTAACTCGTATCGACCACACCATCATCAAGAGCCACGAGGAACGAAGCCACCTTGAATACAGAGCCTGGCTCGCAACGATAACTTATGGCATCATTGAACTGTTCATGGTATTCA
>Ga0265300_10003887_pt1 | contig 12071 bp, 8 predicted proteins | sample AusTroGonzalo_MG_FD_193482 | JGI IMG/M metagenome (GOLD analysis project Ga0265300, IMG submission 193482) | Bovine rumen microbial communities from tropical cattle in Woodstock, Queensland, Australia - Gonzalo_03 | ecosystem: Host-associated > Mammals > Digestive system > Stomach > Rumen ... | reverse complement strand
GCATTGTGGTGAACTGCGGAATATTACCCACGGCAGAAACCGTTGCGCCAGGGAAAAGTTCTTTACCCTTTTGCGTAATCGCGGCAATTTCCTTGTCCAGTTCGTTAGAATTGTAAGTGCTGATTTCAACCATCATGCGGAGGTAACGGTAATCGTAATCAATCCAGTAATTCGATTCAGAGCCGCCAGCATTTTCGTAAAGCAAAAGCAGCTGCGCCACCTGTTCTTCCGTATCGGGGATGCGGTAGAACTCTTCGTTGTTTTCGTTCACGGTGCGGTTCAAGTCCTTGACAATATCGAGAATCGAAGTAAGGCGTTTGCTTAACGGCATCGTTTCAATGTACTTGCCGTATTCATCGAACTTTTTCAAGTTCTCGACTTTCTTCGCGTCATCAGGATTCGGGAATTCAATTTCGAGATCGTACGAATAAACGCTACCAAGAGGCGATTCGCCCATTTCAAGAATCTTCTTTACATATTCCACCTTGCGGCCCATCGTGCGTTCCACATCGAAAGACGGTTCCATCTTGAACATGCCCACAGCAGAAATCGCAGCAACAATCGTAAAGCATGCGAGAATTTTACCGCGATGCGAAAGAACAAACGCGCCAACGCGTTCCATCAACAACGCCATTCGAGTATCGCCACGTTTCAAGATATCCGGATTCGGTTGTTTATCCTTACCAAAGCTGAGGAGAATCGGCGACACCACAAGCACAACCGCAAGCACAAAGCCCACAGAAATTGCAGACAACAAGCCCACAGAACGAATCGGGCGAAGCATCACCGTAAGGAACGAAAGCAAAGCCACAATCGTTGTAAGGCCAGAGAACAAGAGTGACCAGCCCGTTTCGCGAACAGCATGGACAACGGCATCCTTACGATTTCCATGCAGCAACATTTCTCTGCGGAAGAACGAATACAAGTGAATGTTATACGCAATCGAAACAGCAAATGCAAGAAACGGCGGAATCATCATGTTCGTGGAATCCATGTAGAGTCCGAGATAACCGACCAAGCCAAACGTCATCAAAATGCCCGAAAGCGAACTCAAAATCGGAGAAATCACACCGCGTAAAGAACGCGTGACCAAAGCCATCACAATCACGGCACAAATCATCGCCAGCATCATCACGCGGCCCATTTCGACGTTGATGAACTTCATCTTTTCGGAACTCATGTACGGCATACCGCCCGCATTCGGATGGAGCGGAGCGTATTCCGGCTTATGAATGATATCGTAGGCTTCGGCACCCGTCTGCATGTCCGGAGAAATCTTGCCTTCAGCCTTCCACACGGAATCTTCAGGGAACGGGCGTAGCTTCACAATGACAAACGTATTCCTGCCATCGGCACTCACAAGCTTTTTCAAGAATTCCGGCTTTGCAGCCACGCGGCGCTTGATTTCGGCAATGCCAGCTTCATCTGTCGGGATTTCTTCCGGGACGATTTGCGTTATTTCCATGCCCTCGTCAGTACCAAGCGTGTATTCGATATTCGTAAGCGAAGTGACCGTACCATTCGAATACGAAAGATTGTCGCGAAGATCTTCGGAAAGTTTGCGAAGCAAGCGGAGATTTTCCGGCTTGTAGATGTCATCGCATTCCGTGAGAACGGAGACAAAATAATCATTGCCAAACAGTTCCTTAAACTTGTCCGTCTGCACAAGCATCGGGTCGCCTTCGACAAAATAGCTGTCCCAAGAAGTTTCCACGTAAATTTTCTTGGCTCCAATGACGGACAGCACCAGCAAAATCACGAGACCTGCAAGAAATACCAATCGGTGCGAGATTAGGTACTTCGCAAAGTTCTCGAACATTTGGTTTACCTTTTCGATGTTGATTCGAATCCGTGACATTTTCTCACTCCTTTTTCAATTCATTGACAAACTGTATGTTGTAAATTCTTTCCATCTGAAGAACATCTAACACTTCGGCGACTTTTTCGTAAGGCGTTTTCTTGTCGATTTTCAAGGCAACCGGAGCCTTCTTGTTTTGTACCGCGGCACTCTTATTTTTCAAGAGTTCAACCGTTGCGACTTCGCCATTGATGGCAATTTCCGTTTCAGAAAGTTCGATAAAGAAACCTTCGGAAACCTCTTGCTTGACTTCGCTTGAAGTTTCGGGCAAGAGAAGTTTAAGAACGGACTTGTCCTGCTTAAAGACTGATGTCACTAGGAAGAAAACCAATAACAAAAAGACACAGTCAATAAGCGGTGTCATGTCCAAGGAGATTCGATGACGTCTTTTAGCCATTTTAAGCCCTTTCCGACCTTTTGGCGTCGCGTTCTTGCAAAGTCTTACCCAAGTGCAAAAGCACCTGGTTTTCGACTTCGTCCTGTTCCTGCTCCATGCGGGCATTCAGATAGTTAAAGGCAAGCACGTGCGGGATAGCGACCACAAGTCCAAGGACCGTTGTCACGAGAGCAAACTTGATGCCCGTCGCGAAAGCGGATGGATCATCAAGACCCGAGGCCGCTATCACCGTAAATGCATTGAAAATGCCAACGACAGTACCCAAGAGGCCAAGCATCGGCGAAATCGATGCAATGTTTTCGACCGTCGTAAGCCCCTTCGTGAGTGGAGAAAAAGCAAGGCCAATTTCGGTGCGGATACTTTCGGTAATGATATGATGGTCCGTATTGCACGTGACCACACGATGAATAACTTTGTCTGTTAAACGCGGTTGCACCGTTTTATTGAAGATAATGAGCGAAATCACCTTCCAGATGATAATGGCATAACCCACAAAGTTCATAGCCACCAAGATGTAGCCGATGTAACCGCCCTGCTTTACAAATTCGAGAATGAAATTCATTACGATCTCCCTGCATTAAGTTTGTACTGGATAGGAATTTCAATCCTCCAGCGTTCTTTTTCTAAAAGTTTTGGAATGGGTTCGAACTTTTGCATTTTCGAAACAGCCTCTAACGCACTGTTGTCCAACGAAGAATAGCGACTCGATTCCGAAACTTCGATTTGCTCAATTTTGCCATCGGCAAGGATGGTGAACCTCACACGTACTGTGCCCTCCTGCTTCAAGCGTTTAGCCGTAGCAGGATAATCCTTGATCTGTTCCAACTGTTTTTTGAGCGAGCGCAAGTAAGTGCGGGTCACCATTTTCACTGAATCGGCCGAAGGTTTGGGCGGGGCCTGTACCACGGGGGGCGCGGGCGGAGCCGGCGGAGCTTCGACCACAGCGGCAACAGGTTCCGCAGCGACAGGAGCCGTTTCTACAATCGGTTCTGGCTCCGGTTCCGGAATTTTTTCTTCAATCGGTTTTTCTACAACCTTCGGAATAATTTTTGCACGAACGACCTTTTTCACGACCGGAGGCGCTTCTGGCGGAGGCGGCGGTGCGATATACACTTTTTCGGCGTGAATGACGGGAGAATCTGGGCGATGTACCGGGATTTCTTTCTTTTGGAATAGCGGATTCAGCAAGGTTGCAACATGGATAAGGATTGCAACAGCAAGCCCGACATAAAAGGCCTTGTTAAAAGACAGTGCTGAGTAAATCCGTTTGCGAGTCATTTTTGCATCACTTTTGTGTTCACTTAGGACGTGCAAAAATAAATCCAAAAGGGCGCCTTTTTCTACTCTAAAAGGTTTTAAAATAATCCAATTAGACTGGGGTAACTTTTCCGTATAATAAAAATATGGCGCACCGTTTGAATCAACAATTGGCGCGCCATACTTGTCTTTCTTCTATGGGAGTCTGGATTTATAGAAGAGATGGAGGAGTCTAAATTTTAGGGGACGTTAATTAATCCTGAACTGGAACAATGTAATAAGCCGTTCCCGTAGAAACTGTCATTTCTTTAGTGACCTTGCCCGTGGCGATGGTATAGCGATAAATAGCACCGCCCTTCTTGTCGGCATGGCCAACGAGAACGCTCTTGCCGTCAGCATCGAGATGAATCGACGGTGCGAACCACGGAATCGTCGGGCTCAAATCCAACTTCTTGATGGTCTTCTTGTAAACATCAACAATCACAAAATTCCATTCGTAATTATTGAAGTTTGTCGGATCTTCAAAGTTTCCGAAGAAACCGAAGAACTGACCATTGCCAATATAAGTACCGCCAACCATCAGGCTGTTGTTATTCTTATTCTTGCCATCGTAAGCAGCATCGTGCAAGCGGAAAACCCAATCCTTGTCAAATTCAGATTCACCCTTCTTGATGCGGACAAAACCTTCCTGGTAACCTTCGAGGAAACCATAAGAAGCATTGGAGTAGAAGTAAACATCTCCCTTTTCATCTACAAACGAAGCCGTGTTATTCATATCATCCATGCCGCCAACGGCAGCAACCTTGTCCGTATAAATAACCTTTTCAACCTTATCCGTCTTCGTATCGATAATGGCGACAGAGCCGCGAGGACCCGCAATCATGTTGGCAAAATCGACAAACTGGTTCAATGCCACATAAAGTTTTCCATCGCGAAGTACAGCGGAACCCGGAACCGTACTCAAGGCACCACTTTCTTCATCAACGTAACTGGAAAGATCAATTGTCGCTGTCGTCTTAAGAGTCTTCGTGTCCACTGCGGTAATGGCATCACCAAGGGCCTGTTCCACATACAGTTTGCTGTCATCAATAAACTTCATTGCAATAGCATTCGTGCCCGTAAACTTAGCCGTTGCAGCGGCCTTGTCTGCCATTTTGCCATCCTTGACTTCGTAACGGGAAAGCGTACTGTTCATGGCATTGTCCGTGGCAAGCACATAAACAGACCCATTGAAGTACATGACAGAACCAGAATTCGGGGCTTCGACAAAGTTCTTCACGATCTTGGTCTGGTCATCAGAAAGCGAAGCTATACCCACATACTGCGACGTTTCCATCATGAAAGACAAAACGTATTTCTGGTCTTCAGATTTTTTCTTTTCAGAAGAACTACTGGACTTAACCGAAGAACTGCTAGACTTTGCAGAAGAAGAGCTTTTTGCCTTCGCCGAAGAGGAACTCTTAGCTTTCGAAGACGAGGATTTCGCCTTGGATGAAGAGCTCTTTTCCTTAACAACAGAAGAACTGGACGGTTCTTCCGGCGAGGCGTTAGAACTGGAATCGTCACCGCAAGCGGCAAACATCAAGCTGACCGCAGCCGTAAAGAGAAGGGATTTATAGGATTTCATGTTTTATTCCTTTTTGTTAAAAAATTTTCTTTTATGTCATGCCCGACTCGATCGGGCATTTCCTTTTATAGCGAGAATTTCACTTTCGTCGCAAAAGCACGTCCCGGTTTCGATTCTCCATACTTGTCATATACAAGTTCATCCGTAAAGTTCTTGATTTCAAAACTCCACGAGAACTTATTTGCCATAATGGAGTATTCAACGCCCAAATCTTGCGAGAACGAACTCGGGATGGTCCGATCTTGCTTTTCAGAAACTTTCCAGCCGTAGTAATAGTCATCCGAGTAATTGGCAAACCAATAAAGTTTGAAGAAATCATCACGGAAGAACAAATCGCCAGTATGGAATTCCGCTCCAAAGTTCATATAGAACGTCGGTGTATTCGGAACCGTAAGACCCTTTGCAATCCCAAACGACATATCCGTCTCTCGGCTTTCCGCATCCTGTTTTGTCAAATTGAACGAAAGCGCAACATATTCATTCACATCGATAGCGGCATCAATTTCAAAACCGCTCGTCTTTGTGCCAACGCTATTGTAGTACGGTCGCGGAATGGATGCATAGTTATTCCAATAAATGCGGTCATCCATCAGCAAATAGAACCAGTTGAATTCCAAATGCAAACGCAACAGCAGTGGTATTTTATCCAGATCGAGTTCCGCACCTGCAATAAAATTATCCGAATATTCAGGTTTCAAGTTCGGAGCACACTGCACATACATTCCATCACCAAAAATTTCTTCACGGGTCGGGAAGCGCAAGCTATGTTGATAACCGCCCTTAATGGCAAACGATTCTACAATTTTGATTCGAAGACTTTCACTATATCCAAAATCCTTATTTGTCGCATCATCATCAGTCAAACGTCTCAGTTTTCCATCCACATTGTCAGCCTTAATCGAGTAATAATACACTTTGAAGCCGGCTACATTCTGAATCCGCTTATTCCAAAAATTATTCTCCGATGAAATCCCGGCAACCACCGAATGACTATACCCCGGGAAGCCCGCATTATTTAAAAGCTGTCCGCTGATAGCACGTTTATCTTCAGGATCTTGCGATTCATAGCGATAAAGACCGCTCAACGAAAGCGAATGATTATCATTAAAAGCATAATCGACGTTCCAAGGCATCGTCAACGTGTAATTATCACGTTCAATGAAAGTGGCACTTCCCATGGACATTTCACCAGAAGAGCGTTTCGTCTCCTTGAAACTGCTTTTATCCCAACCAAAGAAATACACATGGCTCGTATCGACAACGCGGTCCTTGCTGTAATTAAAATTGAGGGATAACGCAGCCGAAAGCCCTTGAACAATGTTCTGTTTTTCAAGACCGAGCGAAAGTCCATAACCAAAAGCATCGGCGGTCGCTTCTTTGACACGGTGGGCCGTTGATTGGATTTCTTTATCCATCCCGCCAAAACTCGCGCCTAGCGAAATACGGTCAAAGTAAAAGTTATTCAAGTTGACAAATGGAGCAATGCTATAGCTATAATAACGATCATGTTCACGCGTCACCGTCGTGTCCATATACGGCGTGGTAAAATCGTAATCGTTGTCGGAATAGTTATATTACGCCGAAAAACCAGTTTCTACAGCACGATTCTTTACCGAATCCGTCACCCAAACGTATTTTGCATCAAGAGATGCCTTATGTGTATTGAAACTGCCAAAAGAATAAGAACCCGTAATGGAACTTTTCGGCAAATTTTTCGTCACGATATTAATGACGCCGCCCATGCCATCCGTTGCAAAACGTTCCGGCACATAGCTCTTGTAAACTTCAATACGATCAATTTTATCAATAGGAATATCATTAACCGAAAGGCTGCCATTTCCGTTATCGACAGGAACGCCATCGATAAGCACTTTGACGTTCCTGCCTTCCATCCCACGGATATTGATTTTACTTTCGCCGCCGAGACCGCCCGATTGACGCACTTTCACGCCACTTGAGCGATTTGTCGCTTCGGCGATTGTAGCGCTGGAACCCTGCAGTTCTTTTGTATCTAGGACTTTGACCGATTCGGCTTTTGTTTTTGTATCTACGGGAGCGGTTTCCATTTCGCTTTCGTCTTCCACAGACAAACCGTCAAGAACCGTTACTTCAGAGGGTTTTGCGGAATTACGCAAAGAAGTTTCAGAAACACGTTCAGAATTCGGAGCAGTCGGCGCAGGTTCTTCGCTCACTGTCGCGGGTTCATCAAAAAATGCATCGTCATAAGACGTAACTTCATCCGTCTGAGCAATCGCACAAGCAGAACACAATGCAAAGGAGAACGCAATTTTCTTTTTCATTTTCGAACGCCCCAATTCCAACATGGACGAACAAAAATAAATTAAGCACCCAAATCCGTTCTACTCTAATCAGCTCTTAAACAATCTAATTAGACAAGGGTAACTTTTTCCACGCGTCATCCTGAACGCGTAGCGTGAAGGATCCAGTGCAGAACTTGACTGGATTCTTCGCTTTGCTCAGAATGACGAGACGCGAAAACAAGTATGGCGCACCATTCGGCACGCCACACCCGCTTCTATTGTAGTCTGGGTTTTCGAAGATCTCTAAAGCACCCACAAAGCAATGTGGTAAACAATAAACGCAAGGCCCAAAGAAATCGCAAAGTAGTAGCCCGCAATTGCAAGCATCCACTTGAGAGAATGCGTTTCGCGATATGTTGTACCCATCGCAAGAACACAAGGGATATTGAACATCGACGCAAAAATAAACGCCAAGGCTTCTGGGAGCGAAACTGCGGCACGCATCATTTCGCCAAGATTTGCACCAGCTTCATTACGTGCAATCAGCGAGAAAGCATCGCTCGAACTCGAGAATACAACGCTCATCACGCCAAGAGAGGCTTCCTTGCTAAAAATACCGCCAATGTACGAAATAAACAATTGCCAGCGCATACCAAAAATCTGCGTGAACGGCTCAATAAAATTGCCGATACGGTAAAGAAGACTATGCGCGACAAGGCCGTCTCTCGAATAAGACAAAACCCAAAAGACAAACGAAATCAACCAAATAACAATAATTGCTTTCTTAAAGACTTCCCTAGTATTGCGGCCCACCGTCTTCATCAGAATTTTCCAATGCGGTTTGTGGTACGGCGGGAGTTCCATAATCATCCCGACGCGTTCATCAACAGGAACAAGTTTACGGCCAAAAAGTTTTGCAGAAAGCCAGAATGACGCAAAAATCAAAGCCACATAGACAATGCCAAACAGTGGAGCCGCCGAGCCAAAGAAGACCGAAGCGAGGAACAGCACCACGGCAACTTTCGAGCCGCAAGGAATCGACCACAAAAGCACCATTGCAAACAAGCGCTGTCCACGAGTATCGAGGACGCGCGTACCGCAGACAGCGCCGCCCGTGCAGGCGAGCCCCGAAACCAAAGGCATAAACGCCTTTCCGTGGAGGCCCAAGCGCGAAAGCCAAGAATCAAACACGTACGAAGATCTTGCCAAGTATCCCGTATCTTCCATCAATCCAAAAGTCACGAGAATCGCAAAGACAAAGCCAACCATAGCTACAGTTACGGCAAGCCCACCCACGACAACGCTATTCACGAACGAAGCGACTGCAGGCCATGAACCTAGAACGTTGTTCACAAGTGGTTCAACAACGCCCTGCAAGCCAAAGCAGCCCATAATAATCGGGACCGCAATCGTCATGCTTACCGCAAGCGTAATCACCAAAATGAAGAACGCTACAAACTTTCCCCAAATGCGATGCGTCGCAATCTTGTCAAAGCGAGAAAGTTTTGCTGTTTTTTCACTAGCCGCAGTGACTTCACGTAGCGTTTCCGAAATAAAGCGGTACTTCGCCTCACCCGTAATCAGCCCGCCATTAGAGTCTTCAGCATCAAGAACATTTTGAATTTCACGCCAAAGTTCCGGTTTCACCGCAGCTTTAACTTCTGCACAAACAAGAGCGTCATTCTCCAAAAGCTTTGAAACTATCCAAAACTTTTCGCGGTTGCCAAAGTCCAAACCATCAAGCAATTCTTCGAGAGCCACAACCGGCGAGGATTCGCTCATTTCACGGATCTTCGCGGACGAAATTTTCGCAGGCTTTTCAATCGCATTTTTCAATGTTTCAAAGAACTTCGAATAGCCTTCCAGATTCGACGCCGTAAATCCAAGCACAGGGATATTCAAGAGGCTTTGAATCTTTTGGACATCTATCTTCTTGCCCTTTTGCTCCGCAACATCCATCATGTTGAGCACCAGCATCACGGGGCGTTCAATCCCAGCAAAATCCGCGAGCATGTAAAGACTACGTTCAAGCTGCGAAGCATCAACGATAATGCAGACGATATCGGCGTTGCCGTGTTCCACAAAATTACGCGTCACGACTTCTTCGGCTGAATTGGCGGTAAGCCCATAACTTCCCGGCAAGTCAACGACGCGAAACAAATCTTCGCCATAAGTAAAATAGCCTTCCGCCCTTTCGACCGTTTTACCGGGCCAGTTACCCACATGCTGATGCGAGCCCGTCAAAGCATTAAAAAGCGTTGATTTGCCAGAATTCGGCTGGCCAAGCAAAGCTATCGTTTTCATGCCATCTCCACGTCAATCTGAGCGCATTCCTTGCGGTTAATTGCAATCATTGTATCGTGCGAATACAACAGCACAGGAGAACGGCCATCGTTTTGCAGCACCAAAAACGGACTGCTCGGCGGGAGCCCCATCGAAACCACACGAGAAACAAAACGGGAATCGCCGTTAATCTTCTGAATCAGACCTTTCTGATTTTCTTTCATTTCAGACAAACACATTTTAAACTCCTTCTATCTAAAGCTATAGCGAAGTTTCGTCGCGAAAGTTCTGCCTGGCTTACTTTCGCCATACTTGTCATAAGCTTCGCTATCCATCAAATTATCGACTTCAAAACTCCATCCCAGGCGGTTATCCATAATAGAGTATTCAATACCAACATCTTGCGTAAATGTCGCATCAATTTTTCTGCTTTGGCGAGCACTGATTTTCCAGCCGTAGAAATATTCGTCGGTGTAATTTGCAGCCCACCAAACTTTCAAGAAATCTTCTTTTGCAAACAAATCACCAATATGGAATTCCGCGAGATAATTCATAAAGAATCGCGGGATATTCGGGATGATAGCGTCTTTCGGAATTCCCTGCTTGGCATTGTAATTCACATTACGCAAATCTTGGAAAGTCCAATTCACGCCGAGCAAAACCCACTCATTCGCATCCAGCTTAACATCGCCTTCGTAGCCCCAGCCACGAATCGGATTCATGTTAAAGTAAGGCGTAGACATTTGCGAGGAACTCATGTAATGGATACGATTCTTGTAATAAGAATAGAACACATCGCCATCAAGGCGGAGTCTTGTCACAAGTGGCAATTGCTGCAAATCCACAGAAATTCCGACATTGAAATTGTCCGCTTCTTCGGGCTTGAGATTCGTCGCTGCACTTACGCGGATACCATCACCAAAAAGTTCGTCCGGAGTCGGCAAGCGTACGGCATGCTGGTAAGAAGCCTTCATCGAAAGCGGCTTTGCAATCTTGAACATCACGCTTTCATCATAGCTGATATTTTCGTAATCATTCGTCTCGATTGACGGTTCTATAAGAGCGCTTGTCGGCGGAATCGAAATTTCAGCCGCGAGGAAATGGAACTTGACACCAAGCAAGTTTTGGATTCGAGAATCCCAAAAACTATTTTCAAGCGAAAGTCCCGTTGTTACAGACCAAGTCTTTCCCGGGAATCCCGCCGTATTGAAGCTCGCCATTTTAGAGCCAACATCATCTTCGGGATTTTCCTTATGAAATCTGAAAAGCGTATTCCAATAGACAAAATGATTTTTTGCAAACTGGTAATTCAGATTCAGCAATTCGTTAAAATCGTAAGCGCGAATCGTCCTTAACTTTGGAAGTCCCATCGACGAAAGTTCGCCTACATTTTTCTTTGCGGTATCGCAGCTGAACCAGTTACGGCAATGGACTCGGCTCGTATCAATGATTTTGTTTTCGGCAAAACTAAACGCAAAGAAATCATTGAATTCCAAATTTTTCACAAGAAAGTTTTTCTTGGCAAGCCCAAGCGAAGTTCCGAAATTGTAGCCCTCGGCAGTCGTTTCGACAATGCGATTGGTAACTCCCTGAATTTCCTTATCATAACCTCCGAAACTTGCACCCAGCGAAATCTGGTCAAACCAAGCATTCATCAAGTTTGCAGAAACTTGCACATTGTAAGATGTATAATGGTCGTGATCGCGAACAACACTCGTATCTTCGCCAGTAGAGCTTTTCATGAACGGCGAAGTAAATTCGTAATCGTTGTCGGAATGGTTAAAATAGCCCGACACGCCTAACTCAAGGCTAGCCGCACCCGCAATACTATCGATTAAATGGCTTGCGCTCACCGAAGCCTTATGCGTATTGAAACTGGAAAGGCTGTAAGAGGCATCTACAGAATTTGTCGGACGCTTTTTAGTCACGATATTGATTGCGCCGCCCGCACCGTCCGTTGCAAAACGTGCCGGAACATACCCCTTGTAAACTTCGATATCTGCAATTTGGTCGATAGGAATATCATCAAGTCCCAAGTTTCCTTGCGATTCGACCGGAACACCATTCACCAAAACCTTGATATTCTTGCCTTCCATGCCGCGAATGTTGATTTTTCCTTCGCTGCCCATGCCACCGGATTTGCGCACCTTCACGCCAGAGGAAGAATTTATCGCCTTAGAAACGCTCTTGCTCGTATTCTGCAATTCAGCGGCATCAATCGTCGAAACCGTTTCTACCTGTTTCGCTATGGCAGCCTGCTCCGCTTCCGATTCTGTTTCGACAGAAAGTAAATCCAATCGCGTGACATCTTCTGAATTTGCAGAAGAGTTCGTAGCCGCGGCACCATTCGCCGAGACATTTGCAGCATCCGTGCTAATTGCCGGACTT